>ENA-ORUQ01002869-ORUQ01002869.1-human-gut-metagenome-genome-assembly--contig:-NODE-2869-length-12859-cov-2.864652_pt1 | contig 12859 bp, 10 predicted proteins | sample MGYA00242081_ERZ509211 | MGnify/ENA primary metagenome ERZ509211 (study PRJEB26280, sample SAMEA2338785) | human gut metagenome | biome: human gut; feature: human-associated habitat; material: faeces...
CGTGATCGGCACATAGGCGCCCCAGAAAGACTGATCTGCTCCACGGATCATCGGAATATACACATCGGGTCTCTTTCCCGTGTACTTTTCGATCAGGTCTGCTGTATAGGAAATGCCCTCAGAACCTGCTGTCCGTGCTACGATCTGCTCTGAGTTTTTGCACCCGGTCAGATCCAGATTCACATGCGCCACACAGTTCTTTCTGAGATCTGCGTAATGGCTGTCACAATACCATGTGGATCCGGAGAATCTTCCATCTGAATGACCGGACCACCATGCGATCCGTACTCCACGCTTTAATTCCGACCGATGTGCATAAAGCACTCTCGCATACTCCAAAAGGATCGCATCGCTGACCGCGTTATCTGTAATTCCCTCGTACCAGGAGTCGTAGTGACCGGAAACAAGCACAAAACTGTCACTCTTTCCCTTGATATCAACAGCCACCATGGAACTTCTACGGATCTTTGTCTCCATTTCAATCGTGACTTCAGCATCCATTTCTCCTGCTGCCATCTTTTCGATCAGAGCTTCTCCGTCCGCACGTCTGATTCCCGCTGACGGAAGGAATTTCATATACGCAGCCTCATCAAAATCCGGTGTTCCCCAGATCATCCCAATATTACTGTGATGAATATAGTCGCCTTTTGTTGCACAGATATGCAGTACTGCTTTGGCTCCTGCCTCCATTGCCCTTCTCACAAAAACGCCCTTGGATTCCCACGTTAGAACGATTTTGTCGCGAAATGACTCAAAACGATCTTTTTCCTGATTCTTTGTGAGTCCTTTTTCCTCGCTGAGAGAGTCATAATACAACGTTCCCTGAAGGCTGTCTGCTTCTGCACTGTAAACATCTCCGACTAACGGATATTCCACTCCGTCAACTTTCGCGAATGCCCGCACCGGGAGGCTGAAAAAGCCATCATACTCACAATGCTCAAACGGAATTCCATACTCCGAAAGCTTTTCTTCCAGATAAGAAACCGCTGCCTCTCCCTCTGCTGTTCCGCTGTAACGGAATAGATGATTGAATGTTCCAATCGTCTCCAGCATATTTTTACTGTTTAATTCTTCAAGAAGACTTTCCCTTAATTGTCTCATCTTAACCTCCGATACCTATTAGAACGGTCCATAATGGATCATCTGTGCTACGATCATTGCAATGCATGCAAGAACGACCCAGCTTGCAAATACTTTCTTCATGAATTTCATCCATGTGCCATAGGATACACCTGCTGCCATAAGGTTTGCCATCAGCGCTGAGGACATTGGAATGATATAGTTTCCAAGTCCGTCACCAAAGTTGAACGCAAGAACAACGGTCTGTCTTGTCATTCCGATCAGGTCTGCAACCGGAACCATAAGCGGCATAACGGCAGCAGCCTGTCCGGAACCGGACGGAATAAATACGTTAATCAGAGTGTTCGCGATAAACATCATCGGTCCCTGGATAAATGCCGGGCATGCCATCAGAACATTTGCGATCGCGCGTACAATTGTATCGATGATCTTTCCATCAGAAAGTACTTTGGAAATCGCTGTCGCAATACCAATCATGATGGCTGCTGTCATCATCTTTGCTGCGCCTTTGCTAAAGTGTCTTGCAATCTCACTTGGCATCATACCGCCGACAATTCCACCGGCAACTGCAAGCCATACAAACGCAACTGCTGTCTCCGTATTGCCCCAGCCAAGTTTGATGCCGCCGTAAACCTGAGCAAGAACACTTACCAAAAATACAATCAATACAAGGATCTGGCGTACTGTGATCGTTGCCTTTTTATCTACGCTTGTATCCAGTCCTTGTTTTCTTGCATTTTCTTCTAAGTCATATACAAGACTGCTTTTCGGATCTTTCTTTACCTTCATCGCATACGTAACGATAAAGTATGCATTCAGCGCAAGGAACACTGCGCAGAGCACTAAACGATAGCCGATTCCGGAGAAAATCGGAAGATCTGCGAACCCCTGCGCGATCGCTGTTGTTGCCGGAGCTACCGGTCCAATACTCTGGCTGCCGCCTGCCGCAAGAACAACAATGGCCACCGCAACCAGCGCATCATATCCGCACATACGGCAGAACAGAACAAGTACCGGAATAAATCCAATCATACTGACCGGGTTTTGGCGCATACCGTAAATACCAAATACAATGATCGTTCCGATCAGCAGCAGCTTCTCACTGCTTTTATACTTGTGGATCATAATATTGATCGCTGCGTCAAATGCTCCTGTAGCAAGAATTACTTCGATGGAAGCCGCGCTGAAAATCGTCATCCAAATCAGACTTGAGCCCGCCAATGCGTTCACTATGTAGTTCGGAATTTTAAGGAAACTTACCGGACATTGTTCAACCCATGTGAAAGAGGTCGCGTCAACGATCATTTTTCCTGTTGCCTCATTCTTCACTCTGGCGAATTCCCCTGCCGGGATGATATATGTCATAGCGGTTGCAAAAATGACAATCATTACCAGAATAACAAACACGTGAGGAATTTGAAATTTTTTCTTCTGACTCATACATACAACTCCTTTTCTTCTTAACTTTGCGGGGGCCTGATCAGGTTTTCTTTTGTGGCTTAACTATAGCAAAATTTCTTACTATTTCGCTATAAACAATGTCACATTGTAATAAATGTTACATTTTTTCTTGTTTTACTCTATAAAGCTATACTTCTTGACAATTTTTAGGCATAATGATAAACTTTTTCATAACTGTATGATGTATTTCACTTTCATATTTTTAAGCTGGAGTCCCGGCATTCCCCGCATTTTAAGGAGGTGTTTGGCTTTGGAACGAGAATACTGTGTAAATTTCGAACCATATATCAACGACGAGCTTTCCGAGCTTGTAAAAACATATGGGTACCGCATTGAGGTGCCTGCTAATACCTACTATATTAAACCCGGTCAAAAGCTTACAGAAATCACTTATATTGCAAGTGGCTCGACCTCCCACTCCATGTTTGGGCTGACCGGGCAGGAAAAGATTTCCTACATTCTCAGTGCCGGATGGTTTCTTACGGAAAGTCTGTTTGCAAATAAAAAAATGTTTTCGATCGCAGAGCGTTATACCTCTGCGCTGACTGATCTTGTTTTATATAAAATTGATGCCAATGCATATAATATTCTGATTGAAAAAAAGGTGTTTCGCGATGCCATCATCCGCAGTCTGAGCAATAAGCGGGCATTCTTACAGCGGGAACTTGAAAGTGTAACTCTCGAATGCGTGAAAGAACGTTTGAAAAATTTCTTTGTTCTCCTGTCCGATCCGGCATCCAGCAAAGACCGCACCTGGTATCCGTTGAGCCATTATTACACACATCAGGAGATTGCCTCTATTATAGGAACAAACCGTGTGACGGTGAGCCGCCTGATCAGTGAACTGGCCCGCGAAGACTTTCTCCGTGTCATTAATAAACGGGTGGAACTCAACAGCATCCATATTACGGATTGACCGTGATCCCACCTTTGATATCTAATGTAAAACAGATCTGGTACTTACACATAATACCAGATCTGTTCTTTTATTTCTTATTCTCTATCTTGTTTCCCCATCTCGTACATCAGCGCGATCATATGTTTTATGGATGCCTTGTAGTCATCCAGCTTCATATTTTCATTCGGTGCATGATGGTTTGCATTTGTATTTCCTGGTCCTACGCCAACGATCGGCATATCCGGCCATGCACGGTGGAAATAGATTGCCGGGCCACTGCCAAGCGCTGTCGGCTCGATCACCATCGGTTTGTCATAAACTTCCGCCGCGGAATGTTCCAGCCATTCCTTTAACGGAATATCCACGCTGGTACGGACCGGAGTATTTCCGCCTCTGCGTACGACTTTTACATCTCCAAAACCATGCTTTTTCAGATGTTCCCGCAGCTGTTCTTCCACCTTATCCGGAGACTGGTTTGCAACCAGATAAAATCCGATCCGCGCGTATGCTTTGTGCGGCACGATTCCTCTGGCTCCATTGTAAAGCTCGCCGGCTTCCAGACCGCAGACTGACATGGATGGCTCCATATAGATCTGCTTTTTCAATTCCAGCCCACTGCTTCCCCGCAGGAATGAGGTCAGTCCCAGTTTTTCCAACTGGCTCTTTTCATTATATGGGAATGCATTTAAGATCTCTTCGTCCTTTTTCGTCACCGGAAGGACATCATCATAGAACCCCTCGATCGTGATTCTCTCATCCGGACGTGACTTGCAAGCGCCCATACAAGCCGCCAGGATGCACTTGGAACATATGTCCCCATTCTGGCATGAACATCTTTTTTCGCAGTTTCTACCGACAGTTCAAAGCTCACACTTCCCCTGACGCCGAATCTCGCCCATGGTCTTCCTTCTTCATCGCGGCGCCCATTTTCCCACAGGCAGACGTCTGCTTTCGATAATTCTTTAAACTTTTCTGATTGTTCTCTGGAAAACTTAGATAAAGACGGGCTGCTCGTCTCCTCATCGCCCTCAAACAGGAATTTTACATTGATCGGCAGCTTGCCCTCCACTGCAAGAATCGCTTCCACCGCCTGAATTCTTGAGAGAAGAGGACCTTTATTATCCGACACACCTCTCCCATAAAGGACACCGTCACGGATCATCGGTCTAAACGGCTCGTTGGACCACAGCTCATGTTTCCCCTCTTCCACGACATCGTAGTGATTATAGAATAACAGAGACGGATGTTTATCTCCATCTTCACCGGAAACAGAAGCTGAAATTAAGGCATTTCCATTCTCCACTTTCTGAAATTCGTGCGGAATTCCCACTGCACTTAGCTTCTTGTCAATCCAGTTTCTTGTCTCTTCCAATCCGGTCTTGTCCCCTGCTACGCTGCGGTGGGAACAAAATTCCTTCATTTCCTCCATCATGCGATCAAAATTCTGATCGACATAATCAAAAATTTTCTTCATGATCATTCCTCCCAGTCTCTTTCTTTTCCTTCATGATATCGGAATCCGGTTTTATTTTCTATATGAATTGCTACAGTGTAGCATGGGTTACATTTCCACTTATCATCTGCAGCTTCTATCCGGCATTTTCTTTCTGACATGAGCAAAAGAGACAGTACGGATCTCTCCACACTGTCCCTTTCCTTCTTCTATCTTATTTCACATAATGGATCCTGCTCTGATCGAACCGATCCTGCTGGGTCCGCTCCTCATCCGGGTAACCGAGAGCAAAGATGCCGAAGGCCCGCTGTCCCGCCGGGATTCCGACGATCTTCTCTACATCCTTCATCCGTTCCTCTCTCGGAGCTACGCCGAGCCATACGCCGCCAAGTCCGATCTCATCCGCTGCAAGCCACAGGTTTTCCATCATGATGCTCATATCGATCTGTGCAAATTCCGGCAGATCGCATTCCTCACGGTATGCAGTCACGATCGCCACCGGTGCTTTTCCTGCCGGCGCGGAGAACGGGCTGGACTCTCCGAGCTGTTTTAAAACTTCACGGTTTTCTACTACATAAAACTCCCACGGCTGCTGGTTCTTCGCGGACGGCGCTGCCATCGCTGCCTCCAGGATATAGCCGATATCTTCGTTTGATACAGCCTCATCTTTAAATTTTCTAATACTTACACGGTGAAATAAATCTGCCATTTTTAGACCTCTTTTCCCTTCTTGATATGTTATGATTCTCAAAAGCCATGCTATTCCACGGCTCTTCAATTCTATTCTAAAATTTGTTCCTGCCGCCATTCCCTATTCCCGGCCAGCCAAACTGAAGGCCGTTATAACCAGCTATTTTCCGGGAAAGATTCCCATATTTAAATTTTTTACTGCAATTTTTTAATCTCCAACGGGAAACTTACATCCTCGGAATCCATATATACAACACTGATCTTCGCTCCGCTGTCTCCGCCCAGAGCATCTTCATCCATCGGACAGCCATCCTTCATGAACCCCATCTCAGTTCCATCTGCTGTCACCATCATAAACGTGCTCATCGCATTGGCCGTCATCGTTCCTTCTGCGTAAGCGATCGTCCAGTCATCATCTCCCGGTGCCGCGATCACCATATTGACTTTCTCCAGATCCATATTGTCATGGATCTCGACACCGATATATCCGATTACAACAAGACTGTCATCCGCGATCTCGGTCTCCACGTCACCGATATTCCCGGTCGTGATCACATATTCTCCACCGTCATCTGCTTTGAGCGTAAACGTTCCTTTTTCGTCATTCGTCCCCGTCACGATCCCCTGAAGCAGGTGATAATCCGCAAGCCTCTCATCGTCCTGCGCCGCTGTTCCACTGGTTTCAGAAGACTCATTCTCTGCCGTCCCTGTCCCGGTTGACTCAGCCACTGTCTCTGCTGCCGCAGTTGTCTCCGCCGGTTCTGCCTTCTGGCATCCGGTCGCCAAAGCTGCGCTCATTACTACTGCTGTCATGTACAAATACGTCTTTCTCATAGCTGTCTCCTCTCTGCAAGCCGCATTTCATTATAGCATATTTCTTATATCTTATCAATCAGACTGCTGACGCACACATTAGTTACGCACATCAGCCTTTCTGTGCCAATATCATACCACATCTGGACAGCGGAAAATCCTAAATTTCTGTTAAATTTATTTTACCTCCTGACATGCCCCTCGATAAGCGGCAAGTCATAAGAAGATCTCTGGCATTCTGATCAGATAATCCGGCTCATAGGTCCCGATCAGCGTCCTTAAGAGCTCCCGGTCCATTCGATACTCTCCACTCATTCAAAGTAGAAGATCGCCCGTAAACAAAGTCCAGAGTCCTCGACCCTGTAAAGGACTTAAAAACCGCTATGGAAGAGCTGGAACTGGAATATATCAACCATGCCTACGAAAAGTACGGAAACGTCCGTGAGGCCGCAGAGAGCCTCGGAATGACACCGTCAACGTTCGTCCGGAAGAGGCAGAAATATACGAAAAATGTGGATTGATAGATGAGAAGCACAATGTTTATCTGGCTTTGATCCAACAGATGTGATATATTGATGATATCTGAACAAAGGTAGCATGTACATGTGGACTGCCACAGGCAGCCCTCAAACCAATGATTCTGAAAGGGGTATCACTATGAAAAAAATCGGCGCAATTACTGTCGGCCAGTCTCCCAGAGTTGACCTGATTCCTGAGATCCAGCCCATCCTCGGAGACTCGGTTGAGATCATTCAGGCCGGAGCACTGGACGGACTTTCAAAGGAAGAGATCTCAAAGTTTGTTCCGCGTCCCGGTGAAAATGTCCTTGTGTCCAGACTCACGGACGGAACCTCAGCGACATTCGGAGAATCCTACATTCTTCCCCGCCTGCAGCTTTGCATTGACGATCTCGAACAGCAGGGTGTTTCCCTGATTCTTTTCCTCTGCACCGGAGAATTTCCGGCTGAATTTCGCTCCAATGTCCCCCTGATCTTCCCTGACCATATCTTAAAGGGACTGATTCCGGCTATCGGCGTGAAAAATCTGTCTGTCATCATTCCTACAAAGGAACAGGAGGCACAGATGCCCGGAAAATGGAAAGACTGCTGTGACTCTCTCCACGTGACCTCTGTATCCCCATACGGTGATCCTCTCGCTGTTTTTGCAGCCGCAAAGGAGATCCCCGCCGATACAGATCTGATCCTTTTAGACTGCATCGGATACACCATCGAAATGAAGGAGCGCATCCAGGCTCTGACCCAAAAACCAGTCCTTCTTTCCCGTACACTCGTAGCACGGGTGATTCGTGAATTAGTCTAATGTTTTTTCCCCTGGCAGTTTTTCCCACTTCATTTTCCAAGGGATTTTCAGCATCTCCTATTTCCAATACTATTCCGGTTATCGGGCCAAAACAGCCGAATATCCTGGCATCTCAAGGCGCTGCCTGCAATATAAGATCAAAGAGTACCCTATCTCATCGCAATGTCACTATGATGAAAGCTGAATCTTTCACAAGAGTTCCAGAAATAAAGAAGTGCCTGTCCTTCTCCGGAAAATTTCCGTTAAAGGACAGGCATTCTTATATGGTCACATAATTTCTAATTCACTGCGGTTCGTTCACTGCCAATATTCCTATCTCTCCCCGGCGCGGTACTTCGCCAACAGGCGGTTGATCCTTCCTGTCGGGTTTAAGAGATCGCTCAAGGATGCGTCGTGGTTTAAGTTGTCGATGATAAGAGCAATGTACTTACTCATGTCAACATTGATATAGTACGGTTTTGAGAGCAGCTCCGGTGTCTGATAAACAAGGTTCGTCGTCAGGACGCGGTCGATGATGCCATTCTCGTAGTACTCATCAAATTTCTTTAATCCGCCTGTAAAGAGACCGAATGTCGTGCAGATGAAGACCTTTCTTGCCTTCATTCTCTTTAACTCTTTTGCGGTGTCGAGCATGCTCTCGCCGGAGGAGATCATATCATCAACGATGATCACATCCTTGCCCTCCACGCTTGCGCCGAGGAACTCATGGGCAACGATCGGGTTGCGGCCGTTGATGATCTTTGTGTAATCACGTCTCTTGTAGAACATACCGAGATCCAGTCCGAGAACATTTGCGAAGAAGACTGCGCGTCCCATACCGCCTTCATCCGGGCTGATGACCATCATGTGGTCACTGTCGATCTCAAGCTCCTTCTCGTTCTTTAACAGGTATTTGATAAACTGGTAGATCGGCTGTACCGTCTCAAAGCCCTTTAACGGGATCGCATTCTGGACGCGCGGATCATGCGCATCGAACGTAATGATGTTCTCAACGCCCATGTCGACGAGCTCGCGGAGCGCCATCGCGCAGTCTAAGGACTCACGACCGGTTCTCTTATGCTGGCGGCTCTCATAGAGGAACGGCATGATCACATTGATCCTTCTGCCCTTTCCGCCTACGGCTGCGATCACACGCTTTAAATCCTGATAGTGGTCATCCGGAGACATGTGGTTCTTTAAGCCGTTCATCGTGTATGTCATGTTATAATTGCAGACATCTACCATAATATAGAGGTCATCACCGCGGACAGATTCTGTCAGCTCTCCCTTTGCCTCACCAGAGCCGAAACGCGGAGTCTTTGCGCCGATAATATAGGAATCTCTCTGGTATCCAGCAAAAGCGATCGTGGTCTTGTGCTCACTCTCTCTTTCTTTTCTCCACTCGACCAGCCAGGCATCTACCTTCTTACCCAGATCCTCACAGCTTTTCAGCGGAATCAGACCTAATGGTCCAACCGGTATTGTCTCAATCTGCTTTTCTTCGTACAGCATTCCTGTTCCTCCCTGTTTTTTCTACTCATTATTTGATATTTTTATCCGCTGCTCTCCGGTCAGCCTGTTCTTCACGGCATTTACCCGGTTCCCCATTTTTGCAGCGTACATACATTTCATTTATAACACCATCCACCCGCTCCGTCAACCGGATTTCCAGCCGTCTCCGACAGGATTTTCCTTTTTTCTCCGGCCATCCCGGCACGTTTTATTATCCTCTGCGCATAAATCCTCTGCGCACGAGACGGATGTCATCCCCGATCAGTGGTATGATCTTATACCGGCTCATGATCCTTGAGGTCACGCGCTCCGTGAACGCGTCCTGAAGCTCGCCAAGTGTCAGGTTTGTGGAGATGATCGTTCCCTTATTTCGATTTAGCCGCTCATTGACGCAGTAAAACATCTGGGATGCCGTGAATGTATTGATCAATTCTGTTCCGAGATCGTCGATGATCAGGAGGTCACAATCCAGAATATAGGATGCCCGGTCCTTCGCCTCATCGTCATCGCCTCCATTGAAACGGCTTCCTGCCAGAATGTCGAACATATCCGTTGCCGTGAGATAGACCACAGAAAAATATCTTCGGATCAGCTCCCGCGCGATGCAGTTGCTCAGAAATGTCTTTCCGCAGCCAGTATTTCCGGTAAACAGGATGCTTCCTTTCTCATTTTTGAATTTTTCCACATATTCCCTACATTCCCTGATCACCTTGGACATATAGTCGTAGACAGTCATCCCTGTCTTTTCGTCCACATGATCTCTGTCATAGTATGCCATGGAAAGTGTGTCGAAATTCTCCCGTTCCAGAACTTCGCGGATATTCGACTGGTCATACAGGATCTCAATCTCCATGTGCTTGAAGCAGTGGCATTTTTTTCCGTCCGCGTATCCCGTATCCTTACAGTCCGGGCAGACATACTGGAGTTCCAGGTAGTTTGCTGGGTATCCGTTCTGTTTTAAGTAGATCGCTTTCTGCTCTTTTAAAAATTCCGCGTCTTTTTTCAACTGATCCGCCGCCGCGCGATCACCGGCGAGGATCTTTCTCGCCGCCTGAGCCATAGTCGCCGCGATCTCATCGGACAGTGCCTCTACCTGTGGGACTTTCTCGTACACTTCCGCGATCCGCTTATCCTGCTCGCGCTTGTCCTGAAACTGTCTCTGATTGTAGACACGCATGATCGCGTCGTACTGGGAATTACTGAGTGCCATCCGCACTGCCTCCTTTTATCCTGCATTTTTTACGAGGTTCCATTCAGAGAACTTATTCCCCCGTACACAATAACTCTTACGGTCCATGCATCAATGTGCGGACCGGCTGACCGTTATTTTCTGTTCTTTATGTCTTCCCAGACATAATCATCGTAATTGTAGGACCGCTGTTCAAAGTTGTTGAACCGGTTTGTCGATGTGTTCCGGGTCTGTCTCGATGCCGTGCCGGATTTCTTCGCCTGTTTCTCCTGACGGCGTTTATCTAAGGTCTCAACGTCCTGTAAGGTCCGCACGCCGTTTTCCTTCCAGCCTGTGAGGATCTTGTCGGCATATGGGAAGCTCGCCGCTCCCGTGGCTGTGAGCGTCCTGTTGCATGCCTCCGTGACGATCGCAGCGTCGAAGCCGAACTCCTTGAACCAGCGGCGCATAAACTCCTGCTCCGCGGTTCCGGCGTTCCGGCCCATGATGCCGAAGGCTTTCATGACAGCGGAGGTGTCTTTTGAGTATCTCGTGGAGTGCTCTCTCGCCTCGTCGCGGGTATGGATCCCGGCCTGATACCAGTTCAGCGCCACTTTTTCTATGTAACGGATGCTGGTGTGGCCGCCCTCAGCGCAGTATTCCGCCAGGTATTCCAGAAGCTCGCAGGACATGTGGAGAACGTCATAGAAATAGGCGAATTTCTCGCACTCGATGGCGCTGAACGTCTTTCCGAGGTACTGTTGGACCGCGTAGAGGAGAGCAGAGAATTCTTCATCTGCCGACAGACGCTTCATGCGGTCGTAGCTGTTGCCGGCGTCCGGGATATCCGGGGTTCCGGATTGCTGCTTCGCCATGCCGCGGTCGCTGCTCTGCGGCTGTTTTCCGTTGTCCGCCATAGTCTCTTCCGGCATTCTTCCCTCCACATCAGTATCCCCGTAATTTCTCCGTGATTCCGGTGCCATGTATCCGGTGTCTGTCATGTTTTCTCTCGTAACCGCAGATTCACTCACCACCGTTTCCTCTTTCTCCGGTGCAAGCACACCGGCGCGCTCCCAGTATGCCAGGGCACGGCGGACATCTGCCTCTGTGTGGTTCAAAGCGTCCGCGATATCCGGGATCTCCACGCTTTCCCCGGCGTGGCGCAGAAGATATAAGTACACCTTTACATATTCTCCGCTGGCTGTCCCCATGTATTCGTCAATAAATGTATTGGAAACGGCGGTCACTGCCGCATTTATGTTGTTTTTGTAGCCTAAACCCATTCTTCTTTCACCCTTTATGTTCACGTTCCATTTCAAATCTGCCTGATATATCCGCCTTCTGCCCTATCGGTCGTTCTCTCCATCGGCCACTTACGTCTCACATTTTCAGTTTTCCGGGCAGCACCGCACTTTCCGGCACACTCGTTATCTCTTCTCATCTTGAAATATCATAACATACCCCCACAAAAAATGAAATAGCCGGAATTATCCACTGCGCTGATTGTGGATAATGTGGATAACGTGGATAAATGCGTTACATAATTATCAATGAAACTCGAAAAATTCCCGTTTTTCCTTATTTTTCCCTACTTTCCGGCATTTTCAAATTTACAGTTATGTAAATCAAAAAATCCACAGGGTATTCAACAGGATTCTGTTGAAAACTCTGTGGATAATGTGGATAACTTACTGTCCAAGGAGCTTTTCGCCCACTTTTACAATATCTCCGGCCCCCATAGTTATCAACAGGTCGCCGTTGACACAATTTTCAAGAAGAAATGTCTCGATCGCATCGAAACTCGGGAAATAGTGGGTATCCGTCCCCAGCGCAGCGATCTTTTCCGCCAATGTCCCGGAGCTGATTCCCAGATTATCCGTCTCCCGGGCTGCATAGATGTCCGCGAGAACAACATGGTCCGCTGTGGATAACGCCTTCGCAAAGTCCTCCATCAGCGCCTTGGTTCTCGTATATGTATGCGGCTGGAAGACGCACCAGATCTCACGGTGTGGGTAATTTTTCGCCGCTGCCAGAGTCGCCGCGATCTCCTGCGGATGATGCGCGTAGTCATCAATGACGGTCACGCCGCCGATCTCGCCCTTTTTCTCGAATCTGCGGTGAGTACCTGTAAATCTAAGAAGTCCGTTCTTGATTCCTTCTCCGCGGATTCCCAGCTCATGAGCCGCCGCGATGGCCGCCAGGGAATTGTATACATTGTGAATTCCCGGAACGCCCAGAGTAATTGTATCAATTGCTTTTCCGTCTTCTAAAAGTGTGTATGTCGCGCAGGCGTTCTCGTTGAATGTCACGTCCGCGGCACTGTAGTGGCTCTTTGCCGGATCACTTCCGACGGTGATCACCTTGATCGGAAGTCCGTCGCAGATCTCCTTATAGTCGTGGATATCGCTGTTGATGATCAGGATGCCGTTTTCCGCGCCCTTGCCGGTACCGACCATGATGGCGACCGGCGTTGCCAGGCCAAGCG
>ENA-ORUQ01002879-ORUQ01002879.1-human-gut-metagenome-genome-assembly--contig:-NODE-2879-length-12825-cov-2.866406_pt1 | contig 12825 bp, 10 predicted proteins | sample MGYA00242081_ERZ509211 | MGnify/ENA primary metagenome ERZ509211 (study PRJEB26280, sample SAMEA2338785) | human gut metagenome | biome: human gut; feature: human-associated habitat; material: faeces...
ACAATAGCTCTCTTTCTGTCTCATCACCTGATACATAGCATAGATGATGGAAGCGGTTCGTTGAAGTATGCCGTTTGCGACAACTCCTGTAACTGCGTGGTGCAGGATTTACACTCGCATTTCTATTGTGAGAAATGTCATCGGACTTTTTGTCTGGAAGGTACACATATTCCGGTTATTGATTTGCCTAAAGGATTCACGTTACATAGCATTAATTATGTTCTCAAGGGGATTTGTCCGGAATGTGCTTCTCATTCAAAGAATGAATAAATAGAAAAAGCCGGAACTCAGACCAATAGAAATATCGGTAGAGTTCCGGCTTTTTATCAATATGCTTGTTTAATCGATGTTTGGATTCAATGAATGCCAGTCTTTGATGGCAGGTATGATTCCCATTTCAATAACTTCATCACGGAGCTTGCACAAGTGTTCGTAGCTCTTTTCCAGTTCAGCCTGTTCGGCAGGAGTTCCGGCTACTTCCTTATAAGTGACACCGTTTTTGGTGATTGAAGTTTCCATTGCCATCATGATATGATCGAATTTTCCATTGGAGACATACGTTCCGGCAGGCCAGCGGAAAGGTTGTCCGCCCATAGCGGCAGCGATCATCTCGATAGAAAGATAGGCGGGGCTTTGGAAAGAAGAACGGCCGCGCAGATCGATGATGTGCTTTCCACCTTGGATAACACGTACTTTCAGTTCTTCCCATTCGGTTAATGGGAGACGGGTCGTACCAATGAAATCAGTCAACGGTTCTCCTTTCACTTTAGTGGTAGAAGCAAATACGGCCATTTGTTCGCCATGACCGCCGTATGTGCGGCAGTTCTGAATTTCAGAAGCCGGGATATGGAAGTATTTCACCAGTTCGTTTTGCAGACGGGTGCTGTCCAATGCTGCCAGCGTAGAAACCTGAGACGGTTTCAGTCCGGAATACAGTAAGGTAATCAAACCGGTAATGTCGGCCGGATTGAAAATGACAACAATATGTTTTACGTTCGGGCAATATTGGCGGACGTCTTTACCGAATTGAGCGGCGATTTCTGCATTTCCTTTCAGCAAGTCCTCACGGGTCATACCTGCTTTGCGGGCTGCACCACCGGAAGAAACGATGTAAGATGCTCCGGTCAACGCTTCTTTGATATCAGAAGTATAAGTAAGGTTGACACCTTCGAAGCCGCAGTGGTACAATTCTTCTGCCACCCCTTCCAAAGCGGGAGCAAACGGATCATACAGACAAATATTCGGAGTGAGTTTCATCATCATGGCAGTTTGAGCCATATTGGAGCCAATCATTCCGGCTGCTCCTACAATTGTAAGTTTCTCGTTGGTTAAAAATTCCATAAAGCTATCTATTTAAAGGTGAATAATCTGTTATTTCTTTTTGTCGCTACAAAGTTAACACTTTATTGACCTGATTGTTCATTGAAAATAGTTTTATCAGATAACGAAAAGTTATAGCTGGCTGATTGAAGGATCTGTCTAAAATAGATTATCTTTGTATCCTATATTATATAAATGGATAAATATGAGCATCGAATTAGGAAAATTCAATCAGCTTGAAGTTGTAAAGGAAGTCGATTTCGGGGTGTATCTCGACGGAGGAGAGGAGGGGGAGATTTTGTTGCCCACCCGTTATGTGCCCGAAGACTGTAAAATAGGAGACTTTTTGAATGTCTTTCTTTATCTGGATATGGATGAGAGATTGATTGCCACTACGCTGACTCCGTTGGTGCAGGTAGGGCAGTTTGCCTGTCTGGAAGTGGCATGGGTGAATCAGTTTGGAGCTTTCTTGAACTGGGGGTTGATGAAGGACCTGTTTGTGCCGTTCAGTGAGCAGAAGATGAAGATGCAGGTTGGACGGAAGTACGTGATTCATGCACATTTGGATGATGAAAGTTATCGCATTGTGGCTTCGGCAAAGGTGGAACGCTATCTGTCGAAAGACAGGCCGGAGTATGCTTCGGGGGATGAAGTGAATATTCTCATTTGGCAGAAAACGGATTTGGGCTTCAAGGCAATCATAGACAATAAGTATAGCGGTTTGCTTTACGAAAACGAGATATTTTCTACATTGCAGACAGGTATGGAGATGAAGGCTTTTGTGAAACAGGTGCGCGAAGACGGCAAGGTGGATTTGATCCTTCAGAAACCAGGCTTTGAGAAGATAGATGATTTCTCGAAAACCTTGCTGAATTATATCAGGGAGAATGACGGAAGGATCAGACTGAATGATAAAAGTCCTGCGGAAGATATTTATGCTACATTTGGTGTCAGCAAGAAGACCTTTAAGAAAGGAGTGGGTGACTTATATAAGAAACACCTGATAACCTTGCACGAAGATGGCATCACTTTGGCAGACTCCTAATCAGAATAGGGAAATCCCTATGTATGAATAGAGAGAATCACTGGGGTGGGGAGTTTCCTCGCCCTATTTTTGTAGTATCAGATTAAATAAAGAAGTAATAATAAAAACTAGATAAGTTATGCGTAAGATAATAATAAGTTTCTGCATCCTGTTATCCGCTCTCTCTTTACAAGCGCAGTCCGTCAGCGGAATCCGTATTGACGGTGGTAATACCCCTATTCTTGTTTACTTTGGTGGAAACCAGATGTGCTTGCCGACTACCACTTGCTTTGTAGCTAACCTGGATCGGGGATATTACACAGTTGAGGTTTATGCTACCCGTTTCACCCGTCCGGGCAGACCGGGACAAGGAGAACACCGTCCGAATTATGACCGTCACGACAGGGTGATGAACGATCAGCTTTTTAAAACGTTCTATAATAATCTGAAGAAAGAACCGTTTGAGGATGATCGCATGGCATTGCTTAATACTGCATTGGCAAATTCAGATTTTACGTCTGCCCAATGTCTCCAAGTGACAAAGCTCTATACTTTTGATGATGACCGAATGGCAATCATGAAAAAGATGTATCCCCGGATTGTTGACAAGGAGGCTTTCTTTACGGTGATTGCTACACTGACGTTTTCTTCCAATAAGGATGAAATGAATAAGTTTGTGCAGAACTATGGCAGACGCTGATACTAACTATTAAAACTATATGGCTATGAAAAAGATACATATCATCCTACTGTTGGCATTGGGACTGGGAGTCAGCAGCTGTTTTACCAGCTATATTTCTAACAAGCAGGTTATGGGTGTACAGCAAGGGATGACTCAAAGAGATGTTGAAAGTATTTTTGGAAAACCGGATTACCGACGTTTCGACGGTGATATGGAAGAATGGGAATTTCATCGTGATAACGGGACGCCTGTTTTGACTTCGGAGCCCATGACAATCATTGTTCAGTTTGCCAATAAAAAGGTGATCAGTATGGATACATTCAAAGGCTATGGCAGACCTTCGCCGCATCCGGTCGTAGTACCTCCTCCTACTACTGTCACTACTGTTGAAGTTGTTCCCGGTCACCAGCCGGAAGAAATTCGTCTGATGACGGATACTGAGTTTAATAACTTCATCGAAAAGTTGAAATTCACAATTATGAGTGATGACCAGAAGAGGTTGATCGGACAGATGTTGGACAAGCATGATGTCACTTCAAGCCAATGTGTGAGAATTGTAAAAGAGATTTCTTATACGCCCGATCAGGTTGAGATGATGAAGAAACTTTATCCTTATGTAAGGGATAAGCAGAATTTTAATAAGGTGATTGATAGCTTGTTTTCCACTGTGTATAAAGATGAAATGTACAAGTTTATCAAAGAATATCATCAAACAAATAAATGATAGGAGATTAAATTATGAAGCGAATATTATTTTTACTCTTTGCTATCGGGCTGACTGTCGGTACGACAGCGATGGCTGGAATGAGCACTAGCAAAGTGCGTAAGGAAACACGCTTTCTTACTGATAAAATGGCATACGAATTGAGTTTGAGCACTCAGCAATATAATGATGCGTATGAGATTAATTACGACTTTATTTATTCTGTTCGTAATATCATGGATTATGTGGCCCGTGGCTATGAATGGGCATTAGATGATTATTATGAAGCTTTGGATATTCGTAATGATGACCTCCGGTGGGTATTGAGTGACGCACAGTATCGTCGGTTTCTGGGAGCTGATTATTTCTACCGTCCGATTTATATTACCGGCGGAAGATGGAGTTTCCGGGTTTATGTGAATTATCCGAATCGTAGTTTGTTCTACTTCGGTCTGCCTTATCATTATCGGACTTACTGTGGAGCACATTATCGCCCGCACCTTCATCACGTAAGTTTCTATCGGGACAGATATAATTTCAGACATTATCCTACTCCGTATCGGGTAAGAGAGCAGAGATCTTTCCATTCTTATCGTCGTTCGGATTTTGGTTCGGTTCATTTCCGCCCGAATTCTTCCGTCCGTCCGCACAATGCACCGACTCGTCCGGGGGTAACGGGACGTCCAAGTCCATCACAGCGTCCGAGTCATAATTCACGACCGGGAACATCAACTCGTCCCGGAACGGCAACGTGACCCGGAACGACAATGCGGCCCGGCAGTTCTTCACGGCCCTCAACATCAGTTCGTCCTGAATCAGATCGTAGACCGACGGGAGGTAGCAGTACGACAGCAAGCCGTCCTAATCGTGAGAGTAGTAGCTCGAGTACAAGTAGAAGAAATGATAGTCGTCCGTCCAGTAGCGGCAGTAGCTCTTCGTCCGGTAGAAATAATCGTTCCGATAGAAGTAACACTTCCACTAGCCGGGGCAGCAGTTCCGGTTGCAGTAGCAGTACTTCCGGTCCGAGCCGTAGCAGTAGTTCTAACCGGAGCAATGTTTCCGGTGGAAAAACGGAAAGACGTTCCTCTTCCGAAAGTACGAGAAGCAGCAGTCGAAGTTCTTCTTCCCGTTCTTCAGAGCGAGACACCAATTCAAGAAGATAACCTATTCCTTTAATTATTTATATCATTGCTCCTCAGCGGTAGGAGAGCTAGACTCCGGTGTTTTGCCGGCTAGACTATTCAGGGCATCGCCCGTAACTTGGATTTCGGGGCGGATAGTATCCGCCTCGATTTCACTTATCAAACCTTTTTGGGCAAGACGTCCGGCAATGAGTTTATAATATCCTTCCATGCTCTCTTTCAGTTTTCCGTTTTCTGTGAAAGAACTGCGGAAATGTTTGGGCTTCGGGATGATAGAAGCCAGGAAGATACTTTCTTCCGTAGTCAGTTGGGAAGGACGTTTGTTGAAGTAGTAGGCGGAAGCCTCTTGGATGCCGTAGATTAGCGGGCCCCATTCCGCAATATTCAGATATACCTCATACATCCGTTCTTTCGAAGTCAGTCTCTTTGTTTCTATGATCCATACAATCAATGCTTCTTCCAGTTTGCGGGCAAAGTTTTTATTTTTGTTCAGAAATACATTCTTCACTAATTGCATTGTGATAGTGCTTCCGCCACGTGCAAAACGTTTGACTTGCAAATCGTAAATCAACGCTTCGCGGAATGCATCGGGCAGGAAACCATGATGATAATAAAACGCCCCGTCTTCACTTTGCATCACAGACATTTGCAGGATCGGTGAAATGCTGTCAAGTGGGGTGAAATGTTCCCAGGAAGGGCCGACGGGGAAAGTGCGTACTGGCATTCCATTTTCATATGCTGTGTAGACAAACTCGCCTGACATCTTGGACAGTTGGGTATCGCCATATTCTACAATTTCGAAATTCCTCTCTTTCAACTCTGATTCTAATTTGAGACTATCCAATTGTGCAAAATCAATATCCAACAGGAAATGATAAGCTAACTCACCACTTGTTTTGATACCTTCCAGGTTGTTGAACAGGCCTTTGGGCAGAGAACTGAACAGCTCGTCTGCCGGAAACCATGATTTGTCAACGGCTGCAGTGAAATGCCATAAATCTTTTTTCTTTTCGGCTCGTAGATAAGGATGAACCTGAATTTTATTGAATATAACCGTAGTGGTGCTATCCAATTCAAAAGAATGGTCGCTAATGTTCATTTGATATCCTAAATGTCCGCGGTCGAGATGAATCACTTCGGGAGACAGTACTTTGTGGAATATATCAAGTCCGTTTACTTTCGCTTTTCCGTTGAGATATAGCTGGTTTTTTCCATTACTTTCTTTGGTCATGCTATAAGATAAGGTGTCAAAAGTGACTTTCGCACCAAAACGGCGGGTAATATAAGGTATAGAAACTTTTGTGGAATCGGCAGAGTATAGCTTTGCCATTAATGTATTGGCAGATTGTTTCAGTTCGCCATCAGCTATCCAATGCCGGGTTAGTGTATCTTCGTGTATCTCAATGGTTGACCGGAACTTGTTCTCTTTGATGATAAAAGAAGGGAATACCATAGAAACGAAGTTGCTGTCTTTTCGTTCAGTGATATAAATCTGTTTTAATTGTCCGTTTTCAGGTAGAAAACCGTAGCATAAATTGAGTAGCTTGTTTATTCTTTCCGCATAATTGATTTCCGTTACGGTTTGACCGGATGTTTGTGATGGAACTTTCCGGTCTTTTTTAAAGAGAAAATCATAATTGGCGATGGAGTCTTGCTTTGTAAATGTGAGTCTGATATCTTCTGCTGCTATGTAGCTTACTTCTATTTTCTTGGTGAGTAATTTCCAAAAATTCAGCTTGATGCGGGTTGATGCTAATGTGAATAGTGTATCCCGTTGTTCGGGGATAACCGAAAGGCCTTGGAGATATATTTCATTTAAACCATTCATCTCCAGTTTGTCGTAATGAATGCATAACCCGTGTGTCTGCTCGATACGGGATGTGTGTCGGTTGACTATGCTCCGTAGAAGAACGCTGCGACCTGAGTAGATACAAATGAGGCAGATGAGTATTCCTCCACTGAGAGCTAGCGGAAGAATACGCTTTTGGCTATTTGTTTTCATCATTTACCTTTTAATTATCGGATGCAAAGGTAGGTAAAAAAATGCATTAAACGCGATGGACAGCCTTTGAAGGACAGTCCGCCGTTCTTTTTTTATTTGATAAGCGGTAAGTATTCTCCGTAGCCTTCCTCTTTCATTTTTTCTTTCGGAATAAAACGAAGAGAAGCACTATTGATACAGTAACGTAATCCTCCTTTTTCTTTCGGACCATCCGTAAATACATGTCCTAGGTGGGCGTTTCCGGTTTTACTGCGTACTTCGGTACGTGTCATTCCATAAGAAGTATCTTTCTTCTCTGTAATCAAGTCCTTTTGAATCGGTTGGGAGAAACTAGGCCAGCCACAACCGGAATCGAACTTGTCGGTCGAAACAAATAGGGGTTCTCCGGTGGTGATATCTACGTAGATACCGGGACGGTACTCGTCCCAGTATTCATTCCGGAAAGCAGGTTCCGTAGCATTTTTCTGGGTGACGGCATATTGCTCTGCCGATAATTGTTGGCGAAGGACTGTGTCATCCGGTTTTTGATAAACTTTGGACTTGGGAGCATTGGCTTTGCGTGCCATTTCAAATAAAGCCGGGTTGATATGGCAATAGCCGTTCGGATTTTTATCCAGATAATCCTGATGATAGTTTTCTGCCGGATAGAAATTTGTCAATGGTTTTACTTCTATGGCAATGGGATTTTTATATTGATCCGCTAATGCCCGGACAGCCTGATTGATAACAGCGATATCCGCTTTATTAGTATAATAAATCCCCGTTCTATATTGCGTACCGCGATCATTTCCCTGCCGGTTGAGGCTGGTAGGATCAATCGTTTTAAAATACAGATCAAGAAGCAGACTTAAATTAACTGTTTCGGGGTCATAGACTACTTTCACCGTTTCAGCTGCATTGGTTTCTCCCGAACATACCTGTTGATAGGTCGGCTGGTTGATAATACTGTTGGCATAGCCTACCTCGGTACTTTCTACTCCTCTGATTTGTTTTAGGAAATGTTCTGTTCCCCAGAAACATCCTCCTGCAAGATAAATTTCTGCTGCGATGATAAAGTGTTTCATATCCGTTGGTTCTTTCTATAGTAACGAATGAACCGGCGGATATGTTTGAAGTATTTCTTGTAAAAAACTCAATGACGTTTTCTATTCTATAATTTCTCCTTTATAGAAATCCAGAATTTTAGTACGGAATAGATAATCATATTTAGCTTGTAACTTGTCAGAGAGTGCTTTAGTCAGATTCAACTTTGACTCATTATATTCCACGAAAGTTGCTTTACCGTTATTGAATTTCTCGCTCATTAACCGGAAAGATTCTTCATTGGCTTTCACTGCCACTTCACTGGAGTTATATTTACTTTCTGCTGCCAGAGCATTGTACCAGGCTTGTTGTATTTCTTTGTAAAGAATCTTTTTGGTATTATCTAGTTGTAAACTGAGATTTGCTTGTTGTAACCGGGCGGTTCGTACACGGTTTCGTGTAGCGAAACGGTTAAAGATAGGGACACTAAGATTAAATCCGATATATTTGTTGAGGTTATTTTTCATCTGGCTGCTGAAACTTCCCTCTGATTTACCACTCACTGTATAATAGTTGCTTCCGAGTCCGGCACTGAAAGATAATTGCGGATAAAAATTACTTTGAGCGATACGGATGTTCTTCTGACTACCTTGCAAGCGATATTCCGCTGCTTTAATGCTAGGTTTGTAGGCAAGCGCTTGTGTATATATATCATCCGGCGGAGTTAGCGCTTCGAATTCCAGTTCTTCTTTCGGATTTTCGAGAATGAAACCTTCGGGAGTCGGTAACTCAAGCAGTTGGCTGAGGTCTAGCAATGATAATTTATATGTATTGTCCGCTTGTACGGAAGTCATTTCATCTTGTGCCACACGTGCTTGTGCTTCAGCCACTTCCGATGGTGAGGCTTTACCTACTTCGAAGAGTCCTTTGATGCGTTTCAACTGATCTTTGCTCAAGTTCGTCTGATTAAAGGCGACTTTGCTTAACTCCAGGTTAAATAGAACTTGCAGATAAGCAGAGGTAACGTTGATGGCTATATCTTCTTTAGCTTTGTTCAGGTCCTCGATAGCGGCCCTAAGATTCAACTTGGCTAATGAATATTGATTTGATAACTGTAAACCTGTAAAAATCGGTACATTGGTCCCTAAGCTGAGGCTTGTATTCGCGCTGTTGATATCACTGTAGGAGTTATCTACCGGCGAGGCACTACGTCCCCAACTCCAATTCTGACTCGCACTTCCGCTTAGATTCGGGAGGCGTGCCCATTTGGCTGTATTTACGTCCACTTTATTTTGTTCTGCTTCATTAGCTGTCTGGCGAATATTGATGTTATGCTCGATAGCATAATCAATACATTGCCGCAACGTCCAGGTTTGCGAAGAACCGTTCTGTGCCTGTGCGGAATCTACTCCTGTTCCGGCGAGTAGAAAGATAGCTATGGTTTTATAGATTGTTTTCATAGAAAATGAGTTATTTGTCTTTTTTCTCGGCGCCGCGAATTTTGTTATTGGCAGTCACCCCTTTCTTAATCTCAATTTTGATACCATCACTCATTCCTGTGGTCACTTGTGTACGTTGGAATTTCTGTTCGGGTACGGAATCAGTCATGATATATACAAATGTAGAATCACCTTTAAATTCAACGGTGCTTTCGGGTACTGCCAGTACCTTATTGGCACGCTGCAATACAATTTCCGCATTCGCCGAATAACCGGAACGAACCTGTACGGAGTCCGGAACTGAAATAGCAGCTTTAATTTCAAACTGGTTAGCTCCGTTAGTCTCTACTCCTTTAGGAGATATATATTCCAATATCGCGTTGAATGTCAGATTTTGTAAAGCTCCGATAGTCAACTTAAGCGGCATACCTTCATGGATGCGGCCTACTTCTGTTTCATCAATATTACCACGGAAAATCAAATCATTCATGTTGGCTACCGTAGCAATAGTTGTTCCGTCATTGAAGGTGTTACTCATGATCACCGAGTTTCCGGCTTTTACCGGTACGTCTAGAATCAGTCCGTCGATAGTAGAACGAATCATGGTACTGCTGAATGAAGCACTGTTTTTGGTAATACCTTCTTTTACGATTTCCAGGTTATCTTTGGCAGTCTGCTTTTCTTCGCGTGCCTGTTTGACGGCTACTTCACTTTTCTCATATTCTTCCCGGCTGATTAGTTGGTCCTCATACAGTTTCTTCACGCGGGAAAAATCCGTTTCCGCCTGTGTTGCATTAATCTCCGCCAGACGGACACGGCTTTCTGCCGAGTTTAACTGTCCGAGTTCGGGGATAACCTTTACCTTGGCTATCACCTCACCTTTCCTCACTGCTTGTCCTGCCTCCTTGTATACTTCGTCAATAATACCCGAGATCTGGGGCTTGATTAGAATTTCATCTCTTGGTTCTACTTTTCCGGTAGCTACGGTGGTCTTTTGCAGATCAGTCACTTCTGGCTTGAGGGTTTCGTAGACAACAACCTTCGGGCGCGACTTCTGATAAAGGAATACGAACGTTCCGACGAGGATTATGGCAACAATTACCAATAATACGATTTTCAGATACTTTTTCATCTTGATTATATATGTTTAATTTTTAATTCTTTATTCAACTTTCAACTCTTCCTTCTCAATACTCAACTTCTACTCATCTCTGATTGCTTCAATCGGCTTGATAGCCATTGCCCGATAAGCAGGTGCCAGGCCGGCTAACATCCCCAATGCAGCCAGAAGTGCGCAAGTGCCGACCGCTAATCCGAAGCTGACTTGAAAATGGCTGTCTCCTCCGTTTGAACTGGCTAGCATATCTGCTACTTGCAATATCATTACGGCAAAAGAAATCCCGAACATTCCGGCAATCGTGGTGAGCACCATACTTTCCGATAGAATCTGTTGCAGGATATCTTTCGGACGTGCTCCGATAGCCCGGCGGATACCAATTTCGGTCGTGCGTTCCTTTACGGTCACCATCATGATATTGGATACACCGATAGCACCTGCCAGTAACGTTCCTAATCCTACCATCCAGACCAATATATTAATGCCGTTGAATAAGTTGTCTACCATAGAAAACATCGCTTCGGCATTCAGATACATAACTGCTTGTTTGTCGTTAGGGGCGATATAATGGGCAGCTTTGATAATCTGTTCCATTTTCGGTTGCAGTTCAGACACCTTGACACCTTGTTTGGCTGTGAAGCATACTACATCAATCTGCCCTCCCAGATTATAAGCCTGTTGCATGGTGGTGAAAGGTAGAGTGATGGCTTCCGAAGCTCTTCCTTGTATATTCATATCTCCTTCGGAAGAAGACATCCCGATCACCTGATAATAAATCCCGTCTACTCTCACGTATTTGCCGCACGGGTTCTCTCCCGGTTTGAAAAGGCTTTCATAAATTCGTTTGCCGATCACACAAACTTTTCGCGCTTCGCGTATATCAACTTCATTGATAAACCGTCCATACGCCATTTCCTGTGATTCGATGTGGAGATAATCGGGGTATAGTCCTTTTACACTGCAATCATATTTCTTATCTTCGTATACAGCTTTAGATCCCCAACGTGCAACGGAGGGGGTAATGACTTCCACTTCTTTGACCTGCGAACGAAGGCGTTCGATATCTGTAGATTCCAGATTCCACCACCTTCCTTTGCGAAAACCTTTATACGCTTCTCCTGTCCTTTGTGAAGCTAGGAAACCGGAGTTAGTCGCAAATCCTTCAAAGTTCTTTTTTAGCATATATTCCAGTCCCTGTCCGCCGCCAATAAGGGCTACAAGCATAAAAATTCCCCAGAACACACCGAATGCAGTCAGCAGACTTCTTGTCTTATTTCTTGTGATAGTGATGAGGATTTCCTCACAAGTATCTATGTCTATTCTCATAATCTTAATCTGCTCTAAGTGCTTCGATCGGCCGGATACTGACTGCTTTCCGGGCAGGGAACAATCCGGCTAATGTTCCAGCTATTATTAATGTGAGTGTAGCTTGTATGGCGATTCTGATGTCGACAGTAGGATTCAGAAAAACCGTTTCTGTCCACATTCCGGTATCCATTGTCTGATTGCCGAAAGCGTTGTTCATCCATTCGGTTGCTCCGATACCGGCCACCATGCCTATATATCCGAATATTGTGGTAATAGTGACACTCTCAACGATAATCAGCCAAAGAATAGAAAGCGGTTTGGCGCCGAGTGCTTTGCGGATACCAAATTCACGGGTACGTTCTTTTACCGTGATCAGCATGATATTGGAAACTCCGACAATTCCGCTTAGTAATGTAAAAATACCGATAACCCAAATCGCTATACGGAGCATGGCCGACCCCTGCTGTTGTTGTAGATAATTGGTAAATCGGTTCCATATCCAAATTGCACTATGGTCGGTCGGGTCAAAACGATGATTGGCTCCCAAAACTTTGCGGTAGTAGGTTTCAAACTTCTCATTGGCTTCTATTGTTTCCAAATTTTTGGTAGTCATGATGAGGTTATTCAGTTTGTCACCCTTATTATAAATGGTTTGCAGAGTACTGAAAGGAATGTAGGCGTCGCTGTCTCCGCTGTCTCCCTTGTCGTTATAAAGTCCAACCACTTGATAAACCACATTGCCGGCATTGACAAACTGTCCGATAGGATCGGTATGGGTCTTGTCGAATAAGATTTCAGCAGTCTTCTTATGGAGCACGATCACTTTGCGTCGTTCCCTGATATCAATCTCGTTGATGAAACGTCCTTTGAAGAGTTTTACAACTTCTACTTCCGTATGATTGGGATATACACCGGAAAGACTCAGGCTTACATACTCTTGCCCGAAACTAAGATTTACGCCTCCTTGCCATACCGTTCCGCCGGTATTGATAACATGATCCGGGAAATACCGGTTGGTAGCGTCTACGTCTTTATTGTCCAGTTGCACCCGTCTTCCTTCTTTCA
>ENA-ORUQ01002885-ORUQ01002885.1-human-gut-metagenome-genome-assembly--contig:-NODE-2885-length-12786-cov-4.079805_pt1 | contig 12786 bp, 14 predicted proteins | sample MGYA00242081_ERZ509211 | MGnify/ENA primary metagenome ERZ509211 (study PRJEB26280, sample SAMEA2338785) | human gut metagenome | biome: human gut; feature: human-associated habitat; material: faeces...
CTGTTTCGCTTAAAATTTTCTTGCATCACCTACTTGACTTCATACCATTGGACTTTCTACTTTTTCCAAGGACAGGTATCATTGGGTCTGCGTGTAATCGGCTCCTTGAACAACCGGTTCTCGTCGCCGTAATGGATGGCCAGATGCGTCTCATGAATTGTGGTGATCAGAAACTCGGGATCGAGGATCATCCCTCTTCGCTCCCGAATGTCCTCCGGGCGGATTGGGTTCATGTGGTGGATGAGTGGCCGACGGTAAATCTCCCGTCCGGCAATTCCCAAATCACACCCCATGTCCCGGGCAATCACAACATCCCGGATCTGCTTCCACTCCGGGGAGCGATAAAAGACCTGATTCATGTACCGGTCAAAGCCGAAGGTCTCCTCTCCGACAGCACCGTTCAAACGAAGATAGCGGTAGCGCTCCTCGAAGGTGGGGAGAAGGATCAATTCCGAGTAACATCTAATACTCATCCCCGTCCTCCTCGTCCTGCCCGCTGTACCGCTTAAAGGCGGCCATGGCCTTTTCGTAGAGCTCATCCATCCGGACTCCGGATTTGTACGCCTCGGTCTTGGCCTGGACCAGCTCCACCTCTTTGGCAAGCCGCTCATTTTCCAGACGCGCCCTGGTGGTTCCGAGCTTCAGGATGGTGGTGACCTCCTGGGAAGAAGCCGTCCCCTCCAGCAGACGCTTTTCAATCAGGTTGACAGCCAAATCGATCAGCTGGTTCTCTCTGGCCTCCGGTGTCAAGGCGGCCCGACGCTTCCTCGGTTGAATGCCGGAAGGTTTCGTTGCTTTTGCCACACTTGACACCTCCTCTCGCTTAGAATTGTGGCAGTTTCTGTGATGTTTGGACCGGTTTTCAGCGGTGCTTGAAGAAGCCCGCATAAGCAGCTTACCGACAAGTGGAGAAAAACTCGCGGCAATGGAGGTAACGCATTGCGTACTCAGCCGGAAAGGAGATCACGGCTGAACGAAAAAGAGTCCTTGCCGGTAAATGCCGCCCTGTGGGCTTGTTCAAGCACCGCTGAAAACCGAAGCCATTTTCCAAAAATATCCCCCGGAGAATTTTTGAAGACCATCGCGATGCATAGGGGGGGTGGTATTTTTAAGGGGTCCCCCTATACCCTTTAACACACCTTGAACCCTAAATCTGGTCGTCATTTCAGAATTTTTTCTCTAAAATGACAAAAAGAAATGCGCTCTGAATCAGAGAACATTTCTTTTTCCTGGTTTTATAGGCTTTTGGGGGTCACATGGTCACGGCAGGCTCGGGTTTCAGCTTCCGCTTCACCTTTTTATAGATCCCCAAGGGGTCATACTTGATGATGTCGTTAATGGCTCGCTCGATTTCTTCCATGTTCTCCTGCTCAGAGAGCTGATCGGAAGTACGGGCGATACGCGCCAAGAAAGCGCAGGAGTGATACCCGTTGTCTTCGTCAAACCGATACCAGGCTTCATACTGGGTAAAGGGGTCATACGGGTTGTCGGTCGTTGTAAGCATACACGTTTCCATTCGCTCTCACTTCCTTTCTTACTCATTGAGATACTTGGAAACAACAGAAGATGAAAGGTTCAAAGCATCAGCAATCTCGGCATTGGTACAGCCAGAGTTTGCCATTGCCTTGATGCGATTGATGCGAGCAGTCGACAACTGCGTCGATGCTCTTGGGGTTGCGCGTTCCCGGACGACATCGGGATCAGAGTAACGAAGAATCTCTTTCAAGGTTGTATCAGAAATTGCGCCAGCCTGAATTGCTTCCCATTCTCCATCAGAGATTGTAATGCGCGTTCCTTTCCCGCTTGCTCCAGTCGTCACACGAGCGTCGCTAATTGCGGAGCGACGAATCTTTGAGATTTCGTCTTTGTCGGTAATGTTGTTAGCCTGAATCTTTGCCTTAACTTGCGCATTGGCAATACGCTGAGCCTCACGTTCACGAGGAGCGTTAAGCTGAGCAGTCTTCAACGCACTGGTCAATCTGGTAACTTCAGGCGCATAAGCCTTTGCTGCACTGGCATTACGAACCAACGTGGGCGTCGCTAAGTATTCAAGCCTTGCCCGATTGGCAAGTGCCTTCATACGATTTGCGTAGTCAGCATAGGCATCTTCCTGGACAGTGCCGGAAGACAGGGTCCGAACATCGTCGACCTTCTCCAAGAGCTTAATCTTTGTCGTGGCCGGAATTGTTTTACCAGACTTCGGGTCCACATAAGTACGCCCGGATTCCTTGTAGATGACCTTTCCCGTCTCCTTGTCGATACGGCCGCTGCCCTGACGCTCCGGAACGTCGACGCTTTGCTTCCGTCTGGAGAGCAGGGTGGATGCCCCGCCCACTTCCTTTCCGGTTTCGGGGTCCGTGTACCCTTGCCACCGTTTGCGGAGGGTGGGGATGTCGTTCTCTACTTCCGACCGCTTATAGTCAAGCTTATGCTTAGCCGCATCGATGACCACCATGCTATGCTTGACGGCCTTAGTAATTTCCTCCTCGGGGGCCCCTTTTAAGGTCATATCCGTGATGAGGTTGGAGATTTTACCCATCTCTATCTGGGTGGCGGCTTTTGAGAGGAGCCGGACACCAGTCTTTCCCTCGGTGGAGTATTCAACTTTTGGGTCGAAATCCTTCAAACCATCCAAGGCGGGGGTGGATTTCACCGACACCTTTCCGCCCACGGGGATGACCACCACCTGATCGCCGTCAAAGTCCGCTCCGGACAATCGCTCCGCCACCTTCGGATTGATGCCGACGGCGTCACGGATGTTCTTGCCCAGAATTGAGATCGCCGACTGATTTTTATTGTTGACCGTCAGCTCCGGGATCTCAAACGTACCCCCATGGGGGTAACGAATCAGGACGACCTTCTCTCCGTTCCGGTAGTTGGGGGCATAAATCTCCGTCTCCTTCATTTTGGTGATGGGGAGGATCACTTGCGTACTCTGCCGGGGGAGGGCCGCCGCTTTCAAATGGACAACTGCGGAATCGCATTCGTCTGCAAAGTCCATCAGCAGTTTCCGCTTGATGGTGGGGTTATTGAGAGAGCAAATTTCCGCGAATTCATCGGCGGCATCGGCATAAGTCAAGTCGAGCTGCTTCTGAATCAACTTGATGGGCTGCTTAGAAAGGAACTGGGAGGATAAGTTCTTACTCATCTTATCCCAGTCTCCCTCTTCCTTCAGCTTGTTGATGGCGGACAGAGACTTCTTTTCTCCGGTGATGGGGTCTGTGTACTTGCCATGTGGGTCGGGGTAGTAACTCTGGCCATTGGCCTTGATGAACGCACCAAAAGGGTTATCGGGGTCTTCCTGAATTTTCTTCATGACGTCCATCTTTGGCGTTCCGGAATGTTTGTTCGTGTTGAACACGATGTCTGCACCATCCGGCATATCATCAGAATACATGGCCATGCCTTTTAGATAATGAGTCCCGTCCACAAGGATGCGAACCTGAGCATAGTGAGAATCCCCTAAGTCGAGGTCTGCCACACCACGGCGAAGTTCAATAACGCCATCCTTGGAGGTGCCACCTTCGTCGCCATAGCGGATCTTCACCCGACCGGAATCAATGCTGGCCGGGTATTCCCGCTTATCCCAAGACGCACCTCCATCGGCAGAGTGATAGTCGCCTACCGACTTGATGATGTCCAGGTTCTGGTAAGCATCACGCTGCTCAATGTCAGGAACGGAGATAACCGGCGTGATAGTCCGTTTCTTCGGGTCGTTTACCTGAGGGACGCCGACACCATAGCGGTTATAGCCCTCGGTCTCCAGAATGAATAGCGCCTCCTGGAGTACGCCTTTGGACACGCCAAGCTGCTGCTCCACACCCTCGCCCACGTCAAGAGCCCCTTTGACCGCCAGCTCCTTCTTCAGAGCCTCGGCGGTGGCAAGAGCCTTGTTTTTATTGCTCGCGGTGTTCTCATTGAGCAGGGCACGGACAGAGGAGTCATTATTGTACCCCATGATCTTGGCAATCTTGTCCAGCGTCTTCCCCTCTTCTCGAAGGGACTTGGCTCTCTCTGCCTGTAAGGCACGCCGTTCATGTTTCGCCACACGAACCTGCATACGGAGATCGGTGGTAGACATCTTCAGCTCCTCAGCAATTTCCTTTTGAGATTTGCCAAGCGCCTCAAGTTCTTCCACACGGGCCAGGAAGTCTCCGCCGTGTTGATAAGGGTTCTCGCCAGAACCCCAGGGGTAGCGCCCAGAGCGCCTCTTGACGCCATAGTGCATCAAAATATCATCCACAATGGGGTCCATGGCTTATTCCTCCTCTTCCTTGATACTGTTGATGATTTTATCGAATGTGACAATGCGGTCCATGATGGGGAAAATATCCTCGATGGTGGGCTTGTGGTAAAGGATGGTGTCGTTCTGGTAAATACGCAACTCCATCTCGATCTCGTTTGGCTTGTAGTCATACTCCAAACAGAAGAGGGCCGCATAAACCATAAGCTGCTCCATGTGCGTCGGAGTCTCGCCGGTCTTCAGATCGTGAATCCGAAGAATATCTTTCCGAAAGGAAATGGCGTCGGCGGTCCCGAAACAGTTTGGAGAGTAATAAAGGATTTGCTCGGGGGTCATCTTGTATCCGATGGCGTCGTTCACATACATGTTCAACGTCTTCTGGGATTTGGGCAGTCGCTGCCCCAATTTGATGCATTGGGCCGCAAAAGCGTGAAGAGCCGTCCCACGCTGAGCCGCCCGGTATTTGGCATAAGCATCAGCAATCTTCTCTTCCGAGTAATTGATCCAATGATAGCCACTGGCGCTAAGAAAGGCATGCTGCCCCTCAAGGTTGGAGTGTTTTGCGAAGTTCATCCAGCACTTCCTCCTTGTTCTCTGGGGAAATGAATCTGGAGAAGGACATCTCGTTCATCTTCCCAACATAATACTCTTGGTTTGGCTGTCTCTTAGCGCGTGCAGATTTCTTACACTCAAGGGAGGCCCATTTCTTTCCATAAAGAATAAGCAGGTCGGGGATGCCCTGGCGCTGATCCATCTTAAAAACCATACAGCCGGGAAATATCGTTTTCAAATTGGCAATAAGCCGGTCCTGAAAACCACTTTCCAATCTTGCGCTTCTGGCCACGAAACAGCCTCCTTTCCGATAAAAGTGATAGAAAGAATAGGATATGCGCGACATATCTCTCTCCTCTCCATAAAAGAGCCTGTTTTTTTTGCGGAAAGAAAAACAGCCCTAAAATATCAATTTGGAGCAAAAAGAAAAGAGCCGCGGATGACGGCTCTAATCTTCAATGATAAATCCAATTTTTCGTTTCGGCTTACTATTTTCCTCAGCAATCTTCTCGATCTTTGGTTTGCCAAACGATTGCCAGATCGTGGCACCGGCAGCACTTCCAATTGCCGCCGCCATCGACATGGTAAACGTCATCAATATTTGGGTCGAGTTTCCAATGTTGAGTTTCATACTATCGCCTCCCATAAAGGGGACTGCATTTTCAGCGGAAATGAAAAGAGCCGAGACACCCACAAGCGTCCCGGCTAAGCGTAAAATATCAATGTTGTGTTCATCAGCTGTTGTTCCGCAGATACCGGATCAGAATCCAAATCAGCCAGAGACCTCCGGTACAAAGGGTGAGGATAACGTCCAAGATCAGCCCGGCCGTACCCCGTTTCTTTCCGCTATTCCTGCTCATGGGAGTTCTCCTTTCCAAGTTCTTTCTTTTTCTTGACGTCACGGTGGACTATTTTCTCGACACCGGCTCTTGCTTTAGCGGCGGTATCGCCTGCGACGGCTTTGGCACGCTCCACCTGTTCAGCTCGCTTGATTGCTCGCTCCTGTTTCAACGCGGCCTTCTGCTGCTCGGTCTCTTCAAATATCCGCCGGCTCTCGTCGATGACTTCCTGGGTCACATACTGCACAATCACAGTGTCTCCGGGTTTTAGCTTCGAGTTTGGTTTGCGGTCAGAGCCAACTACCTGGAGTTCAAAGCAGTCTTTGTATTTGACGCACGCATCCCGAAAGCGAACCTCGATAGGCAGTGCTTTTAGACCGCGGCTATCCAAAAGTTCTTTTGCCTCGTCCAATTTTAGAGGAAACTTCTTAGAGCAGAGCTCCGGCATAAATATCAATTCTTCAGAAAGGCGGAACGGAATAAGGCCAACTTTTGAACCTGGGGTAGTGAATAATCAAACCGATACGGACTAGCCGGGAACGCTATATTAAGCGCCCCGGCTAATTTCATTGGGGGAGGAAACCACCGGCGCTGCCGGTGGAGATGTCCCGTTAAAAGGCTTTAGCTTCGAGCATCGAGCGAAGCGAGTTGCTAGTAGAAAATTATCAGTGAAGACTTTCGTTAGAACAGCGGTTGCCCGTTTACGGGCCGCGGAGCAAATAATGCGAGTGAAATAAAATTCAGTGCGTCTTAAGGACACATGCCGGTAATAGGCCCTTATAGGGCAACTCAAGCCGCCGGCTTAGCCGTATCTGGACGCTGTCATACAAAACGTTCGAGAGGAACACGAATCTCGGGCGCTTGTGGAACTGGCTGACCGATCCTGGCTCAAGAGCCAGTCATTATTATAGCGGATCGCGGCTATGAGGCATATAACAACATAGCTTATATAGAGCAGAAGAACTGGAACTATCTGATCCGCGCAAAAGAGAAGCGGGGCACACTTTCAGGGCTTAAGCTGCCTGATACACCGGAATTCGATGTGGCCTTCAGCTATTTCTTGTGTAAACGTCTTACAAACCGTATCCGCCGGGAGCCTCAGAAATACCGTTGGATTCCCAGCAAGGTTCATTTCGATTATATTAAAAACGCAAGCGATGTATTGTTTCCCATCTCCTTCCGCGTGGTCAGATTTGCGGTCAAAGAGGGCCTGTACGAGACTGTGATCACCAACCTTTTCTCGGATCGTTTCCCGCCTCCGCTGCTCCGTGCGCTTTATCACAAACGCTGGGGAATCGAGATATCTTTCCGGGCCTTGAAGTACACCCTGACATTGACGCGCTTTCGTGCTAGAAAGCGCCCATTCATTGAGCAGGAGATTTTCACCAAAATGACGCTCTATAATTTTGCGTCCCTGATTCGCCTCCATGCCGTTTTTACGCAGCCGGAGGGCAAGCATCTCTACCGCATCAACGCCGCTTTTGCCACTCACATTGCACGGGAATTTCTGCTTGGTTTCATTCCCACTTCCATAGTAGAGCCTTTTATAGCAAAATTTTTGCTCCCTGTCCGCCCTAGGCTACAAAAACCAAAAAATATGCGCGTAAAGCGTCCGGTCTCTTTTCAGTACCGGATGATTTGAGCGCGCCTTATATTCGTTTTTCACAGAGGATACTCCGCGCTTTTGCCATGCCCGCTTTTCTGGTGCGTGTGTTTGCTAAGCCACCTCCGGGGTTCTTTCCCGAAGACAGCTGCGTTGGAGGCCTTATCTTAATGAGATTACGGCTTAGCCGGTGGTTATGATTTTTTCAAATATAAGTAGATCATTTGGAAGTTTTATCAAATCAATTGGTGTTGTGAAATCGACCCAGATAGAATATAATATCCGCATCCGCAAATCCGTATCAAGAGGTAAGAGACAGGGGTAACTTGCCATTGGACAGATGCAGACTGGTGGTTTAGGAGGCGTCATCAGAATGACGGAACTGGAAAAGAAGATCCGATCCAAGATACCCGGCCCGGATACCGGCATTGAGATCAGGCACAGCATCTGCGACATCTGCACACCCGGCGCCCACTGCGGTCTGGATGTGTATGTGAAGGACGGTGAGATCCTGAAGGTCGAGGGCACCAAGGGTTTTCCGGGCTCCAACGGAAAGCTGTGTGCCAAGGGCGCCTGCAACCGCCAGTATGTCTACCGGGAGAACCGGCTGAAATACCCCATACGCCGCACCGGCCCCCGGGGCAGCGGTCAGTTTGAGCGCATCACCTGGGAGGAGGCCTACACCGAAATTGCCGCCAGGCTCAATGCCATCAAGGCCGAGTACGGCCCCGAGTCCGTGGCCTGGTACACCGGCTACTCCAAGTGGTACCGCCCCTGGCTGCACCGGATGGCCCATTCCTTTGGCTCCCTGAACTATGGCACAGAGTCCTCCTCCTGCCACTGTGCCACAGAGATGGCATGGAAAACTGTGGCCGGACGGGAGTGCAGGCCTGACTTGGCCAATGCCAAAGTCTACATAGGCTGGGGCTGTAACACCATGGTCAGCTCCTATACAAAGGCTCAAGGCCTGTGCGCTTTTCGGGAGCGGGGTGGCAAGGTGATTATCATAGATCCCCGTGTTACCCCTACCTCAGAGAAATTAGCAGACATCCATCTGCGCCTCCGGCCGGGCACCGATGGTGCCCTGGCTTTGGGCATGGCCAGTCTTATCATATCCAATCATTGGTATGATGCAGAGTATGTGAAAAAATTTGTCCATGGGTTTGCGGAATTTGCCGCCTATGTAAAGCAGTTCACGCCAGAGCGAACCAGCGCGCTCACCGGTGTGCCGACAGAGCAGCTCCGTGCCGCCACCGAACTCTACGCCAGAAACTGCCCGGCCAGTATTTACACACCGGCGGCCACCATCACGCACCACACCAACGGCTATAACAACATGCGGGCGATTCTGTCCCTTCAGGTGCTGCTGGGGCAGATTGACCGGGTAGGCGGACAGATCCCCTCCCATACCAGCTATGTGTATGCCGACTGCGGCTTCGACACCATGGAGGATCACTTTGTCTACGATGTCAAGCCCCAGAACTGCAAGCCCAAGATCGGCGCGGAACGGTTCCCTGTGTGGAACGCCCTGATCCCCGAGTTCCAGGCCATGGACATGGCCCGCCAGATCCGGGAGGGAACGCCCTATTCCCTCAAGGCCCTAATGGCCTTCGGCATGAACAACCGGATGTTCCCCCAGCCCGGGAGATGCTGGCGGCCTTCGAGAAGCTGGAGCTGGTGGTGGCCACCGACCTGGTGGAGACCGACGTCTGCCGCCACGCCGACTATGTGTTGCCGGTCTGCTCCTCCCTGGAGCGCTCCGAGCTCAAGGGGTACGGCGGCGGCCTGCTGACCTGCACCACCCCAGCCATCCAGCCCCTCTACGAGTCTAAGTGCGACCCGGAGATTCTGTGCGATCTGGCCCGGTATTTGGATCTGGACGACGAACTGATGAAGTCCGGCTATGAGGAGACCATGCGCTATATGATCAGCAATCTCTCCGTCACCCTGGAGGAGCTGCGGGAGGCCCCCCTACCCGTTAAGGTGAAGGAACTGCGCCCCTACAAGCCAGGCACCTACCTGGAGAAGGGCTTTGAGACTCCCAGCGGCAAGCTGGAGCTGTCCAGCGAGCTGATCCGCTCCATCGTGGAGGAGACCGGGCGGACTGACTTGGATCCCCTGCCCACCTACCATTCCAGCTTTGACGACGCGGATCCGGAGCAGTATCCCCTCACCCTGATCGTGGGGAGCCGGCTGACCAATGCCATCCACTCCCGCCTACACGAGGTGCCCTGGGTGCGCAGCCTGCGGCCCGCGCCCACAGCGGACATCAGTGCCGGGGATGCCCAGCGGCTGGATCTCAAGGAGGGGGATGACGTGGCCCTCTCCACGGCCTACGGCAGCATCACGGTGCAGGTCCGGCCCACTCACACGGTGGCGGACGGCCAGGTGTTCATGTACCACGGCTACCGGGAGGCCGACGGCAACAGCCTGGTGGGCCGGGATCATCTGGATCCCTATTCCGGATTCCCCGGCTTCCGCCAGGTCCGGTGTGCGGTGAGAAGGGTTACAGAGAGCATGACTGAATCCTGGACGGGATGAACGATGGCGCGTGCATTGTTGTCATACGCATCTGGATGAAAAATGAAAGCTGAAACCGGAAAGGAGCGGAGAACCACGAAACAGAAACGCGCGGACAAGGTGCTCGCTGCGGTGGAGCAGCTTACGGACGGCTTTGATCCTCGGCGGCCGGAGGAGTCTCTTCGACGGCTGCATGTGTCTGCGATTGCAGAAAAGGCGGGGATCTCCTCCAACAACGCCAGCATGGAGCTGGCCCGTCTACAGCGGGAGGGGGTGCTGGCCAGGGTAGGCGGCCGCCCGGCCTCCTATCTGTCGCCCTCTCATTTACAGCGGATTTTGCACAAAAGCATACCGGCCCGTCAGTTTGACTCGGCCAATGATTTTCTGAATGTACTTTCACTGAAAGCACAGATGGTCAAAACGGAGGCCCCTATCAATGGTGCGGACTGCCGCTCCGCGTTTGACGATCTGATTGGAGCAAACGGCAGCCTGCGGGACAGCATTGAAGAGGCAAAAGCCGCGGTCCTCTATCCGCCAAACGGCTTGCATACGCTGATCACCGGCCCCACAGGAACCGGAAAGAGCCTGTTTGCCACATGTATGCACGACTATGCCGTGAAATGTGGCGCCATTGCCTGCGACGCGCCCATTGTCATCTTTAACTGTGCCAATTACTCGGAAAATCCACAGCTGCTTCTCTCACAGCTCTTCGGGCACTGCAAGGGAGCTTTTACCGGCGCGACGCAGGACCGGCCCGGTGTAGTGGAGAGTGCGGACAACGGCATCCTGTTCCTGGATGAGATCCACCGCCTGAATCCGGAGGGACAAGAGAAGCTGTTCTTGCTGCTGGATCAGGGCGTGTTCCAGCGGATGGGGGAACCGCAAAAAGACCGCCGGGTGCATCTGCGGCTGATCGGTGCGACGACGGAGTCCCCCCGGGAGTGTATGCTCAGCACATTTCTGCGACGGATTCCGGTTCGTGTAGTGCTTCCAGATTTGGCAAAGAGGCCGGTACGGGAGAGAATTATTCTGATCCTGTATTTCCTGTGGAAAGAGGCCAGCCAGCTCCAGCGGCGTATCTACCTGAGTGAGGATATCCTGAGCGCCTTAGTCCACTACGAGTGCAACGCCAATGTGGGCCAGCTGGAAAACGACATCCGACTGACCTGCGCCAACATCTACTATAAGTTCAGGATTGGGAAAAGCGACGTGCTGCGTATCCGGTTGTCCAGCCTGAGTATGGGGATCCAGGAGGGGCTGCTGGCCAGCCAAGGTGCAAGCAGTTTTTTGGTGCGGGAGGCACTGGCCTCTGACGCAGATGACGAACTGGTGATTGACAGCCGAATGCCGTTTCCGCAGGTTTTAAGCACATACCTTAATTCGCTTGGAGAGAAGGTGGAGTGATGTCACTGGTAGAGCGGCGGCCGATTATCGGCCTGGTCACCGGAAACAGCCGGGGCAGCGTGAATGCCGAGCGGGAATTCCATGAACAGCTGGCTGGCGTGGCAGATATTGCCACCACGCGCGTCCCGCTGTTTCGGATTTCATACAGCGACCTGGAAAAACTGATTGAAAACCTGCCTTTAGCAGTGGACATGCTGGCGGCCTCTGGTGCCGATGTGATTGTCTGGAACAGCGTCACTGGGAGCAGCCTCCACGGACAGGAGACCGCCAATCTGATGGAACAGCGGACGGGCCTCCCCATGCTGATTCCTTCCATCGAATTTGTAAACTGTCTTCAGAAGTTGAGGGCCCAGCGAATCGCCCTGGCCACGCCCCATGGAGTGGAGTTGTCGCTGCTGGAGAAAATCTTCTTTGACCGCTATCAGATTGAGGTCGTAAAGATGGTTCCACTGGTGAAAAACGCCACGGGAGATGTGCGGGAGATCGATAATGTCACGCCGGAGGGCATTCTCTCCCGGATACTTGAACGGGATTTCAGCGATGTGGACGCGCTGGTGTTCGACAACCCGGCCTGTCCCATCCTGCCGATCATCAAGGAGCTGGAGGCACACGTAAAAAAACCGATTCTTCCCCACAACCAAGTGCTGATGTGGGCAGCCCTGCGGCGCATCGGCATTCCCACGGACGCAGTTTATATCGACACCTATTTCCGTTAGTTGGAGCACTCATATCAAAAAGCGGACCCTATCGCAAGAGATAGGGCCCGCTTTTTAATATTAATCTTGGAAAATAAGAAAATATTTTTTTACTCCAATAAATTGAATAAAAATGGTCCAAAAAATCCGTGTTTTCTGTAAATGACGGCCATTTTTGACGACGTCGAGCGTGAGAAAACAAATTGGCACAGCATTTGCGATATTCCTGGGCAGAGCTTGTGAAAAACACAAACCAAAAAGGAGTGTGCAAAATATGAAAAAGGTAACCATCATCGGCGGCGGCGGAACGGCCATCTTCATGGCGACCTATCTGACCCTCCAGGGCCACCAGGTCACGGTCTGCGACGAGGAGTGGCACGGCGCCAAGCTGCGGGCCGTCCAGGAGGCGGGCAATGGCGTCGATCTGATCGGCAACTGCGGCACCGGCCACGCGGTGATCCACAAGATCACTTTTGATGTGGCCTCGGCCCTGGCAGATGCCGAGGTGGTACTGGTTTCCGCCATGGCCAAGCGGCACGACGCCATCACCGACTGGATCGCCCCCCACCTGAAGGACGGACAGGTGGTCTGCTTCTCCGCCGGCAACTGCGCGTCCATCACCCTGAAGAAGAAGCTGGGCGGCAAGAAGGTCGTCGTGGGTGAAATGCAGGGCAACATCGGCCCCTGCCGTCTGGTGGCCCCCACCACGGTCACCTGCGCCTTCCCCTATGCGGAGAAGCCGGTGGCGGCTTTCCCTGCCAAGGATAACGACGCCCTGGTGGCCGGGCTCTCCCCGGTGTACCCCTGCCACGCGGTGAAGAATGTGTTCCAGGCCACCCTCAGCTCTCCCAATGTGGCCATCCACCTGGCGGGCACCCTGCTGAACACCTCCAAGATGGAGACCATGAACGACTTCCGCCTGTACCAGGA
>ENA-ORUQ01002891-ORUQ01002891.1-human-gut-metagenome-genome-assembly--contig:-NODE-2891-length-12747-cov-9.344863_pt1 | contig 12747 bp, 5 predicted proteins | sample MGYA00242081_ERZ509211 | MGnify/ENA primary metagenome ERZ509211 (study PRJEB26280, sample SAMEA2338785) | human gut metagenome | biome: human gut; feature: human-associated habitat; material: faeces...
GTGCTTTTTGTCTGTATGAGGTTTACTTGCTCATCTCGCAGAAACGCATGAGGATCGTTGCGGCTTCGGCACGGGTTGCAGTATCCTGCGGAGCAATGGTGCTTGCCGTGCGGCCATTGATTAGACCGGCAGCATTTGCCCATTTCATCGACTCAAGCGCCCAGCTGCTGATCGAGCCTGCGTCATTGAACGCGCTCAGATCCGCCGACTTGCCGGTGCTGTACTGCTTGAACTGCGCATAGCGCATCATCATGGAAGCCATCTGTTCACGGGTGATCTGGGTATCCAGAGCGAAGCGGTCCTTGCCGACGCCGTTTACTACGCCGTTCACAGAAGCCCACTGTACGGCATCCGAATACCACTTGCCGGACGGCACATCCGAGAAGACCGAGTTGCCGCTGACAGCAGGAGAGCCGGTCATACGGTACAGCATCGTGACCATCATTGCACGGTTTAGGGTGCTGTCCGGTGCGAAACGACTGGCGTTGACACCGTTCATCAGGCTGTTTTTGTAGGCGTAGCTGACGGCATCATAGGCCCAGTGGCCGTTCATATCGGTAAACGGCAGCTTGTCTCCGACAGAGGGAAGCGACGAAAACACCTGTTCCGCCTGTGTCAGCTTGTTGTAGTTCGTAACCAGCTTTTTCTGCGTATCCGTCAGAGCGTCATAGCCGCTGCGGGCAGCCGAGATTGCGCTGCCGCTGTTTTCCGATACCGTGTCGATGGCGTTGATCAGCTTGATAACAGCGTCGGCTGCGGTCTGATCCGCAGAAACCGTGGTTCCGCCGGAAACACCGCCTCCACCGCCAGCACCGCCGCCGGATGTATTGCCGCCCTCAGACGGAGTGGTGCCTGCGCGGCTGATCGTGATAGTGAACGGCTCGGACGAGGTATCGCCTTCGGTCGTTTTGCTATCCTCATCGACAGTTACAATTTTGGAGCTGGTAAGCGTTACCGTACGCGAAGCCGAACCGGTATAACGGTAGGTCAGTCGTGCGACCTTGTAGGTGCCCGGCTGATAGGCGTTGCTGCCAGTGAAAAAGCCAAAATAGTGAATACCGTTCTTGTCAGCCTGTACCGGACTATTTCCGCCGATTTCGCCGAGCATTTCGAGCGAGGTAAGCGTGATGTCGTCGGCGGACGGCTTGAGACCGAATTCCGCACCGGCAAAGGCTTTATCTGCGGTCAGGATGAGGTCAAAGCTGGCCGTGCTCTCGCCCTTGGGGAGCGTGATGGATGTGACCGATGCAGTGATATTGGCGGCCAGTGCAGCAGGCAGGCTGAGCGATGCGCAGAGCAGCCCACACAGCAGGCGTTTGATAGGTGTTTTCATGGGTTCCTCCTGTGGAGTGAGCCTGCAGTCGCAGGCTCACCGTGGTAAGTTTATTGCGCCGGAACGCAGATTAAGCAGTAAAGTTGAGGTAAATAGCGATCAGATCCTGGATATCGACAACGCTGTCGCCGGTTACATCGCACGCCGAGGGCGCTGCGCCGTTTGCACCCGGAGTATTCCAGTCGATGTCGGTCGAACGAGCCTGGTAGAATGCCTGTGCGATCGTGATGTCAAGCTGATCGACCTTGCCGTCGCCGTTCAGATCGTAATTGGCTACGGTGAAGTGGATCTCATCCGGGTCGATGGCGCCGGTCGTACCGAAAACAGCAGCGCCGGTGCTGTCCCAGCCGGAAATGTTTACGCTGGTGATCTTGAGGGTCGGCGTGCTGCCGGTCGTTACGATCGAAGCGATTGCGGTCTCAGCGGTCTGCGTGAAGGCGGTGCGGCCGGTGTTCAGGTAAGCCAGCATGACCTCGCCGGTGTATTTGCCGTTCGCGTAACTGCCCTGCGGCTGATCGAGTACAGTGAATCCGTTCAGTCCGGAAACCGAAACGGTATTTGCGTCTACGGTAAAGCGCACACTGACAGTGGTGACGCCCTTCGCGTTTTTGAGCGCGAGGCGGAAGCTCGGCTTGCCGTCTGCAAGACCGGAATTGCGCAGGTTTACGTCAGCGGAGACTGCGGCTTCCGGTTCACTCGGGTCCGGGTTTACCGTACCGCCGGTGACAGTCACGGTGCAGGATGCGCTTTTGCCGTTTACAGCCGTGGCGGTGATGACCGTCGTACCGGCCTTGTTCGCGGTAATTGTGCCGTTCGCGCTGACGGATGCAACATCCGGCTGGCTCGAGGTCCATGTGACGCTCTTGTTCGCAGCCGATGCAGGCAGTACCGTTGCGGACAGCTTGCCGGTCTTGCCGACCTCCAGAGACAGAGTCGAGCGGTTCAGCGAGACCGAAGTGACCTCTGTGTCACCGGATGCTTCATGCACATCAATGAGGGCGATCGGATCGAGTGCAGACAGGGAAGCGGTGAAGCTGTTGTCAGCATAATCGGTTGCAAGTGCGCCGCTCGTACTGTAGAGTTTTGCGGAGGAGGAATAGCCGTCCGGCTGACCGATCGTCAGAGAAAACGGACCGGCTGCCGACGTACCGGCGGGCAGAAGCGCCAGAGAGTAGGCACGGAAGGCCTTGCCGTTCGCCTGTGCGGAGAACGTATTGTAGTCGCTGCCCGAGGTCAGCGGCTGTACCTCCAGATACGAGCCGATACGGAAATTACCCGAAACGAGCACCTGCCTTCCGGCATCGACCAGCTCCCAGGAGCCGGCGTCGATTGCAGACGGATTGGTAACGCTGTTCAGAGTAACCACCTTCAGCGAACCGCCGTTCGCCAAAGCAGACTGCTGAAGCTCTTCGAGATTGTTGTTGAAGAACTTATCGCCGGTAGAGCCCTTCTGAACATAGACCGTTACCGGGGAATACTTGAACGGATTGTACACACCTACGTCGTCATCCTTGGGGAAACTGATGACAGACGGCGGAACAACAACGCGCTGGAGATTGATGCACTTTTCAAAGCAGCCGACCGACAGCGAGGTCAGTCCCTTCGGCAGCGCAAGCGAAGTCAGGCTAGTACAGTTATGGAATGCGTAGATGTTGATCTTGGTGATCGAATCCGGCATATCCACATGCTGAAGGCGGATGCAGTTTGCAAACATGTACTGGTCGATTTCACTGAGGCCTTCCGGCAGCTTGACCGATACCAGAGAGGTACAGTTCTGGAAGACCGCTGGATCGACCTGCTCGACGGTGTCCGGAATGACGACATTCGTCAGACCGGTGCCTTCAAAGGCCGATGTGCCGAGACGGCCGATGGAGTGAGAAATGGTGATATCGGTCAGACCGGAGGCGCCTTCAAAGCCGCTGGTCCAGATCTGGTCGATCTCTTTGCCGTTGACCGAGGAAGGAATGGTATAGGCACCCTGACGGCCTGCCGGGTAGCTCAGCAGAGCGTAGTTGTCATCATACTGCGGAGTATATTCCACAAGCGCAGGGCCGAACAGCACGCCGTCCTCCGTGTAGTAATACGGGTTATTGGCGTTAACCTTGACGTTCATCAGACTGGTGCATCCCTTGAAGATATTGCCGACAATCTGATAGGCTCGCGCAGGGATTTCTACATCGTTCAGACTGGTGCAGTCCTTAAACGCGCCGAGACGGATGAGAAGGTTTTCGGTTGCTTTGTCCGGATTGGTGAAGGTGACCCGTTCGAGATTGGCACAGTTCTCGAAGGCATTATTGCCGATATCGGTTACACTGCCCGGAATGGTGATGCCGGTGATCTTTTTGTTGCCCTTGAGTGCCTCGTCGCCGATTTTGGTTACGGTATTCGGGAGAACGATATCGCCGCCCGGGCCGTAGTAGCCGAGCAGAACGCCGTCCTGAATGTTAGCGCCGATCAGCTCGTCTTCCTCATCGACTGCACCTGCAGTCGGATGCATCAGCAGCAGTGCGAACAACGCAAATACTGCCGTCAGTACCGCAAGCAGCCGTCGTTTATGGATAGCATGTGTCATAAAGTACCTCGCTTAAAATTCGATCTGAAGGAAAATGTCAATCAGGTCCTGAATATCGACCTTGTCATCGCTGTTTACGTCGGCCTTCTGTGCAGCGGTCCAGTTTTCATCGGTGTTTACCATCTGGTAGAAGCGCTGTGCTTCCGTGATGTCCAGAATGTCGATTTTGCCGTCTGCGTAAACATCGTAGCTGGTAACATGGTTGGAGGCCGGAGAACCGTTTACAGTAACTGTGCCGGTCAGCAGAGAGTCATCCGCGGTGCTGATGCCTGCACACTGTGCAGCTTCAACGATCATGTCGATCTTGCCGACAACACCGGCCTTTACCGGCAGCGCCAGCAGGAGCAGTTTGGCAGCATCCGTGCCGGTGACAGCTTCGCTGTTGTCCTTGGGCATCAGTGCCAGACGGACATGCACCTTACCGTTCTCTTCGGTCCAGTTTTCGGAAATGACAGAGAAACGGGCATCGTTGAGCTTGGCATAAGCGGCTTTTTTGCCATCAGCCTGTGCATCCTTGGAAACCTTGGAGGCGTCGAAGGACATATGCAGGAGCATAGTCTTTACATTTTCAGCGTTGTCGAGCGTCAGCTTGTAGTACGCGTAGCCATCCTTCACGCCGGTGCCCTTGGCAGTCAGTTCAGCGGAAGAGGTCTGCGGAGCAGCAGCGCCTTTGACAGTGACAGTGGTGTTGTTAGCCGTGTAGTAGGTGTAGTAGGACGAAGGTTCGAGTGCAGAGGCAACATTGTCGTTTTCCACCTCGATCACACTGCCTTCAGCGAGGCCAACGAAAGCCGAACCTCCGAAAGTGGGATTTTCCGCTGCAATAGAGATTTTTTTCAGCGCGGAGCAGCCTTCAAAGCAGGAGGCCTTGAAATCTGTTACGCTGGCAGGAACCGTTACAGATTGCAGCGTGGAATTGTTCTGAAAAGCTAAACGGAAAATAGCGGTCACAGGTTTTCCGTTTACCTCAGAGGGGACAGTGAAACTGGTTGCAGAGGAAGTCGGCGAATAGGAATGCAGTTCATAACTTTCACCATCATCGCTTTTGGCATATACGTTGCCATCCTGCATGAGATATGTCGTATTGTCAGCAGAGATCGTAAGATTAGTCAGTGCAGTACAACCCTGAAATATGCCTGCGCCTAAATCATTCAGGCGGGTGGGCAGAGTGAGGTTATTCAGCGAGGTGCAATTTAAAAACACGTTGTTGCCGAAAGAAAGATTAGAATTGCTGTCCGCAAAAGTCACATCTGCAAGATTTTTGCAGTTTTCAAAGGCGTTGTAGTTGATTTTCGTTATCGAACTGGGAATAGTAATGGATTTCAAACCATAGCAGTTCGTGAAAGCATTGCCTGAAATATTGGTATAGCCTTCTGGAATAGTAACGATAATATCGGTTCCCTCTACACCGGCGAACTTTTTAAGAACATTACTGCCAATGGCGGTAATATCGTATTCCGTACCGTTGTAAGTTACCTTGGTAGGGAACGTGATATCGGTATCATTGCCATTATAGGCAGAAACGGTTACATCACCATAGCTGTAACTGCTGCGTTCGCGTGAAACCGTAAAATCACCAACGGTTTCATCCCACGCACCTGCCTTCGGTGCGGCGAAAAGCAGTATGGCGGCCGTCGATACCAAAAGCATAGCCGCTCGATTGAGACGCGGACGGAAGGTGTTGATTGCTGTCATAGGTTGTCCTCCTTTGTTCTGTGGGCGGTCCTGCGCAGGCGGGACCGTGATGCTTCTCTTTGACGGCATGGGATTAGCAAAAGCTAACCGTTCCGTCTGAAAATAGACCGGATATGGCAATCCGATCCTTGTGCGAGTGATAGAAAAGTGATTAGCAAAAGCTAACTTCGGCCGCGAAAGAAAGGACGCCGGGAGAGCGCCCGTTTTTTCAGCACTTGCTTTTTGAGACAGATTTATATTAACATGAGCAAAAACAAAAAATAAATAGTGAAAATATTACAATATTTACAGATTTATATGCCTTGGATTTGTGCAAATAGAAGAAAAGAGCCGGAGCAATGAGGAAATTCACAGAATTGACACAATTTTACTTGCTAAAGCGGTTTTTATCCGTTATATTAGAAGTTAGCCTGTGCTTACTTTTTGAGACAAATCGGAAACACAGGAGAAATCAGATGAAATACAACTGCCTATTCAGGCGATGGAGCGCGGGATTTCTTTCCGCAGCGATGCTGCTGACTGGTGTATCTGCCGGAGCAGTAAAGTTGGGCAATACGGCATCTGCATTGTTCCGGCCGGACGACAGCCAGAGGATCAGTGCATCCATGCCTGCACCGGACGACCGCGTCCGCATCATCGTGGAGCTGGAAGATGCGCCGCTGCTGGATAACCGGCAGGTCGCACAGTATTCCAGTGTATCGGATTTTCTGGACAGCGGCACAGCGCAGTCTGCCGAGCGTAGGCTGGAACGCGCCCGCAAGGCCGTCAAGAGTGAGATCGACACCGCGCTGGACGACGCAGAGATTCGCTATGAGTATTCGACCGTATTCAACGGTCTGTCGGTCGAGGCTGATTATGAGGATCTGGAAGCGATTCAGGATATACCCGGTGTGAAGGACGCTTATGTGTCGCAGGTTTATCGGCTGATCGAGCCGGTAAACGAGACAAAGCTGGCAGACAGCGTGCCTGCCATCGGCGGCGATATTGTGCAGGATACCGACTACACCGGCAAGGGCATGGTCGTTGCAATTCTCGATACCGGTCTGGATACCGATCATGAGGCGTTCCAGAATGCCGTAAACGCGCCGAAGTACAGCAAAAGCGACATCAGTGAGAAGATTGCAGACAATGCGCTTCATGCGGGTGAAGTCAGTGTGAACTCGGTATACAAAAGCAGTAAGATTCCCTTTGAGTATGACTATTACGCGAACGACACGGATGTTTCCGGCGGCAACTCACACGGCACGCACGTTGCGGGCATTGTCGGTGCAAACGGCGGCAAGGTAACGGGTGTTGCTCCGGATGCCCAGCTGATGATCATGAAGATCTTCGGCGATGACGGCAGCGGTGCGTACGACTCGGATATTTTTGCGGCACTTGAGGATGCCGTCATGCTGGGTGCGGATGCCGTCAACATGAGTCTCGGCCTGACCGCAGGCTTCTCGGAAGCTGCCGAAACCAAGATGCAGCAGGTCTACCAGCGGGTAAAGAATGCGGGTATCAGCCTGATGTGTGCGGCCGGCAATGAGTACAGCTCGTCCTACAAGAGCCAGAGCGGCACTGACTTGCCGCTGGCGTCCAATCCGGATAACGGTGCGGTCGCATCGCCTTCGACGTATGACGCGGCGCTTTCCGTCGCAAGCATGAACAACGTAAAATCCACCTCGCCGTATCTGCTGGTCGGTGACAGAAAGATTCGGTACAGCGACCCGGCAGAAACAGCTTCCAAGCAGATCGCAAGCCTGAACGGCACCTATGCGTATGTGGACTGCGGTGTCGGTGCAACGACCGATTTCACCGGCAAGTCCCTCTCGGGCAAAGTCGCGCTGATTCAGCGCGCAGGCGAGGAGAACGGCGAAATTCTCACCTTCGCGCAGAAGGAGAACAATGCAAAGAACGCCGGTGCGAAGGCCGTCATCATTTACGACAACGTAGAGGGCGATCTGGTCAATATGTCGACGGACGGCAACATTCCTGCCGTATTCATCAGCAAGGCAGATGGCGAAGCCATGCTCACTGTAGCGGACAAGCGTGTTTCGTTCAGCAAAAGCTATCTTTCGCAGTTTCAAGACGCATACAGCGGAAAAATGTCGGATTTCTCCTCCTGGGGTGTAACACCGGACCTCAAGCTCAAGCCGGAGATTACCGCACCGGGCGGTGACATTTATTCTACTCTGCCGGGCGGTCTGTACGGCAGCATGAGCGGCACTTCGATGGCATCGCCGCACATGGCAGGCGCTGCGGCTGTTATGGCGCAGTATATCAACGAGGAACTGAACGGCACAAATATGACGCAGCAGGAGATTTCGGCGCTGTCGAACAAGCTGCTGATGAGCACGGCCGTGCCGGTAAAGAATGAGCAGAATCTGCCATATTCACCGCGCAAGCAGGGTGCCGGACTGGTGCAGCTTGGCCGTGCGACAACGGCGAAAGCATATCTGTCCTCGGCGGATGATGGTCTGCCCAAGGCCGAACTGGGCGACAGTAAGAACGGCGGCGGCTTTTCGTTCTCGTTTAAAGCGCATAACCTGAGTGCACAGTCGATCAAATACGAAGTCGGCGTGACCGTACTGACCGAGGATACGGTACAGCAGAACGGCAAAACCTATATTGCCCAGAGTCCGCGTCAGCTGTCCGCAGACGAAGTGACCGTGACGGCACCGGCAGCGGTGACGCTGGATGCAAACGGCGTGGTTATGGTAAATGTTTCGCTCGCGCTGACAGCCAAGGGCAAAGCGGCACTGGATGCGGATTTCCCGAACGGTATCTATATCGACGGCTTTGTCACCCTGACGCCGGTCAATGGCGGCGACACGATTTCGCTTGGCCTGCCGTTTATGGGCTTCTACGGTGACTGGTCTGCCGCGTCGATTTTCGATGCGTCGATTTATGACACAGATGAAACACCTGCGGTCTATCAGACCATGCTCGGCCTGTTCGGCACAGACGGCAGCGGTTATTATCTCGGCCATAACCTGTACACCTCGGAAAACGACCGTTTTAACAAGAACTACATCGCCATGTCCAATAAAACGTCGAACTATCATGTGACGGCAGCGATGGCGATGCTGCGCAATGCGGATGAGCTGACGTTCTCTGTCACAAATGAGAGCAACACTAAGGTCTACGAGGAAAAGCTGACCAATCAGAGCAAAACCTATTACAGCAGCACGCAGCAGTCTTACCATACGCCAATGGCGAACACCGGCTTTAACGGTTATACTAAGTCGAAATTCTCGGCGGCAAAGGCTCTGCCGGAAGGAAAGTACACTTATACCGTGACGGCTAAGCTGAACGGCAAGACCGAAACCGAATCCTTCCCGCTGACGATTGACAACCAGGCACCGGAGGTGCTCAAGAGCGAGGTCGTTATCGAAAACGGCAAGCGCCTGTGGAAGGTAACGGTAACGGATAACCACTATGTGGAGGCCGTCTGTGCAACGCTCGGCTCGACGCCGCTTACCGGCTGGTATGCGCCGAACGAAGCACAGGAAGGTGCACAGTCGGTTGTTACGTTTGACCTGTCGGATGCTGCGTTCAGCGGTCTGACGCAAGCGAAGATCGGTCTGATCGATTATGCGGACAACCAGACCGTGTCCGACTACTATTCGCTGACCGGCGGCACGGAATCCGAGGTGCAGCCGACCTCGGTTGAACTGAACAAGACGCAGGCTGCACTCGTAGAGGGCAGCGAGACCACACTGACTGCAACCGTACTTCCGGTCAATGCGGCCAACCGCACGGTTGCGTGGAGCAGCTCGGCACCGGCGGTTGCCTCGGTAGACGAAAACGGCAAGGTAACGGCAAAGTCTGCGGGTACGGCAGTGATTACCGCCACTACGGTGAACGGAAAGACGGCCTCCTGCACCTTTACCGTAACGGCCAAGCAGCAGACCGAAGAGGAACGTGTGATCGCGTCGATCAAGCTGCCGGCCTCCATTCAGCCGGGCGCATCCCTGCCGATCGATTTCCAGCTCGAGAAGATGAAGCGCGTCGCAACAGTTTCATTTGTGTTTGAGCGGGATGGTGCACTGACCGGCGGTACAGCCGCAGGCAAAAACGGCTTTACCTCGCTGACGAACAGCATTCGATGGAATGGCAGCAAGGGCATTCTGATGCTCAGCTATCTGCAGGATGGCGTGCGTGCAGGCAGCATCACGTGTGAAGCACTGACCGATGTCGCCCGTATCACGATGGAGACTACAGCAGCGGATGGCGACAAACTGAGCATTCAGCTGACCGGTGTGACGGTTACCGGCTTTGATGAAAACGGACAGGTGGTAACGCTGCTGAGCACGATCAAAACGCCTTCCGCGACGGTAAGCGTGCGCAAGGGCACATCCTGCGACGTGAACCACGACGGCAAGGTCGACCAGCTCGACATTACCACCTGCCAGCGCTGGTATCAGGCGAAGTCCGGCGACAGCGACTGGAAGAACGCCGCTGACTGCGATGTCAACGACGATAACAAGGTCGATATTGAGGATATGATTGTAATTCTGCAGTATATGTTCCAGCGTTAAATTGCATATCCCTCTGCTTTTAGCTCCCGGAAATATCCGGGAGCTTCTATATCGGTCATATATATTATTAGTGGTGGAATGTCTGCCGAACATATTTGAGAACTATGCAGGTTGCATAGTGAAAATGAGTGCATATACATATCCTATTTTCCTTGTTTATCATAAGATTATCAGTTTGATGGCAAGTCAATTTGATCTTACCACTTTTACATATCGTTATACGGTGGTATTGTTTGTAGCATATATAGTGGTTTCGATGTTTTGTGCATATATATTGAAGCAGCTCACAGATCGTATTATGAGTGCTTTTGCGCGTTAAAATCGATGATTGATAATAATTGGATTACACAGTATGAGAAGATAAAGAAGCACTAGCGATGCCTACCCCCATCTCCTCAAACTTCCCCAACAATTTAATAAACTCAGATTTCCTAATCCTACAATCCTTCTGAACGGCTGCGAGCGAAACGCAGCCGTTCGCTTTTTTCGCGATACGGCGCAGCTTCTTCTTCGTTTTTTCGCGGTACTTGGAGGCATTGATACAATCCAACAATTCTGGAAGCGAAATTGGCTCAAAATGCATCATATGCAGCCGATGGAGAAACTTATGCTGCTGCTTTTCTACCTGCGAGCCGAGCTCGACAAGCTGACTTTCCCAATCTTTCGCCGCAGTCAACTTGGTGATTTTCGAACGACCAAACCGCAATTCCAGTCGAAGAATATGCTCGTCAATCTTGATATCATGCCGTTTCTCAAGCTCATACGATTTATCATAAACCGAGAAAGCACAGCTTTTAGACTTATTCTCGATTGTCCACGAATGCTTATTGGCTCCCTTGAATTGCTCATCGGAATTTGCGTATTTTCCAAACTTAACCGTGTTGTAATGGGGGATAGGAAAGGATTTCTTGAAAATATCAATACAATTTTGAACATCAGTCTTGCGTTCATAATACAGATTGCAGGTCAAATCACACCTCGACAACTTGAACTCCTTGAGCCGTCGGTCAACGCCGATTTTGTCAAGAATATTCCGCAGACGGTGTTTTATCTGCTGAACAGACTCTTTGTCAGCCTGAAACAACGCAGTCGGCTCATATGTACCGGCGAGCAACGAAGACGGATTGACAATCAATATCAGCCAGCACGGGTGCGAAACAGACTGACCAAGCTGTATCTCGACGCCGACATCCTTGAACTGTGGCATCTGGTAATACGGTGAAAGACCTAACTTCCCTTTGTCGGTGCGAATGCACTCATTTTGTTCGATAATATTCTGGATTTCTGAATATTTGCATTGTAATTTCAACGAAAATGTGTGGATACCAGATTCGTTCATAATCATTTACTATTCCTCCGTTTCTGAGCGCATACCGTGCAGCGCTTGCAGGTTTTGCGTTCGTGCTGGCCTTGGTACTCAAGGATATCGCATACCATGCAGCTATCGCTATGGATAAAATCGTGTACCTGGCTCAGCTTTGTCTTTATTACTTTCGCGGCTTTAGGTGACTGCTTTTTCGCCTTCTTGATAAAGCTATTTGAGATAGCGTCATCATCGCCGTTCTGATCGTAGAAAAGAACACAGTGCGCCTTTCGTCCATCACGTCCCGCTCGGCCAATCTGCTGAATGTAATCCGTCATGCTGACCGGTGCATTGAAGTGCACGACAAGTTCAATATCGGAGACATCAATACCCATCGAGAACGCGGAAGTTGCAATCATAATCTTTCTTTTGCCTTGCAGGAAGTCGAATAATAACTGTTTTTTGCGACGTTCCGGTTTAATTCGCGAGTGATAGCGGGTAACATCGCCGGGGTATATTTCTCCCAGAATGTTGTACAGCGCATCTACATATGTAGTCGTCTGCGCAAAGATCAGCACCGAACCGTCTTTGTGATACTTATCAATCAGCTTACAGAGTTTCTTGATACGAAATTCCAGCCGTTCCTCCAGCGTTTTCTTGTTGCAGGTAACATCTTTCTTGAGCAGGATAAGATTATCACGCCGTAAATCACTGCGGAGCACAGCAGGCTTGTCCATATGTAGATTGTCGTGAATAATATTCAGAGAGTCAGCAGATATTGTCGCAGAGCAGGCACAGATAACCGGTTTATGTTTCAGTTTACCAATAAAATCACCGATATGCAGATAAGCGTCACGAAACGTATAACCCCATTCCGTGATGGAGTGGCATTCGTCTATTACGACCATAAAGATATCCAAATGCTGCATAGCTTCGATAAACGAATGACTTTGTAAGCGCTCCGGCGTGACATAGAGAAAGTTCAACTTACCCTTGCGAGCTTTGTTCAGTATCTTATCGATATCCTCCTTCGAGCGGGTCATATCGATATAATCGGCAGGAATATCATGAGCCTGCAACGTCTGCACCTGATTGTATATCAGCGCAAGCAAAGGCTCGATAACAATCGTAAGCTTGTCGGAATGAGCAAGCCCAACGGTTTCATAGATGACCTGTTTGCCAGAACCCGTGGCAGCAATGACGATTGCGTCCTGTTCAGCATCCAGCGTATTCATCGGAATAATCTGAGCCTTGCGAGGCTTGTCAAAGCCAATCTGTTTCAGTGCAGATTTAAGATGTCTTTTCATATCCATAGAGATAA
>ENA-ORUQ01002898-ORUQ01002898.1-human-gut-metagenome-genome-assembly--contig:-NODE-2898-length-12706-cov-2.849182_pt1 | contig 12706 bp, 13 predicted proteins | sample MGYA00242081_ERZ509211 | MGnify/ENA primary metagenome ERZ509211 (study PRJEB26280, sample SAMEA2338785) | human gut metagenome | biome: human gut; feature: human-associated habitat; material: faeces...
GAAGGATATGGCAAAAGAATATGGGATCACACCGCGAAAGGCAGCTTCGATACTGGATACATTTTCCTGTATTTTTCAGGGGATTATTCCTTACGGAGCGCAGATGTTGGTAGCAATCTCTGCGGCAAGTGAACTGGGATATCGTGTGTCGGCATTTCAGATCATGCCGAAGCTCTTTTATCCATTTTTGCTGTTTGTGAGTTCTATGATATTTATATTTTTGATACCGTCTAAGAAGGAGAGCTAAATCATGACAGAAGAGATCAGGCAGAAACTGACGGGTGCAGTCATCGGGCTTGCAAGAACCTGTGAAAATAACGAAAAGACAGAGAGCACCGACCGGGTATTCTTAGAAGCACTGACAATGGCCGGAGACTGGTCGGCAAGTATCTTTGACATGAGTGAGATGTTAGAAAAGGTAAGAAATGAAAAATATACAGTCTCACCGGGATGTGTAACATGTGCAGCACCATGTGGCAATACGGATGACTATGATATGGAGAATCTGTGGAAAGAATCCGAAGAAATCGGAGCATTTAAGAATACAATCCTGATGGTAATCTGCCAGACTGCAGCAAAATTATATCATGCAGATCAGACAGAAGAATCTGAGACGGTGAAGTTATTATTCCGTGCGTTACGTATGATCAGTTTTGAGGGCTGGGATGTTGCAGGGCTTATACCGGTGATGGTTGAGCTTGGAAAAGCCGGACGAATGTAAAGAATCAATATAATAAATAACAAAAAAGACTTTGAAATGTAAGAAGTATTGCTTATGGATGATAAGAAATATTATCTGCATTACCAGAAGATTAATCGGAAAAAATGCGGTATAATATTCATACATTGTATATATCAAGGAGGAACAAAAACATGACAGTACCAGAAAGACTTTCCGCACTTCGAAAGTGCATGGAAGAAAAGAACATTGATGTGTATGTAGTACCGACTGCCGACTTTCATCAGAGTGAATATGTTGGGGAACATTTCAAAGCGAGAAAGTTCATTACAGGGTTCTCAGGATCAGCAGGAACAGCTGTGATCACAAAGACAGAAGCAAGACTCTGGACAGACGGACGTTACTTCATCCAGGCAACAGCACAGTTGGAGGGGACAACTGTAGAACTCATGAAAATGGGTGAGCCTGGTGTGCCGGAGCTGAATGCATACATTGAAGAGGTATTAAAAGAAGGAGAGACTCTCGGATTTGATGGAAGAGTCGTATCTGTCGGCGAGGGAGAAGGCTATGCAGCTATTGCCCGGAAGAAGAATGCAAAAGTAAATTATCAGGTAGACTTAATTGATGAGATCTGGAAAGACCGCCCGGTATTGTCCGAAGAGCCTGCATTTGACCTGGACGTAAAGTATGCAGGAGAGACTGTTGCAGGAAAACTTGCAAGAATCCGTGAAAAGATGAAAGAAGCCGGAACAAATGTACATGTTGTATCTACAATTGATGATATCTGCTGGACTTTAAATATCCGTGGAAACGACATAGACTTCTTCCCGCTGGTATTATCTTACGGAATCATTACCATGGACAGCTTCGAATTGTACATTGATGAGAGAAAGTTAGATGACGAGTTGAAGGCCAGATTTGCAAAAGACGGCGTAAACTTACACCCATACAACGATATTTACGAAGACGTGAAGAAATTCGGCAGTGATGCAGTTGTAATGATCGATCCTGCAAAACTGAATTATGCATTATTCAATAATATTCCGGAAAATGTAAAGACTGTAGAAGAGCAAAACCCGGCAATTCTCATGAAAGCGATCAAAAATCCGGTTGAGATTGAGAATATCCGTAAGGCGCAGATCAAAGACAGTGTTGCGCATATAAGATTTATGAAATGGCTCAAAGAAAATGTCGGCAAAATGAAGATCACAGAGATGAGTGCATCAGATAAACTGGATGAGCTCCGTGCGGAGATGGGAAACTTCATCCGTCCAAGCTTTGAACCAATCTCTTCATTCGCAGAGCATGCTGCGATTGTACACTATACATCTTCACCGGAGACAGATGTAGAACTGACAGAAGGACAGTTATTCCTGACTGACACCGGAGCAGGATTCTATGAAGGATCTACAGACATTACCAGAACGTATGCACTTGGTGAAGTACCGCAGATCATGAAAGACCACTTCACACTGGTTGCTATCAGTAACTTACAGCTTGGAAACGGGAAGTTCCTGGAAGGCGCGACAGGTCTCATCCTTGACATCCTTGCAAGAAAACCATTCTGGGACAGAGACATGAACTTCAATCATGGTACAGGGCATGGAGTTGGGTACCTGTTGAATATTCATGAAGGACCTGCAGGTTTCCGCTGGAAATACCGGAAAGGAGATTGTGCTGTATTACAGGAAGGTATGATTCTTACAGATGAGCCGGGAATCTACATCGAAGGATCTCACGGAGTCCGTCTGGAGAACGAACTTCTGGTCAGAAAAGGAACAAAGAACGAATATGGTCAGTTCATGTATTTAGAACCAATCACCCTGATCCCGATGGATCTGGATGCAATTAATCCGGATATCATGTCAAAGGAAGATAAGAAATTATTGAATGATTATCATGCGAAAGTATATGAAGTAATTGCGCCTTATCTGAATGAGGAAGAACAGGAGTGGCTGAAGAAATATACAAGAGCTGTCTAAGCAGCGAGATTGAATGGAAGTTTTGAATCTCTGCTTCTAAATGAGAAATGATATTCATATAATGAATTGACAAAGAAATAAATACTAAGTAGAATCTAGGTTAGCTATAACTAACCTAGATTCTTTTTAGTAAAGGAGTTCTTTATATATGAAGAAAAAATTCCGAAATCAATCAAAGAATAAGACATTTAATTTTTTACGTTATCTGGGACCGGGCCTTTTGGTAACAGTAGGATTCATAGACCCTGGAAACTGGGCTTCGAATATTGCGGCGGGCTCCGGATTCGGATATGAGCTATTGTGGATGGTGACGTTATCGACCATCATGCTGATCATATTGCAGCACAATGCAGCACATTTAGGAATTGCAACGGGACTTTGCCTTTCGGAGGCGGCAAGCAGATATATCCAAAGGCTGTTAAAGAATATTATTCTTCTGTCGGCAATGCTTGCGGCAGTAGCAACTGCGATGGCAGAGATGCTAGGTGGTGCAATCGCATTGCAGATGCTGTTCCGGATACCAATAAAAATAGGAAGTATGCTGATTCTTGCAGTTTCCCTTTTATGTGCATTTACAAATGCTTATAAAAGGATTGAGAAGCTGATCATCATATTCGTATCGCTGATTGGATTTTCTTTCTTATTTGAGATAGGAATTGCGAATATCGACTGGGGAGCAGCCGCAGTCGGATGGGTGAAACCTTCGTTTCCAGCGGGAAGTATGCCGGTGATCTTAAGTGTATTAGGGGCGGTGGTAATGCCGCACAATCTGTTCTTACATTCGGAGATCATCCAGAGCAGACAGTGGAACCTGGAAGATGATTCCGTGATCAAACAGCAGCTGAAATATGAATTTAAAGATACATTATTTTCCATGATCATAGGATGGGCGATCAACAGTGCCATGATTCTGATGGCAGCAGCTACGCTTTATCAGGGCGGAAATGGGAGGCAGATTGATGATTTGACAGTTGCAGGAAAGATGTTATCGCCTTTGATGGGAAATGCGGCAACGGTAGTCTTTGCACTGGCACTGTTATTGGCCGGTATCTCATCGAGTATCACTGCTGGAATGGCAGGTGGAACAATTTTTTCCGGGATCTTTAATCAGCCATATGACATGAAGACAAAAGAGACGAAAGCTGGCATTTTATTGACGATGATTCTGGCAGCGGTTGTCATCCTGTTTATCAGCCAGCCGTTTAAAGGTCTGATATATTCCCAGATGCTGCTTGCGATTCAGCTTCCGATTACAATATTTACACAGATATATCTGACCTCATCTGAAAAAGTAATGGGAAAATATGCGAACAGCAGACGTTTGAATTTTTTGCTTCTGGTGATTGCTGTGATTGTAACAGGGCTGAATATAGCATTGCTTTTTGTATAGACAGGAAGAACAGAATAAGAAGAAAGAAAAACCGGACACTGTATAGAAACAGGCTCGGTTTTTTTGTATCAATTATTCGGTTACAGCGGAAGTGGCAACGTTTTCTTTCTCAGGAAACATCTTTCTGAAGATCAGACGGATGAATGGTCCGCAGTAGAAGATCTGCCAGAAGAAAGCAACTGGGAAGTTCATGAATGTTGTCTGACACCAGGTAGCAATCACATTACTTCCTGCGTTCTTGAACAGAATCGTTGCAACAAGACTCATGCAAGGGCACATGATACATACGATCATAGAAGAGATTGCAAGAGTGATGAAGATTGGTCTGTCCTGTGGTGTAACGATACGGAATGCAAGCATATGTGCAAGCTTGTCAACGAATGCAAATTCCAGCACGAAAGCAACCGGCCACATGATTTTCAGTTCGCCGAAAGCCATCAGGAATACTTCGTTGCTCATTCCTCCCACATTCAGGCAAATATTGTAGCAGATCATGACGTATACCATCAGAAAAGACATCATCAGTGTAAAAATAACATTTTGAAATAAAGTTTTTGGCATAATTTTTGTTCTCCTTTTTATGAAATATTTAAAAATGGGTACAAAAAAGACACTTGTGTTGTTCGTTAATCAAGCATACACTTGTGTCGTTTCCAATTAAACCAAAATTATCTTATTTTTTTGTCCGAATATGAATTATACCGAACGAAAAGCTAAAAATCAAGTGTTTTTTTACATAACATCCGGAAGTGGATTTATGACACTTCTCATTTCAGTTCTGATCATTCTCGGTGCGGTGTCGACAGCCGTCAATATGGTTGCGGCAATGGTAAAGCGTATCTGTAACGGGATTGAGAAGCGTTTATTAAAGAAAGGGCAATTGATTAAAACTCAATTGCCCTTTTAACGGCCTCAATATCTCCCGTAAACAAGATGCTCTCCATTCCAAGTTCTTTACTTGCAATGACATTTTCCACCGTATCATCGATGAAGAAGCATTCACTTGGTAGAAGGTCATATTTATTGAACAGATGGTAATAAATATCGTGTCCCGGCTTTGCCATCTTTAGAGGTGCAGAGAAGACGATGCCATCGAATTCTTTCAGGATCGGATAATCTTCCGGTGCACGTTCTGCAAACCTGGTAGAAGCGTTGGAAAGCAGATAGATCGGAACTCCCCGGGCTTTTAACTCTTTGATGAATTCCCATGTTTCAGGAAGCGGATCGACATACTGGAACCAGTTCTCGAAAAAATCGCGGGCAGTATCTTTCAGACGGTCCGGAAGTTCTGCAATCGTATCTTCTGGTCATAGTCGATAGTTCCTGCATCTAAAGCTACCCAGTTTTTAAAAATGGCATCAGCAAGAATATTATAATCTTCCGGTGTAGAAGCAAATTTCCCCAGGATATAGTCTCCTTTAAATTTTCCGATTACATTTCCAAAGTCAAAAATAATATTCTTGTATCTCATCTTAAGTTCCTCCCTGTATTTTATACTGCCTGTTTTATATTTTTATAAACATTATTATAGCCTTATAGATAGAAGGAATCAATATACGAATGATAAATAACATGTCAATATAAGTATGATTAATAGAAGGATGTCAGGTTTTTGTGAGATTGACAATCATCAGGAAAGTGTATATGATTTTCGGTAGGACTGTAAAAGGAAAGAGAGATTATTATGGAAATCAGTATACTTTTAATGGAACAGATCGCAGAACTGTTTCTTATGATCCTGATGGGATATATTATTGTAAAGACAGGATTGTTAAAGGGAGATGACAGCAAAGTTATTTCTAAAATTGTATTATATCTTGTTATCCCGTGTGTGATCATCAATGCATTTCAGGTGGATTATACGAGTGAAAAAGTGAAGGAACTTTTGCTGGTATTTGCAGCGTCGGTATTATTACAGGTTATATTACTGGCAGCAGTGTGGGGTGTTGGAAAGGTATTGAAACTAAATGAAGTAGAGATGACATCCATCTATTATTCGAATTCGGGCAATTTGATCGTACCGCTGGTGACTTTTATTCTGGGAAAAGAATGGGTATTATACGGTTGTGTGTTCATGAGTGTCCAATTGGTATTTCTGTGGACGCATGGCAAGAATACGATCAGCCGGGAAGGAAAGTGGGACTGGAAAAAGATTGTATTCAATATCAATATGATCTCGGTATTTGCCGGAGTTGTGCTGTTTTTTACCAGGATCAGGCTTCCGGAAATTGTAAATCAGACCTTAAGTTCTGTGGGCAGTATGATCGGTCCGGCAAGTATGATCGTAACGGGGATGCTGATCGCAGAGATGAATCTGAAGAGTATATTTGAAAATGTGAAAGTGTATTTTATTTCATTTCTGAGACTGGTCGTGATACCTGTGATATCATTGATGATTTTAAAGATAAGCGGGCTTGTGAACATACATTCGTATGGAAAGAAATTACTGCTTATCGTATTTCTTGCGGTGATCACACCGTCTGCTTCAACGATCACACAGATGTGTCAGGTGTATGGAAATGATTCGAAATATGCCAGTGCGATCAATGTTATGACGACATTATTATCCATTGTGACAATGCCGCTCATGGTGCTCTTGTATCAGACTGTGATGTAGAAGAGAGTATAGATGAAAGGCGTGTATTTGTATATAGTTGATGAAGAAAATTATCTGTTTTCTGATTGAAAGCGAACCAAAGGTAAGATACAATGGAGATATGAAGGAGGGGAGCAGAAGATGGCAGAATTACTTACAGCGGCGACACCGATATCCTATTATCTCGTTGCAGTAAATATTATTGCATTCATTTTATATGGAACGGATAAAGCGAAAGCAATGCATCATCAGTGGAGGATCAAAGAGGCAGTGCTGATAGGGATTGCGTTTGTCGGCGGTGCATTTGGTGCGTTTGCAGGAATGATTGTATTTCATCATAAGACAAGAAAGATGAAATTCCGAATCTTAGTTCCAATCGCTATTATCATCTGGCTGACCCTTGGCGGATTTTTGGCAGAACGTGATGTGGTAGGACTGACGAAGACAGACCGGCCAAAGAATGAATACAACGGCACAGAGATCACACCGTATCATAGCAGTGTGGATAAAGATGGTGACGGTACGGATGATCAGACCGATATTTTGAAGAATGCATTGGTTTATGTGAAGAAGCGGCCGGTTTACAAGAGCAGATATTATCAGACCGGTTATCCGGATGACAGATATGGTGTCTGTACAGATGTTGTCGGATATGCGCTTAAGAAAAGCGGATATGATCTGCGGGAACTGGTAGACGAAGATATCAGAACGAATCCGAAGGATTATGATATCGATGAGCCGGATAAAAATATTGATTTCCGAAGAGTAAAGAACCTGAGAATATATTTTGAACATACAGCGACCAGTCTAACCACGGATGTAAATGACATTGAACAATGGCAGGGCGGCGACATTGTAGTGTTCAAGAATCATATCGGGGTAATTTCTGACAGACGGAATGTGGAAGGTGTACCATATGTGATTCATCATAATGATCCGTATCAGAAGAATTATGAAGAAGATATCCTACAGGAGAGAACGGATATTGTCGGTCATTTCAGAATATCGTAATGGCAAAGCACTGTGAAATATTACCAAATTTCGCAGTGCTTTTTTGGCGCATTTTTCAATATGTCTTTTTATGACAAATCTTTTAATAATAAAGACTGTTCGTCTGGTTTAGCATTCTCAGCAATTACATCACGGACGTTCTGCATACGCATATCCAGGTCGGCACTGATCTGTGCACAGGCAAGCATCTCATCCTCCAGATATTTTGCTTTGTCAGCCGGGATATCTTTCTTGTAACGAAGTTTATGTTCCAGACTTGCCCAAAAATCCATAGCGATCGTACGAAGCTGTACTTCTACAGTCATGTTACGTTTTCCGTCCTGTAAAAAGATTGGTACACTGACAATCAGATGAAGGCTGCGGTATCCGCCCGGTTTTGGATTTTTGATATAGTCTTTCTTCTCAAGAAGTGTGATGTCATCCTGAGAAAGCAAACAGTCCGCAAGCATGTAGATATCATCCGGAAAAGAGCAGATGACACGGACGCCGGCAATATCATGGATATTTTCTTCAATAGAAGAAAGGGTGAGAGGTATGTCTTTTTTACGGATCTTTTTGATCAGGCTTTCCATGGATTTGACGCGGGACTTGATATCCTCAATCGGATTGCGGTCATATTCCAGGGAATACTGTTCGTTTAATACTTTGAATTTCGTCTCTACTTCCATGATGGCACATTGATAATAGGACATCTGTTTCTCTATTGGTTTCATATTTTTATTAACAAAATCCAGAAATTCGTCAGACATCAGACTGTTTCTGACGAAGCGTTCTTTGCGTTGTTCGATAAATGTCTCAAGGGGTCTCATGTTGCATTTCTCCTTTCATTATCCAAAAATATTTTAGCATATTTGTAGTTGAAATTCTATCAACAGATAGGTGCGTTTATGGGAGAATGCGACAATGTAAAAGAATTGTAGCAAGTTGTACAAAATCAAGTCCAATTGTCGGATATATTCACAGTTAAAATTTTTCGTGGTAAGATAAATGATATAACGTAAGATATAAAGAAATAAATCATGAGGAAGTGTAAGTTTATGAATTCCAGATACAAAGGAATATTTTTCATTACATTATCGGCGTTATCATTTGCATTCATGAATGCTTTCGTAAGGTTATCCGGTGATCTGCCTTCGGTACAGAAGAGCTTTTTCAGAAATCTGGTAGCTTTTTTTATTGCGCTGATCATGATCATAAGAAGTAAGGATGGATTCAAAATCGAAAAGGGAAATCTGAAATATATGATTCTGCGTGCGACATTCGGTACGGTGGGAATCTTGTGTAATTTCTATGCGGTGGATCATCTGGTGCTGTCGGATGCATCGATGTTGAATAAGATGTCGCCGTTCTTTGTAATTATCTTTTCATTTTTATTGCTGAAAGAAAAGATGAGTCCGGCACAGGCACTGGCGGTTGCGGGTGCATTCATCGGAAGCTTATTTGTAATCAAACCGACATTTACGAATATGGCACTGGTACCGTCACTGATCGGACTGTGCGGTGGAATCTGCGCAGGTATTGCTTATGCGATGGTGCGAATCCTGGGGAAGAGAGGACAGAAAGGTTCTTCGGTTGTAATCTTCTTTTCAGGATTCTCGTGTGTGGTTACACTGCCATATCTGCTTTTGGATTTTCATCCGATGAGCGGCCTGCAGATCTTAACGCTTCTGGGTGCGGGACTTGCGGCTGCAGGCGGCCAGTTCGGAATCACGGCGGCTTATTATCATGCACCGGCGAAAGAGATATCCATTTATGATTATTCGCAGATCATCTTTTCGACGATTCTGGGCTTCTTTCTGTTCGGACAGGTACCGGATAGGTATAGCGTGCTGGGATATGTGATCATATGTGCGATGGCGCTTTGGATGTTTGTGTATAATAAGAACCGGGATTAAACACAAAATCGATTTAATAATTCAGCTTTTCTGGAATCAAAAGTTTTCCGAATCTGTTCGTTGGTTTTTACCGGTGGATACTCTAGAAAAAACGAAGGAGGTTACTTTATGCAGGCACAAGTAAAAACGTGGGGGAATAGTCAGGGGATTCGCATTTCAAAGGAAATATTAAAAGCTGCAAATATAAGAGCTTCTAAGACTGGTATTACAAACTGTTATTACATTTTACAATAATTATGTTGACTTATAGAAAATCCATGATATGATTCAAATGTTAGATTTAGGAAATGGTAATTTTATGAAGGAAAACAAGGGGTAAAAAAGATGAATTATAACAAGATTGTACAGGGGATCCTGGACATCGGAGAAGCGATGCTTCAAAGTGGTGCAGAGAATTTCCGTTTGGAAGACAGCTTTTACCGCATGTGCAGAAGCTATGGATTTAAGAGATCGGATGTATTTGTCATTCCGAGTAATATACAGGTGACGGTGGAGACACCGGAAGGCGAGATTATTACACAGATACGTCATATCGAGTCGTCGGAGCCGAATTTTGACCAGCTGGATTATCTGAATAATCTGTGCAGATATGTCTGTCAGCATACACCGGATGAAAATGAGATGCGTGAGAAGTATCTGGAAGTTATCAATCGTGAACCACAGAAGCGTATCACAAGATATGCGGCAGGAATCATGGGTGGAACAGGATTTGCTGTATTTTTCGGGTGTAACCTCTGGGATGCGGTCATTGCATTTATAGTATCGGTGATGATCGTTGCAGTCGGTGACTGGCTTGCGAAGCGTGAAAGCAACTTACTGGTTTACAATGGTATTCTTGCGTTTATATCAGAAGTGATTATTATTGGAGCTTTGAAGATGGGAATTGCAGAGCATCCGGACCGTATTATGATCGGTATCGTCATGCTTCTGATCAGCGGATTGAGTACAACGAACGGAATCAGGGATCTTCTTCAGAGAGACTTCATTTCCGGATTCATTAATATTATGAATTCGTTCCTTGGAGCAGCGGGAATTGCATTTGGAATTGGTCTGGCGATCATATTATTCCACGAGGGATATTCCGATCATTTTATCCTGAATCACAGTGTATCGATCCAGCTGCTCTCCTGCACGGTTGCGTGTACGGGATTTGCATTATGGTTCAAGATCCGTGGAAAACAGGTATGGTATAACAGTATCGGAGCATTTTTTACATGGGCAATTTATGTTGCAGTATACGCAGTAAAACCGAGTAACTTCATGGCAACCATGATTGCAGCAGGATTTGTTGGATTTTATGCATTTATCATGTCCAGAGTAAATAAAGCACCTTCAACCATCTTTTTGACTGCATCGGTATTCCCGCTGATCCCAGGACCGAATCTGTACTATGTAATGTACGGGTGTGTCAGCCAGGATCCGCAGATGGTTTTTGATGAGACGATTATTCTTCTGGCGACCTGCCTTGCAATTGCATTCGGATTTATCATCGTAGATGTGGCATCCAGAAGTATCATGCATGCAATGAAGAGAGAATATCATATCGGTAAAAGCGCATTGAATCTTCCGCTGATCGGTGGAAAGAAATAATAATTGAAATCCATGAATTATGAAAAGTTAGTACAGGGAATCCTGAATATAGGAGAAGCAATGTTACAGTGCGGGGCGGAAATTTTCCGGGTAGAAGACAGCCTGTACCGTATGTATAAGAGCTATGGTTTCGTAAAATATGATGTATATGTGATTCCAAGTAATATACAGGTGACGGTGGAGTCGCCGGAAGGTGAGATTCTCACACAGATCAGGCATATAGAGTCTACAGGGGCAGATTACGACAGGCTGAATTATCTGAATGCCCTGTCACGGTATGTCTGTGCATATAATCCGGATGATAAAGAGCTGGTCAGGCGCTATAAAAAAGTAATGGCACGGCCGGATCAGAGTGAACTGATCACAGGAATCGCACAGATTACAGGTGGAACGGCGTTTACCGTATTCTTCGGTGGAGATATGCAGGATGCAGTTGTTGCATTGATTGTCTGCCTGATGATCGTTCTGGCAGGCAGGTGGCTTGGTAAGCGGGAGGGCAACCCGATGATCTACAATCTGATCCTTGCATTCTTATCGGAGGTTGTGATCATCAGTGCTGCCAGAATCGGTCTGGGTGATCATCCGGACCGTATCATGATAGGAATTATCATGCTGTTAGTCAGTGCACTTGGTGTGATCAATGGGATACGTGATGTGATGCAGAGAAACTTTATCTCAGGAGCACTGGAAGTAATGAATTCAATGCTTGGTGCGTTTGGCATTGCTTCCGGGATCGCACTTGCAATGCTGTTGATGGGAAATATATCAGCAGAAGGATTTGATGTGAATAAAAATACCGTGATTCAGCTGATTTCCTGTACGATAGGCTGTATTGCTTATGCAAGCTGGTTCAAAATACGGGGAAAGAAAATCCTGTATTCCGGTGTCGGGGCATTTCTGACATGGGGGATATATTTACTGGTGTATGCATGGTATCCGAATAATTTTTCCGCAATAGTAGCTGCGTCCTGTTTTGTTGCAGGATATGCATTTATTATGTCGAGAATCGATCATGCGCCGTCCACGGTCTTCCTGACCGCATCGGTCTTTCCGTTGATGCCGGGAGCAAGGCTGTATTATCTGATGGATGGTGTAGTCAGCAGAAATTTTTCAATGGCAGCAGAACATGCACGGGTATTGCTCGAAACGTGTCTTGGTATTGCATTTGGATTTATTATTGTAGATGTGATTTCAAGAAGTATCATGCGGGCGCAGGGAAAAGAATATCACATGGGGAAAAAGTCTACAGTTATTAAAAAAGATGAAAAATAAAGACTGTGTTACGAGCATCCGGATGATGCAGGTGAATTTTCCGGATTGACAATTTTCCATCCTTATAATATAGTAAAAGACAAAGAGAAGATCTGATGACTGACGGATAATGTGGAGTACCACAGGGAAATCAGATACTTGGTAGAAGCCGACCGTCTGGGCAGCATTTATCCTAAATGGGATGAGTGTTGTCCTTTTTTTACAGCACCGGATACAGAAGAACCGGTAGTGTTGTATGAAAAGGATTGGGAATTCAGAAAGACAACATACGATCAGGAGGAAATGAATGAT
>ENA-ORUQ01002901-ORUQ01002901.1-human-gut-metagenome-genome-assembly--contig:-NODE-2901-length-12697-cov-3.730818_pt1 | contig 12697 bp, 28 predicted proteins | sample MGYA00242081_ERZ509211 | MGnify/ENA primary metagenome ERZ509211 (study PRJEB26280, sample SAMEA2338785) | human gut metagenome | biome: human gut; feature: human-associated habitat; material: faeces...
CCCCCAATTATCCCCCAATGATCAAAAGTTTATGGACACCATATTATCGTTTATCAATAAACATCTTGATAACGGAGACCTCATGGTAGAGGATATAGCAAAAGAAGCGAATATGAGCCGTTCTGTATTTTTCAAAAAGCTTAAAACATTTTACAAAACAATTAAACCGTATTAATTATCTATTATAAAATATTTCATGTTTGTTACACTTTTAAGTTAGACTTGCCTAATCTGAAAAAAATTCAAAAAAATTTCAACTTTTTTTGAGCCAAAAAAATTATACCACAAAAAGCCCAAAAAAGCTAGTAAAATCAATACTTTGAGGCATACTCGATCATGTTTTTGCCGAAAAAAACGCTACATTATAAACACGCGTAAAGGGTTTTTGTGTTTCGAAAAAAAATGAAAAAAGGTATTGACAATACGGTACACCAGTGTTATAGTTGTCACAAGCTCAAATGAGTGAGGCGGATTAAACCGTTGAATTAAATATAGGCATTGAAAAGCATTTCTTCTTTTCTTCTTCCATTCTGGAATATAGCTTTTCAATATTTCTTTTCCAGTCTGGAAAATGCCATAGGTAGCAATAGGCAGTGTCAATGAGTCCTAATGCCTTGTAAGTTGGTAGTGTCAATAAATCCAACTTTTACCAACGCTATTAAAGGTAGCAAGTCCTTGTGTGGGAATGGACTATAAACAAGACCTTCACAGTATGTACGACTAAATGTTACACGGTTCCCATGTATGAAACGTTAAGCAATACAGAAGCTTTACACGTTACATATTTTTAAGTTCAACGTGAGGTTACATACCAAACCAAAAAGTAGCAAACTTGTAATAGTTGTAAACCCTTGTGAATAGTGAAGGATGAGATTAAAGGTGTTGAGCCTGGACGGTATTCTGGGGATAGCAAGAAAGTACAACGAATGGCACGACTTATAAAAAGTCGGGACCCACACAAGCCCACTTGTGAGTTACAAAAAAGCTACGGTATGAAAAACCATTCAGTGTAGGGACTGAATACAATTCGAACGCAATACCGAATAGTGACCGGATTTCATTCGGGGCTTGTGATTTCATCACAAGGCTATTCATACATAGACTTCTGGCATATGTTCTCGTGGCAATAGTCAGACAGTCGCTTGCAATACGTCAGTTTCCAGGACGTTGGGAAAAGTACAGTAACAATCCATTTTGACTGTTTTATTTCTTTCCAGTGGGTGCAATCCCCACATTGCAATTTTACCAAAAAATTATATTTTGCGCTCACTGCCTAGTGTGAGAGAAAGAGGTCAATCATGGCAAAAAAATTAATCAGTATTTCAATCCTTTGCAACAACGAAAAAATCGAAAAACACGCCGAAATTGTAAACTATGTAACAATGTTGGTTCGGTCTATGGAATGCCAGTCTTTAAAATCTGGCATGAAAACCGCACTTGAAAGTATCACGACAGCACACCCGGAATATTCCGACAAAATGCCAGTTTCCAGTAGTGCTGATGACATGGCAATCATTCAACAGGTTTTAGGCGTTTCCGCTGATACTTTCACGGAATCACTCAAACTCTATGAGGAGGCTCAGTCTGAAATTCTGGCTACCGGTGTGACTAAAGAGGATTTCCAGAACCTTAAAAAAGCTGACCGTATGTTCCTTACAATCTTAGCGCACATGAACTGCCGTGCTGTCAATTTCTCTTATGAGGAAATCAGCAAAGATGAACTTGCAAAATTCAAGGATAATATCATCAACTTCCGTAAAGATTGTAAGATTTCAGACCTCAAATCACGCCTACAGGCCATGTTTAACAGTCTGGTATCAGAAGAGGGTGAAATGTTCTATGGTCTGAAGGTTCGTAAGTCTAACCTTGCGACAGATACAATTGTCCAGGCTGTAGGTCTGACCTCTGGCAAGGCACGTTTTAACAAGGACAAAGACGACTACTCCTTCTCTAATCGTTTTAGCAAACTGAACCTTCTTCAGATTTTATCTGATTATTTCGGTGTAGTTTGCTATGGCAAGTCCAATGAGGTTGAGGTTATAAAACCACAGCCTCAGACAACACCAGAAGAAAATAAGGGTGAAAAGGTGGCATAATGCCACCAATCCACCACGGCACACTGTCCATATGACTGACTATGCCTCAACGTCAAGTGTGCCATTCGTAACTTGTCAACTAAATATCTCTGAAAAAGTCTGTCTAATCCGCAGCATTTCCCTAGGGATGGTCTACCCAAAAATAAGGAGGTTTTGTAACATGTCGAACCGTCAATATGTCCATCTGGCAGAACGCCAGACGAAAATGGAGGGATTTTGTATCCCAGTAGGCGCTATCTTTGGTCGCAGAAAAATCAACAACAAGACTCTGTTTTGGGTATCACTTTACCCTTCAGAGATATCTTTGAAAAACGAGTCACGCCAGTTTTCCCTCTGGGTGAACTCTGGCAACGACTGGCGAAAAGTTTCTGCATCCTTCCGTGGGATGTATGAACCGATTCGTTCTGACATGGTGAAAATCTGCAAAAAAATCAACGGCTTTCCGGTCGTTGAAAAATGGCAGAGACCAAAACGTCCGGTCATTACACAAGCTGACCGTGACGCTCATAAACTTGCCATGGAATTTTCATGGCGAAAAGTCCCGGAACCACAGCAGGGATATTCTCGCAAAAATTCGGACGGTACAATCCGTGAGTTTGACGCTCAGTACATGGTAGATGGTCGTTGGTACGACATTTCCTGGGAAGAAAAGGTTTACCCACTGGAAAATTATAATGGTCTGCCAGTATATTACCGTGAAAATAGCAAGCCTTCAATGACCCAAAAATGTTCCAATACTGGTTATGATGGAGCATTCGATGGAATTGGTAGTACTCGCCGTGACGGTATGAAAGTTAAACAGATAAAATGCCGTCCTGGAAAACCATTTATTGTTGAATAGGAGAGAATCTGTAATGGAAGTAATGGAAATGGATTTATCAACTTTCTGTGCTACTACACACAGAATTAAAATTCAGTTTTCAGAAGGGAAACTGTCAAGAGAATCGGCAATTAACAAACTTGCCAATCTATACGCAGACTTTTTTGGTATGTTTACCGGATCATACCAGGAAGCTATGTTGTCAGATTTTTACATTGATGAGGATTAATCTTTTCCTCATTCATGCCCACATAGTACAACCAGGCAGTACAATCCAACACACACCATCATACAGTCACGCACAACGCAGCAAACCCCTCAAACTGCGCCCAAAAAAGAAATCCGCAGCTTAACCCCTGAGCTGTAGATGCCTCTCCCTTAGTGTGTGTGTGGATAGATAGCGGTTCGATCCCGCTTGTGGGCTTTAATTTCCATAAGGGAAATCAAGGTTTTCTCTTGACAATATGGTATATATGCCATATGATAATTATAAGAAATGGAAGGAGGCAAACGCCACGGAAGATAAATTTGAAGTAGAATTTTTTAAAACTGACAACGGAAATAAACCTGCAAAGGAATTTCTTGATAGCTTGGACAAGAAAATGCGCTCTAAAATGTTATGGCTCTTATCAATTTTAGAAGAAAACGGAAATGAGTTAAGGGAACCATATAGTAAGTATATAGGCGATCATATATTTGAGTTAAGAGCAAAAGTTGGTACGGACATTACCAGGATGTTATATTTTTTCTATCACAATGGAAGAATAATTGTAACGAATGGTTTTGTTAAGAAAACCCAAAATACGCCACCTCAAGACAAAGCTCTAGCTAAAAAATATAGGGAAATTTTTCTTGTAAGGGAAACAGAAAAGGAGGGCAAAAATGAGTGAGTTAAGAGATTATATCAATGAGCAGCTTAAAGATCCAGAGTTTAAAAAAGAGTGGGATAATCTTGAACCAGAAATGGAAGTTGTCCGTGCAATGATCAAGGCAAGAACTGCACAAAATCTTACGCAAAAAGATTTAGCAGAGAAAACTGGAATTAATCAGGCAAATATAAGTAAGCTTGAGAACGGAAATATGAATCCGTCCTTAAAATTACTTAAAAGATTAGCTGATGGATTGGGAATGAACTTACGCATTGAGTTCGTTCCCAAAAATAGTAAAGCAATATAAGGAGAAATAATATAAATGAATAAAGTCCGGTATAACAAGAGTCTATCAATTAGATAGGCTCTTTTTTTATTGCCCAAAAATAATTTCAGCAAGGCAAACGCAAAAAGGAGGGTTCACAATGGTACGTGCTCAGTTCAACAAACCAAAGGTTACAACAAAATAATTTCATTCCAGGAAGGGAGATTAAAAAATGAAAAAACTTCTCATCACTGCCACACTCGCAGCATTAACATTAACCGCACCAACAACAGTTTCCGCAAAGGCAAATGTCCGGTATAGTTCTGGAATTATAACAGGTTCCAAGACAATTACAACCTCAGACGGAAATATCTGGCGTACTCGCAGAAAACTCCATCTTCACAAGGGAACTAACGTCCAGGTTAAATTTGACACTAAGGGAACTAAGCGAAAAAAGGATGATTCAATTATTAAAGTTTCAAATGTGCCAAAGAAGCAAGTGAAACCAGAAATTTCCATTCCGGTATCTGATATTGCTCTGGTGTATACGGATTCCCTGGGCTACACCACATTACAGCTGAAAGATTACGGCTGTGTGGCTGACGATCCAAACAACATTAGTTATGAAACTGTCAAACAAATAGTCAACTCTTATTACGTCTCTGTAAGGGAAGCTACAGATTCCGTGACGGTAACAGAGCCAAACGGAAATAGCTGGACGGTAAGAAAGTGAGGTGTTTACAATGTCAGAATCAGTTAAAAACTATAAAAAAGAGGCAATTAGTATTGCAAGGGATTTTCATTACTCAACTAGTATCCTTGCACGTCTTAACAACGCCACAACGGAAAGCGAGATCTGCCGACTGATGATCGAAGGCAGACACACAAAACGGTATTATTAAACGCATTATAATAAGGAAGCTTTTCATTCCATCTACGGTTCGTAGGTGGATTTTTTAATATAAAAAGTTTCCGATTTTGGAAGAGAAACACAAGGAGGTGTAAAGCAAATGGTTAGAACATGTGCATTAGTTGAGCGAAAATATGACAAAACTAAAGCTGTCGTAATTTTTGATCGCTGCGAGGATGGTTTTCCACTAAGCATAATGATGTTTGAGTTTGCAAGAGAAAACTATCCGTATAAGTACCCTTCGCCGTTTGGGGATATTAAAAATATCTCATGTGATACGGCAAGAAATGAGAAGGAAATGAAAGAGAAAGGATGGGTGAAACTTACAGATGAAACGCAAATATTATAACTGCGAACTTAAAGAGCTGGATGCTCAGAAACTCAAGGCAAAACTGAAAGAAGAGGGAATTGAATTTGAGTCATCTGGTGTTGGCTGGCATTATACACATTTTGAAATTCTGTGCAATGACGCAGAAGTGGGAATCATTGATAACTTTTTAATGGAACTGTAATGGAGGTATAAGGCAAATGGTAGAGGTATTAGCAACAATCAATACTACTGAAAAATCAGTAGGAAGAGTATGCAACTATTTGACAAACAGAAGAGTGAAACACAGAGTAGTTTCATCTGGCAATAACATGCAGATCAAACTACTCACCACTCGAAGCGAAATCGTAGAAATCAATAAATTTTTAGAAAGGGCAAGGTAAATTAAAATGGGAGCAACAGCAGAAGCTTTAAATTATGACTACGATGTTATTGACACACCAAGCGAACCGACAACAGATAAAATTGTTCGGTGCTTCACAGATAGCGAGCTTAATGATGAGCTTGCTAATCTGTTAAAGGACAGTCTTGCTGGTGTACGCAAGGCAAACTTAGAAGATCACGGTCTTGAAATCCGCAAAAGAAACCGTGAATTAATCATCAGAGAGAAGAAGAAACAGAAACTTCTCAGTATGATTGAGTTATCCATGATGATCTTTGTGTTATTACTGATTCCGGTTTTAGGAACTGTGATTGTAAGGGAAACTGTATATTTATGGTTGTATATTATCACAGGACCAGTCGCAGCTTATTTAGCGAACCAGTTAAGAAAAATGTAGGAGGAGGTATAAAAATGTATAAGAGAAAAACTGTAGATTGTTACGCCATTGAGGGGTTTTACGAAGGGTATGGCTGGGACATTGAATGTAATTGTGAAGATTATAAGGATGCAAAGGTACAGTTAAAAACATATAGAGAAAACGTTAATTATCCAGTTCGGATTAAAAAATGGAGAGAGAAAATTAAGGAGGCATAAGGCAAATGGAACTGAAAAAGTATATTACCTACGAGGAACCATTGGAAGGAAAAAGTTTTACAATCAACCAGCTTCATGAGGTTTACAGAGATCTTGTAGACAAAGAAGAGTATCAAGATTTTGACTGTTGGTTTACCGATATGTTGAAATCTGGCGTGTTTAAGGAGGTGTAACAATGGGCAAGAAAACAACTAAATCATGGGATAAGAAACAGGAGCGAAGGCTCCGGTCTTATCTCAAGGCAAACGGTTATTTGTATATCTGCTCAAAAGGCAGCCATGACAAATACCGGTCAACAATTACAGGAAACAACGTAGAGGTAAACAATCATATTAATAAGATGGTTTGGAAACGAACCATTGAAGAGGTCGCAGATGATCTCAAATCAAAAGGCTACAATTACGTTCCTTATGAGCGTGTTCGGTAGTCTTTTTTTTATTGGGAAAATTTTGAAAATTGAATAATGGATGCCATAAGGCAAATTGAAAATACATTGATGAATAAAGGAGAATAAGATTATGACAACAGTTAATATGAAAGATTATGTAAATGGAAACGTAAATGAAAATAAGGCAGTACAGGAAGTTATTGGAAAGATTAGTAAGGCAGAAACTAAAGTTAGTGCAAATGTTATAAATACAGTTGTTCCGATTCTTGGAAACAAAGAAAGAACATTAGAACAAAGAGCTGAGGATATTGGAGAGCTTAAGGGAATTCTTGCATCTTCTATTGCATCAGGTTTATCAAAAGTTATACTTAAAATTCCTGTAAGATTACTTGCAATGGATACAGCATATCAGATTCCAGAACGAACAGAAAGAAGTTTGGGAAAACTGTTAAAAGAATGGGACTATGATTCATGTGATCCATTACTTGGTGTACCACATTTTGAAGATGGATACATAGCAGTTGTTGATGGAACTGGTAGAGTTCGTGCATCTAATGTTATTGATAGTGACAAATACGAAAAACTTGATGTTACTGTCCTTTTAAAAGCTCCAAGTGACCCAAAGGAAAGACAGAAATTTGAAGCTAAAAAATACGAATATCAGAATTCTGGAACAGAGCCATTAAAAGATTATCAGAAGCATGGTGCAAGATTAATTAGAGAAGATCGCCCTACTATGTTGCTTGAAGAATTAAAGCACCAGTATGATTTTGACTGGGTTTTAAAGAAAGGTCAAAGAGAGGGTGGAATTCTTGGTTCATATCCTTACACAAGAGAATTGTGCGAGAAATATGGAAGAAGCTGTATGGAATATATTCTTGATATTTGTAAAAAGTCAGGCTTTAACCGTCTTTCAAATGGATATTCAAGATGTGTATTTAAAGCGTTAAGGGATATGTGGAGATATTATGCAAGTGATAGAAATAAGACTGAGCAGTTTTTATCAGAATATTTACACGGAAAAACACCTGCACTCATTAAAGCAAGATCAAAGGTTACATATGAATATCTTGACGCTGATGCAGCATTTAGTTTTTACATAGAAGATGCAATTGTTGAAAATCTGCATTTACAGCAGACTAGAAAACTTTCAGATGATGAACAGAAACTTGAAGTTATTCGCAAATTTGCATAACAAACTTTACATAAACTAAGAAGTAGAGGGTAGCAAGCGAAATTAAAACTTGTTGCCCTCAAATTATATAAGCAAGAAGGTAGATAAAAATTATGGCATCAACAATTGAAGCAACATCAAAAGTTTATAAAAATGTTCGGTCTTACTTTTCAGCTGGACATGGAGTTGAAAATTATAATCTTGTATCAGTTCGACAAAAATTAACCGAAACTTATCTTTATAGGGTAATGGCACAGCACAAGACAACTGGGAAGTATGCAGTGTGGACATGTTGGAATGAAAGCACGCAGTCGTTGAACTTTGGTCATTACAATTTAAATTTAGAGGATGCTATGGACATTTTATATTGCAAAGGAGAGTGGGATTTTTGAAATATGTATATTTTATATTCTTTGTTCTCTTTATAGGTATCACCCTTGGAATTGTAGACATTGATGTAAAGCTTTCAGATGGAAGTCATTTTCATTATGATAGTTGGATTCACTTATTTATGAGATAAAATGAAACTTTTAAGGGAGGAAAATAAAATGAAGAAATTTGAACTTACAACAGAAACTAAAATTAATATTTGTGGTAAAAAACTTTTTAGAATTAAAGCACTTATTTCTTTTGGACTTATAATTGCCGGAGAAAAAGGAGGATGGATAGAAAAAGAAGAAAATCTAAGTCAGTATGGTAACGCATGGGTATTTGGCAACGCAGAGGTATATGATAATGCATGTGTACGTGATAATGCATGTGTACGTGATAATGCATGCGTACGTGATAATGCATGTGTACGTGGCAACGCATGTGTACGTGGCAACTCAGAAGTATATGATAATGCATGTGTACGTGGCAACGCATGTGTACGTGGCAACGCATGTGTACGTGGCAACGCAGAGATATCTGGCAATATAGAGATATCTGGTGACGCAGAGATATCTGGTAATGCATGGGTATCTGGCAAGCTGCATTAAAAAGAGATTTAACCGCAGAAGAAAAAACACGATATATTAAAGAAACTGCCCACGAATGTATGATGTTAATGATTGGGTTAAGTTGCTCATTGGATGAAGCATATAATACGCTGATGAATTAAAAACGGAGGTAAGGTAAATGAAATGTGATGAATGTACATGCACTTATGAATCATGTTCTTGTAAATTGCCAGGTTCAAAATGTGCTTACGAAACTGATGACAAAAAAGATGATGGAGCAAGAAAAAATGAAGAAAAATAAACCGAGATGGAAAGATCTTCCGTTCTATGAACGATTTGCTAGGACTTGTAAGCGAAATGGTTCTGCTGATTGGATGGTAGAACATATTAGAGAACGTGGTAAACAAAAAGAAAAAGAAGTAAGAGAAACGGAGGACAAATAATATGAGCATTACAAAATTGATCGAGTTACTTCCAGATAGCGTCAAGTGTGACACTGTAGATTTTAAAGATGTTCGGTTGATGGATGGTCGTAGCGCCATCCGTGTTACTATTGACAGACTTCTTACCCAGGAAGAGAAAGATAAAATGACCAGTAAGAGATTTGTTGGTCTTGACTGCGTAGGTTTTTACAAATATGCACCGGAAATCAGAAAATCATATTTCTATGTGGTTTAGTGAGGTAAGTGGAAATGATATCCTGATTGGTTAATTGAATGTATGTAAATAGAAAGTGGGTGAAGTAAAATGGGTAATTTTTACAACGTTCCTGGTGTTGAATTTATTTATCATAGTAATATATATTACCCAGATGTTCGGTATAAAAACAGATTGTTTAATTACTGGGACTTAGAAAATGCCTTGTATGAACAGTATATAGAAGAAGGTAATCCAAGAATTAATAGTCCAGCATGTGATGATAAACAATTTAGAGATTGGATAGCAGATGATCCAGATACGGTATATGGATATTTGGATGATTGGATTATGTCTCTTAAAGAAGCAGAATGGGAAGATCGAAATTTAAAAGGTCTTCTTAATGATGGAGAAGAAATTCTTTATTACAAATTTACTGGTGATTACTTATGGAGAGAATGCATTATTAGTAATGGAAGCGATGATATTACAGGAGCTTTGGAAGATACTCTTCATAGAATCCTAGACAATGGTGGAACTAAAGATGATGTTTGTAAAATTATGGGAGCTATCATTCCAAGCGAAAGTGAAATGAAAGAATTAGAGGAGTTTAATGAATATATTTCTATTGATCGTGGATATGTAATTCCTGGACTAATAACAGAAATAATGAGGTAATGGAAAATGAAATTATATTACACATCTGTGATGATCCAAAATAGTGAGAATAGCAAGCCATGGTCATGCTCAATGTAAGATAGTTGTACAACCATTAAAGATGCAAAAGAAATTATATTAAAAGCAAGAAAAAATTTTCGTGTATTATCTGCATGGATTGATACATATGACGGTGCCAATAACAAAATTACAGTTTTCCATGAATGCTATGTAAATTTTATTGGTGAAGTAGAAAGACCGAAGGAGGTAGATGATTGAATGAAATACTACGGAAAAATCACATATGAAATTGATGAGAATCATCCGGATGTAAATTATGTTGCCGGTGGTTGGCACAAAGGAAAAGTGTTTGAGTATGAAGATATTTATGAATTTGATGAACGATTGTATTCACCAGAAGATCATGAAATGTTTGTCAACTACATTAAAAAGGATTTAAAACTTGTCGCAGGTGGTGGATATAACACAGATCATATTCACAACGTAAAATTTGAAATCAGAAAGGTAAAGTAAAATGAAAGATTATACAGTGATGGTCAAAAGATATGGTTTTATAACCGTTGAAGCAGAAGACGAAGAAGATGCTTTAAACCAGGTGGATGGACTGTCATCTTCTGATTTTGATTGGTCAGATTTTGGTGAGGCACAAATTGTTGAAGATGGAGATTAAGATAAAACGGAAATTTTAAGGGGGAATTTTACATGAGATATAGAGTGGTCGAACGGAAAACTTATGAACGAAGCTTTATTATTGAAGCAGATGATCCGGAAGATGTAGAGGAAATCTGTAGAAATGAAGAATATGAAGATCATGGACCGGCGGAATATGCTGGAACCAAATATAAAATAATTGGAATCAAGGAGGACTGATATGAGCTGGAGAGATGATATGTATTCAGATAATGAAAGAGCGTTTCAAACAGAGATTCGAAGACTGCGTAATGTTGTAAGGAAGCTTGAAGAAGAAAACAAAGAATTAAGAGATAAGTTCCAGAAGCCTAAGAAGTATCAGGTAACTTATCACGAAACCTATGAAGAAAATTATGAAATTGAGGCTACTTCACCGGAAGAAGCAGAAGAAATTCTTAGAGAACGAATTAGAGAAGGTAAAGAAGATGGACCAGAGCAGTGCTGTGACAGTTGGTGTGATGTAACAGAACTATAAAATCCGCATTTTGTAAGGGAGATAAAATATGTATAAGGTAAAATATGAAAAATATCGTTACGGCTATGGTGGAACACAAGAAGTTAAAATATTTTCTTCGTTAGAGGAAATTGCAGATTGGCTATTTGGAATGGTAAAAGGGAAATATGAAGGTTCTATGTTTTTTGTTAATCCTGATGACAAAAATGATAAAGAATTGCATTTAGATAGTTCTTGTATTTCATCAAGGGATGATGAAAGATACCGTTACTGGGTTGAACAGATTGAAAAAGACGGATTAATTATTTATTCTTGTGGAACGTTCACAAACGGAGTGTGCTATTGGAATGAGGAAGTAAAACAGTGGTTAAGAGAATGTATTCGGCGAAAAGAGAATCCTCAGTTCAATTTTGGGTAAGGAGACGAAGACTATGACGTTTGAGAAAGCAAGACAGAGATCTGATTATAACTTTGCATTAAATGGAATTGAAAGTGATATTGAAGATATTAGAAACAACTGTATGAAAGGGTTATATGAGAATGGTGATCCGGAAAGAGGAATTGCTATTCTTGAAATCGGTTATGTAGACATTGAGGTAAATTTAATGACATACGAACAGGTTGGAGAGCATCCTGGAGATAAACGTCCAATTATCAATTATTTTTCATGTATTAAATGTGGAGATAATGAAGATGATTGGAGATCTGATGATTATGTCGATCATGATATTAATGTAAATTGGAAATCAGACAATTGGGCAGAGCAGCTTGAAAGAGATATGTTTGAAGCTCTTGATAAATATGTGGCAGAAAATGGTTATAGTTATGATCATGCAAATTAGAAAGGGAGTTAAAAATTATGACAGTAGATCAGTTAGTCAAATCTTTAATGCATTACGATCCGGATGCAGAAATAGTTATTTTTGATAGACACACCGGCGAACCATATGAATATTGTTTTTCTTTTGAAAATGAAAATGAAGGAAAAAAACAAATAATGATTGAGGTTGAATAATAAAATTCGTATTTGGTCGGAGGAGAAAAATGGAATATTCAAAAATTGTAAAAAAAGAATGTCCAATGTGCGGTAAAACATATTTTGTCAAATTAACAGAAGTTGAATATGATCAGTACAAAAAATATATTGCATACGGAAGCTTGATTCAGAATGCACTTCCAAACATAAGTCCAACAGTAAGGGAATTTTTGAAAACTGGGTATTGTCCAGAATGTCAGGAATTATTGTTTGGTGAAAGTGAGCAGAAAGAATTGTTCTTTTCTTATAATAATATTAGAGAAGATGTTATAAAAGAATTCTGCAAAAAGCATAAAAACATATTAAATGCTCTCATGTCTGATGAGGCAGATGTTTTGACAGAAGAAGAGTGGCTATTGCTAATGTATGAGTTTTAGTGAAAGGAGACCAGCTATGAAAAGTCAAGTATAAATTAGCCAGAAATTTATTTTTCTGT
>ENA-ORUQ01002902-ORUQ01002902.1-human-gut-metagenome-genome-assembly--contig:-NODE-2902-length-12694-cov-11.141783_pt1 | contig 12694 bp, 9 predicted proteins | sample MGYA00242081_ERZ509211 | MGnify/ENA primary metagenome ERZ509211 (study PRJEB26280, sample SAMEA2338785) | human gut metagenome | biome: human gut; feature: human-associated habitat; material: faeces...
ACCGCATCCCGCTGAGCGGTTGCGGCGGTGGCCAGTCCATCAAGCCGTTGGGCGGCATCGATTTCGGCGAACCCGTGCTCAACACGTATCCGGTCAATGAAAACGTGACCCTGCTGCGCGCGGACGGCGGCCAGGTACAGCTCGCGACCAACGATTATGGCAAGGGCCGCGGCGTGTACATCTCCGGCCTGCCCTATTCGGCGGCCAACGCCCGACTGCTGGAACGCGTGCTGTTCTACGCTTCCCACAACGAAGACAAGTATGCGGCCTGGAGCTCGTCCAATCCGGAATGCGAAGTGGCACACTTCCCCGAGCAAGGGCTGTATTGCGTAATCAACAACACCGATCAGCCGCAGAAGACCACGGTGACTTTGGCCGACGGCACCACCGAGGACTTCGACCTGCCTGACAGCGGTATCGCCTGGCGTGAAGCCTGATCCCACGTTTTGGAGAACGGACCCATCATGACTGAAAGCAATGAAGTTTTATTCGGCATCGCCTCGCATTTTGCGCTGGAAGGTGCCGTGACCGGTATCGAACCTTACGGAGACGGCCACATCAACACCACCTATCTGGTGACCACGGACGGCCCCCGCTACATCCTCCAGCAGATGAACACCAGCATCTTCCCCGATACGGTGAATCTGATGCGCAATGTCGAACTGGTCACCTCCACTCTCAAGGCTCAGGGCAAAGAGACGCTGGACATTGTGCCCACCACCTCAGGCGCCACCTGGGCCGAGATCGATGGCGGCGCATGGCGCGTCTACAAGTTCATCGAACACACCGTGTCGTACAACCTCGTGCCGAACCCGGACGTGTTCCGCGAAGCCGGCAGCGCATTCGGCGACTTCCAGAACTTCCTGTCCGAATTCGACGCCAGCCAGCTGACCGAAACCATCGCCCGCTTCCACGACACCCCGCATCGTTTCGAGGACTTCAAGGCCGCCCTCGCCGCGGACAAGCTCGGCCGCGCCGCCGCATGCCAGCCGGAAATCGACTTCTATCTGAGCCACGCCGACCAGTATGCCGTCGTGATGGATGGGCTCAGGGACGGTTCGATTCCGCTGCGCGTGACCCACAATGACACCAAGCTCAACAACATCCTCATGGACGCCACCACCGGCAAGGCGCGTGCGATCATCGATCTCGACACCATCATGCCCGGCTCCATGCTGTTCGACTTCGGCGATTCCATACGCTTTGGTGCGTCCACTGCTCTGGAAGACGAAAAGGACCTCAGCAAGGTGCATTTCAGCACCGAGCTGTTCCGTGCCTACACGGAAGGATTCGTGGGCGAACTACGTGGCAGCATCACCGCGCGCGAGGCCGAACTGCTGCCGTTCAGCGGCAACCTGCTCACCATGGAATGCGGCATGCGCTTTCTCGCCGACTACTTGGAAGGCGATATCTACTTTGCCACCAAGTACCCCGAGCATAATCTGGTGCGCACCCGCACCCAGATCAAACTCGTGCAGGAGATGGAGCAGAAGGCCAGTGAAACCCACGCCATCGTAGCCGACATCATGGAGGCTGCCAAGTGAGCCGTCAGTCGAACCATACCCGAACCAGCATGATGGGGGCCGAGCAATGAGCGATCAGCTGACCGAGGTATACGCCAGCATCGACGCCCTAGTCGATTACGCCTTGGATCATCTCGACCTCGATCCACGCAACGCAGACTGGACCCGCAACCAAATCTTCGCCCTCTTCCACCTGGATTCCTACCCCGGACCCAAAACCACAACGTCGGCGGCGTCAGTGTCAGACGCAGTCCAAGACATTGTCGGCAGCCGAAGCCAGGCCCCCTCTGACGAAAAGACCCCCGACCCCCTGCTCGCCGCCTTCCGCGCCGCCGCCACAACCGCCGGCCTTTTCAAGCCGGAGGAAGGCCCGGCCTACGCCGACACCATCATGGGCATCCTCTCCGCCAACCCCGCCGATCTCGACGACCGGTTCCTGCTCATCGAGCACAGGGACGGCGGCATGGCCGCCATGCAATGGTTCTACGACTACTGTGTGGCCAACAATTATGTCAAGCGTGCCCAGCTCGACCGGAACCCGCGCTTCGACTCGCACGGGCTGACGGTGACCATCAACCTCGCCAAACCCGAATTCAAGAACATGAAGAAGGCGGCGGCCGGCAACGCCGTGGCCGGCGGCTACCCGAAGTGCACGATCTGCCATGAGAACGAGGGCTTCGCCGGACGTGACAAGCGCACGCTGCGCACCCTGCCGGTCACGCTCGGCGGCGAGTCATGGTTCTGGCAGTTCTCGCCCTACGGCTACTTCGACCAGCACGGCATCTGCGTGAACACCGACCACACGCCGATGCATGTGGACCGCGACACCTTCGGCCATCTGCTCGACTTCGTGGACCGTTTCCCCGGATACTTCCTCGGATGCAACGCCGCGCTGCCTCGCATCGGCGGCTCGGTGCTCGCCCATGACCATTACCAGGGCGGCGGCGAACTGCTGCCGATGCACAAGGCCGCCACTTGGGCCGCCTTCACACTTGCCGACTATCCGGACGCCGTGGTTGAAATCCTTGACTGGCCCGGCACCGCCGTGCGCGTGGTGTCGAAGAGTCGCCAGAGCATCATCGACGTATCCGACATCATCCGCGAGGCATGGGTCGGTTATGACGACGCGGCGAACGGCATCGCCAGCCATGACGCGGATGGCAACCGCCAATCCGCCCTCTCGCCCAGCGCGATCATCACCGAACGCGGCTATGAGATGAGTCTCATCTTCCGCAACAATGCGATCAGCGACGAGTATCCGGAAGGTATTTTCCATGCACACCCCGAATACTGGCCGGTCAAGCAGGAGCCGATCGGACTGATCGAGGCCCAAGGCTTGTTCATTCTGCCCGGACGGCTCGTCGACCAGCTCGGCATTGTCGAAGAGGCGCTCGCCGAAGGCCGCGATTTGCCCGATGAAGTCAGCGAATTCAGTCTCGAATGGGGCGAACTCGCTGAAACGTTGGCCGGAAACCACGACCGCGAGGCCATCCGCCAAGCCGTACACGACGAGCTCGGCAGCGTCTGCTACCGCATCCTCGGCAACACGGCCGTCTTCAAGCAGAAAGCCACCACGCAAACATTCCTCGAAAGCCTTGGTTTTGCCGCTAGGTGAAACAGGTCAAGTGAAGTAAGCTCAATACTGAAGGAAAAACCGAAGGCAAGTCCTTCCAAAGGAGGAGATATGACTACTGTTCTGGTTACGGGCGGTGCTGGATTCATCGCCACCCACACCGACATCGAACTGCTCAACAAGGGCTACGACGTTATTTCCGTAGATAACTACGGCAACTCGTCGCCCGTGGCGCTTGAGCGCGTCGAGCAAATCACCGGCAAGCCGGTCAAGCGTTATGACGGCGACGTGCGCGATGAGGCGCTCATGGAACGCGTCTTCGCTGAAAACAACATCGACTGGGTCATCCACTTCGCCGGTCTCAAGGCCGTGGGCGAGTCCGTGGCCAAGCCGATCGAATACTACGACAACAACCTGTACTCCACGCTTGTGCTGCTCAAGGTGATGAAGAAGCACAACGTCAAGAAGATCATCTTCTCATCCTCCGCCACCGTGTACGGCACGCCGAAGGAACTGCCGATCACCGAGGAGACGCCGACCGGCGGCACCACCAACCCGTACGGCACCTCCAAGCTGTTCCAGGAGCAGATTCTGCGCGACGTACATGTGGCCGATTCGTCCTGGACCATCGTGCTGCTGCGCTACTTCAACCCGGTCGGCGCACACGAGTCCGGCCTGCTGGGCGAAGATCCGAAGGGTATTCCGGCGAACCTCACCCCGTACGTGGCCAAGGTCGCGGTCGGCGAGCTCAAGGAAGTCCAGGTCTACGGCGACGACTACGACACGCCCGACGGCACTGGTGTGCGTGACTACATCCACGTGGTCGACCTGGCCAAGGGTCATGTGGCCGTCATTGACCACATCGACAAGGAAGGCGTGTTCGTCTACAACCTGGGTACCGGCCACGGCTACTCCGTGCTTGAGGTCATCAAGGCTTACGAGAAGGCCGCCGGTCATCCGATTCCGTACACGATCAAGCCGCGTCGCCCCGGTGACATCGCCGCCTGCTACGCCGACGCTTCCAAGGCGGAGAAGGAGCTTGGCTGGAAGGCCGAGCTGACCATCGACGACATGGCCGCCTCCTCCCTCAACTGGCAGACCAAGAACCCCAACGGTTTCCGCGACGCCGAGTGATATGAGCAGATGAGCTCCCTCTGATGAGGGAGCTCATCTGTCGTTTATCACACAATGCGCCTATCGGCGGCCCAGCGGGTGAGCTCGGTGCGATTCGAAAGCTGAAGCTTTCGCAGCACCGAGCTCACGTGCGTTTCGACCGTCTTGATCGAAATGAACAGTTCGGCCGCCACCTCTTTATACGTGTAACCACGCGCGATCAGCCGCATGACCTCCTGCTCGCGGGCGGACAGCCGGTCCAGCTCCTCATCATGAGCCCGTGCCGCACCATCAGCGCCGCCATCAGACCCCGCCGCCGGCACACCCTGAAAGGCCGAAAGCACAAAACCGGCCAGTTTTGGCGAGAACACGGCATAGCCCTCATGCACCTGCTTGATGGATGAAATCAAATCAGCGCCGGTAATCGTCTTGGTTACATAGCCCTGGGCGCCGGCGCGAATCACCGCCCCCACATCCTGCGGCGCATCCGAAACCGACAACGCCAGAAACACGGTGGTAGGGGAGTAGGGCCGCGATTTGGCGAGGATCTCGGCACCGCCGCCACCTTCACCGCCGGGCACGTGCACATCCAGCAACACCACCTGCGGCTTGGTCTGTGCGATCATCGCCACCGAACCGGGCACGTCCGCCGCTTGGCCGACGATATCGAAGGAATCACGCAACGTGGCGATTACGCCCGCACGGAACATCTCATGGTCATCGACCACGGCCACACGAATCTTGGCTGTCTCGTTCTCGCTCATCGATGTTCTCCCTGCGCCGCTTTCAGCGCGATCGGCATATGCATTCTGACCTCGGTGCCCCAGCCGGCCCTGGACACTATCTCCACTGTACCGCCGCGCCGTTTGATGCGGCCGATAATCGATTCGCGGATGCCCAGCCGGTCGGGCGGAATGGCGTCCATATCGAAGCCTTCGCCATGGTCGCGCACGAACACTTCAACCATCGTATCGCTGGCCTCGCAATACAAAGACACCGGCTCGCCGCCATGCGTGACCGCATTGACCAACGCCTGACGGGTGGCGTCCAGCAGCGCATCGGTCTGGGCGCTCGGCCGCGCGTCGCCCACGGTGACCACCTCAATCGGCTTGCCGTGCTCGTCCTCCACCTCGGCGGCGATCTGCTTCAATCCGGCTCCCACCGAACGATCCGATGTGGAACGTTCCTGATACAGCCATTCGCGCAGCTCGCGCTCTTGGCTACGCGCCAGGGCGAATACGGTGGTCGGTTCCTCGGAGTGCAGCTGAATCAGCGCCAACGTTTGCAGCACGCCATCATGCAGATGGGCGGTCATGTCCGCGCGCTCCTCTTCGCGCTCCTTCAATGCCTGCTCGTGGGTGAGTCGTTGCAGCATCGCGTTCGCCCACGGCATCACCGCCACCACGATACCGACGATCATCATGAATCCGCTGGCAACAATGCGTCGAGGAGAGGTGCCCCACCCAGGAATGCTGACATTATGCACATACAATGCCCATCCCATGAAAATCAGTGCGATGCCGCCCAACATAGACAACAGCTGCGTGCCTCGCGGACTAAGATTCATCCATGCCAGTGCGATGCCGCCCAACCCTACCAGCAGCGGAAACACAATCTGGGCATCCGCACCGGTGCTGGTGAGCAGCAGTCCGGTGGCCATCAACGCGAAACCGGCCAATGCCACGACGGCCGGTTTCGGAGCACGTTGGATGGCCTCGGACAATGATTCCGGTGCGGCAGCCGATTCGTCGTCATGGGCGGCAAGTGGCTGATTGCCTCGCGCAAGCGGCGCCTGATCAACGGGCACTGTGCGAGCCGCAGCCGTCACCGGGTCTCCGGCGGGCATGAACACCCACAGGAATACATAAGCGATGATGCCTGCGCCGTAGAGGACGGTCAGTGCGATGAACGCAATCCGAACCCATGCCACGCCGATGCCCAAGTGCAGGGCGATGCCCTTGCACACGCCGGTGAGCCAACGGCCCTGCCGGGGGCGCATCAACGGCATGCGCGCGGGCAGCAATGGTTCGGGAGATGACGTCATACTCCTATTGTGCCGCGCTCAGGGCGTTGCGGCCGGGGTTTTACCCGGTGTTCAGGGAACAATCAGGGTGTTCCCCGAGCGTTGTGGCAGTGGTCGGGCGGTGTAATGGAATCATGAGCAATCCAAACGCGAATCCATATCAGCCACAGCCGCAGCCTGGTCCGCAAAAAAACAAGACATCGCGACGCTTCTTCACTTGGGTGCGATCCAGTGGACTGGTTCGCGGCGACGACCGGTGGATCGGCGGCGTATGCAGCGGCATCGCTTTACGGCTTGGCTGGAGCCCCACATTAGTACGTGCGTTGGTGATTGTATGTACATTGTTCTTCGGTTTTGGCGCAGCTCTGTACGCACTCGGCTGGTTTCTGATGCCGGATGTACGCGATGGGCACATCTTGGCCGAGGACCTCATTGCCGGCCAATGGGACTGGAATTGTCTGGGATGCTTCCTGTTCCTCGCCGTGGCAATCGTGATTCCAGGTGCGGGGTGGGGTTGTATTGCGCTCGCCGCCTTAGCGCTATGGCTGTTGGCCAAAAGCGGCATTCGCCAGCAGGAAGGGTACGGATTCGGGGCATCTGCGCCGCGACCGGTTTCACAGCCTGTGTCATATCCAGCCGCGCAACCAGTACCTCAATCTCCTTTGTATTCAGCTCCGCAACCTTTTCCACAACCTGTTTCACAACCTGTTTCACAACCTGTTTCACAAACCGCGCCTAGTGTTTCACAGCCTGTTTCACAGCCTGTTTCACAGCCTGTCTATCAGTCGATGCCCAGCGTGATGCCGGGCACAGTGCCCAGCGCGATGCCCGGCACAGTACCCAACGGGCCGTTTGCCCCCGACCGTATGAATGCGACGGCCTATGCCCCCACCGAGTCCAAGCGCCGCAAGCCGGCGGGCCCAATCGTGGTCTTGAGCATACTGGGCCTTACCTTCCTCTCCTTTGCCGGTCTGATGGGACTGATTTGGGTAAACGACATGGGCATTATCGGCATTATGCGTCTGGGCACCATCTGGATTGCCGCAGTATGCATAGTGATGGGGCTGGTGGTCATCATTCTCGGATTCAGAGGACGGCGTACCGGTGGTCTGATTCCTCTCGGACTGGTTGCCGGTGGATGCGCGCTCTGCATGACCATCGTTTCAGGCACGTATGGCGTGTACTACCGTGATCTTGGTACCAGCGGCATCAATACTGTTGTTTCACTGAGCCAATCTGTCAGTGCGAGAAACAGCGACGGCATGAACGATGTGCAAAAGGATGGCATCTTCGTTGCCGATGCCAGCGATGCCACGTTTGAAACATTGCAGCAAGGTGTGGCGTTCAGCGGTGAAAACTACAACACCGATCAGGCAATCATTGATTGGTCCGATTGGGACAAGACACATGGACCGCACACGGTGAAGATGCTGGATGGCAAAACTTCCATCAGTAATTGCCCGGTCGGTACCATCACCATAGCCGCAACACAGGCGCAAGTGCATATCGTTCTGCCGGATTCCTGCACTTACGCCTTCGGCACCGCCGACTCCTACTACTCCACTTCGAGTGACGTTGGCGGCAAATACGAGATGGTATACAACAACTACATGGGTCCAAGCTTTGTTTTCTTCGAAGCTGAAAGTGCCACCAATGGGCCTGATCACGAATGGTTGTATAAGGAATCCGCCATGCCGGACAACGGCCCAGAATTAAAAATCAATATTCCCTATGTGGTGGAAGCACGTGTCAACGTGGTGTACGCCTCCGATTGGGAAGGCTCTACGTTCCAGCCGCTTGCCGATATATACGACGGCAACAGTACAAGCAAGAACACAACCGAACAATCGGAATGATCAAGCCGTTGCAACTAGGAGATGGAATCATGACTGATGAAACCAAGGAATTCGCCTCCATCGAGGATGCGACACCGACCACGGCCATACCTTCCGAAACCGACGCGACCACCGCGACCACAACCATGGTGACCGTCGATGACCGAACCGATACCACGGTGCTGCCATCCGCAGCGGATGATGACGAAACGGCTGTGCTGCCCGTCCCCGACAATCATGCGGATGCGTCGGTCTCGGATGTGGATACGCAGGCAACAGCTGCCTCTCCATCGCCCATCGAACCAACCACAGATCGGATTGCCCTGGAAACAGTTGCCGATGCCGTGGAGGGGGATGGCGGGCCGATTCCATCTGCCGATGATGTACCGATGTACGCAGCATCTTCAGCGCAACCTTCCTATGAGCAGTCTCAGACTGCCGGCAAACCATGCCAGCCTGGGGGGAGCGCCAAGAACGTCCAGAATGCTAAGGATGTCAAGAGTGCCAAGAACATCCAGAAACAGAGCACCAGCGCGCCTACTGTGGTATTCGGACTATTAGGCGTGATTATCGGCGTGATCGCGCTGGTTTTCGGGTACATATCTCCGGATCGGATGATTTCGCTGTTCTCGCCGAATCCGCAATTGCTGACGGCTATTATCTGCGCCGTAGTGGGACTTATTCTGGTAATAGTGGCCGTTGTATGGGCCATAGTCGGTGCCGTCAAGAAGAGAAAATAGCGTTACAACCATTGCATTACGGTCCCAGTAGAAGCACATTATGACGGGAGCCGACCGATAAGAGCCGACCGTTCTATGCTGATGGGGGGAGGCATAGTAACTATGAAGCGGATTTCGGTGCGGCGGGTAGCGAGCGTCATCGCCGCCGCGATGGCGATGACGCTGGTATTCGCCACACTTGGCTGGGCGATGATGCCGCAATGGAACACACGGCCCTACACCAAACACATCGTTATCGCTTCTGCCGACACCACCATCACCCCTGCCCATGCGAACATTCCCCACGAGGGGCGATATCGTACGCGTGAAACCCGACTATCCATCAAGACCGGCGACGGCGTCACGCTACCCGCCGTACTACGTGAACCGGTCGGCGCTCCCGGGCCACGCCCGGCTTGTCTGTTCATTCACGGGTCCGGTACCAGTGGTGCCGAGGATTTCGGCGATATCGCCAACGCCATGGCCTCTGCCGGTATCGTGACCTTGGTGCCGGCCAAGCGCAACGACAACTACACCGTGCTGCATCGCGACTACCCGCGTTTTGCTCGCGAATACGGGCGTTCGCTCGACGTGTTGCGTGGCAGAATCGGCGTGGACCCCGCCAAAACCGGCATCTACGCCGAATCCGAAGGCACCTGGATCGCCACGATTCTAACCTCGAAACGGCAAGACATTGCCTTTGCCGTACTTACATCCGCACCGGTGTTCAATGGACGTGAGCAAATGGCCATGGCTGTCAGCGCCTATACGCATGAGGCCGGCGCGCCCAAGCCCGTGGTCAAAGACATGGCCAAATTGATGTCGCTGGACTACGCGCCATTTGATCTAGCCTATGCCGACTTTGATGCCGACCGGTATCTGAAATCCCTCACCATGCCGGTGCTGGTGAACTACGGCACCTACGATACGGCCATGCCCATCGAACAGGGGGCGCAGCGGATCATCGCCACGGCCAACAAGTCCGGCAACGAGAACGTCACCGTACGCTATTTCGCCGGCAACCATCAGATGCGGGCTGGTGAGGGCTTATTCACCCCGAACCTGCCATTGGCCGAAGGCTATACGCAAGCGCTGGAAAATTGGGTGAACGGTGTGACTGCCGGAACCAAAGCCGATGGATGGGCAACGCCCCAAGTCGCCGGTGCGACACCTCACCAGCGCTTCGCCGCGCCGCAACGTACCAGATCCGGTATCGTCGGCTCGCTCGGCGTGCTGGCCGGTCTGATGGTGGCAGGGCCCGTGCTGATCGTGATGGCGGCGATATTGGGTATTGGCTTGACTGTGTTTTCTTGTCTACAGACGTTGCTGGCCGGGCGACGTAGTGTGGCGACTGTGCGGGCCATGCATGCGACGCCGAGTGGGCTGGGGGTCGCCCAACAGCGTACGTTGCACGGCATTGCCGGCTTATCTGCCGGTATCGGCACAGCGGTGATGGTGATTACTGGGCTGTTGTACGGCTATATGAGCGCCGTAGGCGTATCGGCTGTATTGGTTATGCCTCAACCGCGGCTGTTTGCCGTCGGATGGGTGGTGCTGCGAATAGCGACCATGCTGTTGGTGGTGCTGTTTGCTTGGGAAATGGAACGTGTCTGGTATTGCCGCGCCGATATCGTCGGTGTGCGGCGCGTCATATGCGTGATGGTAGCGCTCGGCACTCTCGCCACACTGATGACACTGGCATTTTGGGGCCTATTCTCGCTGTAATTCTGCCGATGTGCGCTGGTAAATGGGGCCTGGCGGGCAGGCTGCGTTGGTGGTCTGGGTGTGGGGCGATCGGCAGATTGCGTTGGCCTGGGTATGGCCGGCCGACGTACATCAGTCGGGGTGTCCGATACACAGTGAATGGCTGAGTATTACGCTTGGGAGGCTTCGGCCTCCTCTAAGGTGTCGAAACCGCCGAGCTGGACTGTGTGCAACAAGGTTTCCTCAGTGATATTGCGTTGCGGGCTGGCTGCGGCGCGCTCGCTAATCATCACCTCGTAGAGCTGGAAGGTCCGTTCGGAATACGTACCAAGCTCGCCGCGCAGATAGGTTTCGAATGAGGTGGCAGATGGTGTGTCTTCGGTGGTGGTGAGTACGCGCATCGCCTCGCCGAGCTTGGGGTAGCGCTCGCGGAAATCCTTGGCCCAGGCGACCTGCTGGGCGATGACCTGTTCCTGACGGGCCGCGCGCTCTTCAGAGAGACGCGGAATATACGGCTCTATGTTCTTCGTGAAATTTTCCGGTGCGGTGGAGGCCATCATGCGGCCGTATTTTTCGGTCACGAGGTTGCGGCCCACGTGGTCGGCCGCGTCAAGATCAGCGGCATAGCTGGTGAGTAATGGCCGCTCCCATGTGAGGAACTGGGCCAACCGCATCTGGTGGAACACCGGCCAGTTGCCTTGGCATGCCGCGCGTCCACCCTCATTGTTGGTGCGCTGGAACTGATCCCATTCATGACGCACAATAGCCTCGCGCAGTTCATCATCAGTCAGTTCGTTGGTCATCGACGTTCCTTTCACTGATACCTCCCTCTGATGAGGGAGGTGGCACGGCGAAGCCGTGGCAGAGGGAGCTTGAATCTACAAACTTTTAAGCACCGGATCATCAGAGGCGATGTGGTCCTCGACATACGGGCGCTGCCATTCGAGGAAGGTCTCGCCGGACGTGGTCAGGTGTTCGCGTTTGAGTTCCTTGACGATATCCACCGCAATCTGCTCCACAATATCGTTGATTTTCTCGATTGCTGGAGCCGCGCCCTTGCCGCCTTCGCCAAATCCGGCCCCGCCATAGCAGGCTGCCGAACTCAATCGCATCACGGTTTCCAATTGTTCGCCCACGTTCGGCAACAGCGCGAACATCGAGCCAGACAGCTTGCGCAATGCTGCGAACTGCCACTTGTAATACGGCATATAGCCCACCACCATCGGCACGTTAACCAGGAACACCAACGAGGCGGTGGCCTGCACGAACTCGTGGATGGACAGCCATGCGGCCGCGCCGTCGCCGCGCTTCAACGAACGCGGCAGATTATATTGACCGGCCTGGGCGATCATGCCGAGTCGCTTGGAGATCAGCGCGAGCCGCACATCGTCGGGCATGTTCTTGAACCCTTGGCGCGTCTTGGAAAACAGACCGGTGGGATCGGCGAACACCTCGCCATTGGTGGCGGCGGCCAAGGTCGATTCCTGAAGCATTAGCCACTCATGCGGCGCGGTCTGCGCCGGCGCAGTGCGATACCCGGTGATCGACTCAAAGAAGTCACCGATGCGGAACACGCCGTCACGGCGATTCGCGCCCTGTGCGCGCGGCGTGACGGGGGAGAGCGGTGCATCAATCGGAGTCGTCATCGCTTCCGCCACATCAGAGGACGCCGCGCCTGACTCGGCAGTGGCGGTATCGTGCGTAGCGGTGCCGGGGGTGGGTGCGTTTGCCGCATCGGGTATGACGGTGGAGCCTGCACCTGCGGAGGGGAATGCTCCGGAAGCATCGGACCTGGCATGCGCCTCGAACGTCACGCGGCCTTGCGCATCCACGCTGAACTTGCGCGGCAGTGCCTCGTAATCGACCTCAAGTTGCTCGCCGATCGCCGCGTAATCCTCATCCGTAAGCCACAGGCAGAAGCGCGGGCCGAAATCGTGGTCCTGCGAATACGCATCATCGAATCCGTAGCATTCCGAGCCATGACCCACCAGACCGGCGGCGATACGCCCGGCATACTGCGGATACTTCGCCGCAATCATCGGCTTGCCCATCTGCGTCCAGAACGCGCGGGCCAGCTTCAGTCCGGACACCGGGCATGCGGAAACGGCCTCGGCCGCGCCCGCAGAACCGGTCGACACCGAAACGGTGGATGGGGAAGATGCCGCGTTCGCACCGGTCTTGCCCTGTGCGGGGCTGTTCGACAG
>ENA-ORUQ01002904-ORUQ01002904.1-human-gut-metagenome-genome-assembly--contig:-NODE-2904-length-12693-cov-16.749090_pt1 | contig 12693 bp, 10 predicted proteins | sample MGYA00242081_ERZ509211 | MGnify/ENA primary metagenome ERZ509211 (study PRJEB26280, sample SAMEA2338785) | human gut metagenome | biome: human gut; feature: human-associated habitat; material: faeces...
CAGACGCGTACTCTAACCGGGCTGAGCTACACCCCGAATTGCGGATGCAAAGGTAGTGCTTTATTTTTAATCTGCAAATAAATCGCTGTAAAAATACAAGTGAGCATCTTCTATGATTATCGTATATAGCTTGTTATTAATGCAATATGGTCATATTAAAAACTATTATTTAGACAATATTCAAAATAACTCCAAGACTGTTTCGGAGGCTGTTTAGTATCCTACATAGTACAAAATATATGCAGAAAGCCTCGACTTATAGCAATAAAGAGTTTCAAATCATCCCGGAACCTTAATCAAACCTTAATCGAAAAACAGGATGCACAATTAGGATGCAAACAGATTATAAAGTTAATGTAGGTTAAAGTCTGTCTCAATTTCGCAATGTTTTAAGGAACCTTCCTTGTTGAGCTATTGCAATGATATAGTTTTAATCATCGAAATTACATATCTTTGCGATGCATCCGTTGAGGATGCCCTAAATAATTTCGTAGCTAATTTAAAATTAATTTGCTATGGCAAGATTTAAAATTACGCTCTTTAAGAGCAACATTAGAAAAGACGGAAGCTGCCCCGTCTGTTTAAGGGTAGCAAAAGAGGACAAAACAAAGTACATCGACTTACAACTGTCGGCAACGAAAGGTCAATGGGATGAACAGGCATCCCGATTTAAAAAAGACAAGCGTGTCAATCCTAACTACGAAAATTACAATGCGTTGCTGAACCGTTATGAAGTCCGGAAAGATGAAATCCTGCAAAAGTTCATGGAGGAACGGATAAACTGGACGCTTAACCAGTTCGAGGAGGAGTTTCTTGGTATGTCAAAGCAGGGCAAGGTTTACGACTACTTTATGCGACAGGTGGAAAACTTAAAAGCCACACGGCATATCGGTAACGCAAAAGTCTATGAACGTACCTTGCACATGCTGGCAAAGTATGACGACAAGATTGAGGAACGGCTGTTTTCGGAGTTGGACGTGAAGTATATCAATCGGTTTAACCTTGAAATGGAAAAAGACGGCTGTTGCGGAAACACCCGTAAATACTACCTCAAAACATTGAGGGCGGTTATAAACAAGGCGATAAAAGAACGTGAAGCCTCATTAAATACCTATCCTTTCGGTAAGGGTGGCTTTGAAATCGGTAAGCTGGCAGAGGAAACAGCCAAGCGCTACCTTTCACCACATGATTTGGAGTTGATAAAAAACTCGCCTCAACAAAATCCTGTGTTGGAGTTATCCCGTAGGGTATTCCTGTTTTCCTATTTATGTTTCGGTATGAGTTTTATAGACGAAGCCATGCTGACTAAAAACAATATCAATACTTTTGGGGCAGAGGAGCACATCGTTTACAAAAGGCAAAAGACACAAAACGCTAAAAATGTAAAGCCTATAACGATACCTGTAACTCCTGCCATAAGAGAGCAGTTGGAGTGGTTTAAGGCAAATACTACTTTGACAGGCGACTATTTGCTGCCAATAATAACAAGGGATTATGAGGGGAAGCAACTGTATGACCATATCCGCAGCCGTTACAAACGTATAAATGACGGTTTAAAGCAATTGGGCAAATTGCTTCATATCCGTATGAACCTGACCACCTATGTCAGCCGTCATACGATGGCCATGACCTTACAAGGCAATGATGTCCCCCGTGAATTTACCAGCCAAGCGTTGGGGCATCGTAATCTTACAACGACAAATGTATATCTTGACAGTTTTTCAACAAGTGTATTAGACAGAGTAGCTAAAATCCTTTAATTATGAGTATGACAATAAATATGCCTTTGGGCGACTTGATAGACAAGTCTCCCAAAGGGGAAGCCCGTTTTGCGCATGAGGAATGGTTGCGCACCTATGTAAAAAGACTGACGAAAGGTAATAAGATAAAGCTAAAACAGGCTTTAAATGAGGTGGATGAGGCTATAAACCAATGGCGGAACGGCTTCTTCATATCCACTTATGATGAAAAGTTATCAGCCGTCCGACAAGGCAAACTGAACATGGACAGCCAAGAGTTGGAAGATGTCTATAACGAGGAAACCTATTTGCAAAAAGAGGGTAAAACAGGTTTGGTTGCAGATTTTCTGTATAATTCCATAGCCCAATACGGCTTTATCAATGAACACCACCGTGATGCGATAGAGAGCGCATGGCTGTTTCACGACATGGAGTTTTTGCAACAGCAATGGGAATATTACGCTCTGGCTCAAATAAGGTCGTTGCGGGCAGTCATTGTTTCCATGCTGGGAACAGTACCAACGACACCTGAAACCGAACCACAGAATGCCAAAAGAGAGCCAAAACGGATAGAGGATTATCCCGAAGTGTTTGACATTACACTTTATTGTGAACTTACGAATTATGCAAAGGATACTATTTACAAGTGGACCCGTACCCGTGAAATACCTTGTCATCGTTCCGGGACAAACGGACGCAAACTTGTGTTCAAGCGTGACGAAATCGTAGCGTGGATGACTGCCCGAAAGCAGGAAACCAAGGACGAATTTATAAAACGAATGGAAAGCTAGTTGGCTGCACGGCTCCGTAAATAGTTAATATGCTTTATTATGTATAACTTTCTATATACATTCCAATCTCACAGCCATGTATGACAAAATCAAATTAATGCTATATGACCTGCCAATAGGGTACAACTGGCAAACAGTCCTGCAACGTACAGTTGACTATTTTGCCAATGGTACAGGTGGTAAGGGGTATTGGCTTGGACGTAGAGTCATAGTTATAGACACGTATGTGTCATTCGAGGGCATGTCTATGAAAACATAACCTAAAGACCTTATCATTAAAGGAAGTAGAGGGACTTATATGAGGTTAAGTAAGAATTTGGGTGTGCCCATGTATAAGGCAGTGGTGGAGTCTGCGGAGTTTGCACATAACTTTAGCATGACAGAGCCTCCTATTATGTATATGCAGAAGTTGGATGCTATGAAAGCATTTAGACCTAATGGTTGGAGTGGTACTAAATATATGGATAACGGGGAAGTGCGTTGCAAGTTTTATGACAAAATACAGGAAACGAAGAAGAAGCGTGAACTGCCTAAATATGGAAGAGAGAACTTGCCAAAGAACTTATTGAGGTATGAGGTGACATTTAGCACCAAAGGACTGAGTAGGTTGTTTGGCAGGGATATAGTAGCAGAGGAACTTTGGAGTAAACAGGTGTTTTGGACGCTGGTTGCAGAGTGGTTTGGATATTATGAGGATATGGTGAAACTGCCTAATGATTGTTGGGATGCGGATTACCGTATTTTTGAGAGCGCCAAGGACTTTGCCAAGTGGTGCATTTGTATAGCAAATGCCGACCAAAACCTGTCTTATTATGTAAAGCACGTCCTTTTTAAACTTCGGACAAATCCGCAGCCAGCCGACCGTGTCCTACGTAGGCAAATACAAAAGAAAATCTAGGAAGCGTTGGAGTGGGGCAAAAAACATTTGGCTCTCCCTAACCTGACCTTGGAACTGACAGGCAAAATAGAACAATATCTTGCTTGGCTGTTGGAGCAGTCGGCAGACAGGATGGGCATCGCGGAGGAACGACGAATATTCAACACCGCTGTTAATCCTCTTCTTATTCAAATAAGACTTGGTAATCATCAGAGAGTGTAAACTTTACTTCCTAAGTTTATTCTTCAGATGATTACCAAGCCTTATCTTTTAAATGAGGTGTCTATTGGGCGTGCACGGCCAAAAACTTATCTAACACAATAAAAGTACTCGGCAGGATATAAAAATAATTCGCTAATATTGCGAATTGTGCAAATATGTGTTATCTTTGTGTCATCAAAGAACGGTTATATGAACGTAGAATTTGAAAAGGAATATTTGGCAGAACTTTATGAAAAAGGAAAAACTGATGATAAGAAGCATCGTTTCCAACCTCAAATAGTCAATGGTTATTTGAAGTGTGTCAAAGCTCTACTAAATGCCTCTCGAATGGAAGATTTATATCAGTATAGGTCTTTAAACTATGAAAAGTTGAAAGGTGATAAAAAAGGACTTTCTTCTTTACGCATCAATGACCAATACAGATTGGAATTTAAGGAAATCACCAATGCGGGTAATCAAACAATCATAGAAGTCTGTTCTTTGATAGACATTACAAATCATTATAAATAGGAGGAACTATGGGTATAGCAACAAATAATTTGCAGTCATTCCGTCCCTATCATCCGGGTGAATTGATAAAGGAAGAATTGGAATGTAGAGGCATAAGGCAAAAAGACTTTGCAAAGAGATTTGGCTTGTCTTATTCTGCCTTAAATGAAACATTAAATGCAAAACGTCCGATAACTACCGAATTTGCCTTGTTTTTAGAGGCGGCTTTGGGTGTCAATGCCGATTTGCTTGTAAGAATGCAAACGGATTATAATATACAGGTAGCACGAAAGAATAACTCCTTGCGTGAAAAGCTAAACAATATAAAGAAAATAGCTGCCGTGTTTTGAAAACAGTTCTTGGTATGATATTATAGAAATAAAGTTTTTAACGAGGTATTTAAGATAAGGTGGGGCAAGCTGTTCCACCCTTATTGTTTGCTCCTCTAAGAGTGTAAAAAAGAGTTCCTTTGTACTCGAAAATACTTGTTTAATAGATTGAAAATCAGTAATCCAATAAAAATTAGCACAAATATTTAAATCTCGGTCATAAATTCTTCGTTATATTCATGCAACTTATAAAAAGTTTGGTATGAGAAATCAATTGTATTTGTGTTGGAATAGTTATCTTATACGTGATGCTCCTAATTGTATATCAGCATGTTATTGTAAAATAGTTAGTGATATACATAAGTAAGTTATAATATTAAAAAATGAGATTATGGAAAACAAGGAAGTACAGGCATTAGATTCTGAATATCTTTTGTCGTTAATGAAACAGGCTAATACGGATAAGGATGCTGCATTTGAGTTAGGAAAGTAGTACATGAATGGCACAAAAATTCCTCAAGATACCCGAAGAGTACTCTTTTATTTTCAACAGGCTACAGATTTGGGGCATTCTGAGTCACAAATGATAAGTGGATATCTGTATAAAGTAGGAGCATGGGATTTGAAGCCAGACCCTTTAAAAGCTGCCGAACTCTTTGTGTGTGCGTCAATGACAAACCCCAGTGATGAAATTGTATAGTGGGAAGCTATAAATTTATTCTTATATGGTGGTATTGGAGGAACACCTCTAAATGAATATAGAGGTGTTAGTCTGTTGGTGTTTATGAGCCAATTGGAAATTCCCTATGCAATGTATTTGTTAGGTAAGGCTCATGAAAACGGTTTATGGGGAGTGTCTAAAGACAAAGACGAGGCGATAAGATTATATCGTGAGTCTGCGAATTTAGGGTGTACTGCTGCTATGCTATTTCAGCCTTAAAAGAAGAGCCTTTTGTGGTGACTGAACAATAAGCAGAGAGGAGGTGATTATTTGCTTTACCACTTATTTAATGTATTTGGAAAATTCTTCAATGCAATAATGCAAAATCCGCATAATAAAAGGCAATAGTCGGATAAAATAAGCCAAGTTTCCCGAAAACCTTATTCGTAAGGTATCCGCAGGTAAAAAATAAGGAGTTAAGTATTTATTTAACTCCTTGATTTATATATTATTGTAATTTTATTATCGGTAATCTTATTCAATTTCCCCAGACGCGTACTCTAACCGGGCTGGGCTACATCCCGAATTGCGGATGCAAAGGTACGGCTTTTTTGTATTTGCAAATATTCTCTGTACTTTTTTACATTAAAAGTACATCTTTTTATGCAAGGTATTGATAAAACTAATAAGTCGATTCCCTATATTCAGAGGGAGACATATTGGTGTGTCTTTTAAAAAAACGACCTAAAGCAGACTGGTTCAGGAACTTAGTTCTGATTGTTATTTCCTGAATATTAAGAGAACTGTTTTTCAATAATTCTTTTATCTCCAGTAATGAATAATCTATAATCCAGTCCTTAGGAGATTTTCCACTGGTTTCTTTAACTACTTCAGACAAATATTTGGAAGAAACATGAAGTTTGTCGGCATAAAAGATAACCTCTTTATGTTCTCTGTAGTTATCCATCATTAGCGTGTAGAATCTATGTGTTAAATCTTCTTTACGTGTTGTACTTGTATTATTTCTATGATTGATATAATTTTCAAAGTCATTATATAAATCTAGGAATATAATTCTTAGCAGAGCTATAATTGCTTCTCTGGAAAAACTTTTGGGAAGTTTGCTCCGACTCTTCAGTAATGCATAATAATTCATGAAATACTGCATCTCTTGTTCCGGCAAGGGATAAAGGAAACGAGATTTCATGTAAGAGAAAAATTGAGGAGAAAAACTTCTGATAGTTTTTATTACATCATAGAAAAATGTGTTTGAAAGTGTAAAATAGTTTGTTGTGAAATTAGGACTTGTCTCTATGACTGAGACTAGCAATCCCGGCATAAAGACAAAAACATCATGTGGATGTATAGTATATTCTTGAGAATCCATTCTTATTTTAGCATTTCCTTGTATACAGATTCCAATAGTACATATAGGGGTATAAGAGGGGCAATCTGTAATGGGCAATGTTGATGCATCAGATTGCATGCAAAATTCATTCTCTAATATATCTTCTCTATTCTTTTCAAATTCCTTATATAACATTTATACCAACCAATTATAGTGCAAAAATAGGATTTCTGAAGCATTGAAAAGTTGATCAATGGTGTTTAGGAACAATTTTACGGAAAAAAAGCACTTTGTATTTGTCTTTTTTAAATGATAAGCTTGGTTTTTTAACTAATATATCATAAATACTCTAATTTCTTGATTGTTAAAAGTTTGCCTGAGCATAATTGGGGATAAATAAAAGATGTTTTTTATTGTATCGGACAGATGGAAAGATTGTACAATCTTTCCATCTGTTTAAAGGGGGATCAGCAACCCATGGATTCACGATAAAAATCCAGCATTTCAAAAATTTCGTCTTTACTTGCCGATTGGTTAATCTGTATATCTCCTATTTCAGTTAATAGGGTGAAATTAATGATGCCTGCTGAGTTCTTCTTATCATGTTTCATGAATTCATAGAGGCGTTCATATTGTTTGCAATCAAAAGGCATAACTCCATAATGTTCTTTGATGAACAAGATGGTTTGACGTAGCTTGTCTTTGGGAAAACCTGTTTTGATGTGGGAGAAATAAAGTTCACAAACTATCCCCCATGCCACAGCGTAACCATGTAATATAGGATGCTGTGTCTCTAATGCCAGACTTTCGAAAGCATGCCCTACGGTGTGTCCCAGATTTAAAGCTTTGCGGATTCCTCTTTCAAAAGGGTCCTGTTCCACTATATTTTCTTTAATCTGTACAGATTTTCCGACTAAAGTCTGTAAGACCTTGTAATCTATATTGTTGAAGTCAAATCGCAGCAATTCTATCCAATGATCATGGGTGCTGATAAGACCATGTTTCAACATTTCAGCGTATCCGGACAATAGATTTCGAAGATCCAGTGATTTTAGAAAATCAGCGTCAATCAATACACTTTCGGCAGGGGAGAAGACTCCGATCTCATTCTTTAATCCGTTGAAATTGATTCCGGTCTTGCCTCCTACAGATGCATCAACCATAGCCAGTAGTGTGGTAGGAATATTGATATATTTGATCCCTCGTTTGAAAGTTGATGCGGCGAATCCTCCTAAATCTGTAACCATCCCTCCACCTAAATTGATAAGTAACGAATGACGGCTTGCGCCTTTATCTCCCAACTCTTTCCATACATATGCCAATGTTTCCAAGTTTTTGTGCACATCTTCGGCCCCTATATAAATAAAATGGGCATTTTTAATACAATCAAATCCAGATAAAACAGGAATGCAAAGTTTACGCGTATGTTCATCAGCCAAGACAAATAATTTGTCATGTGGGCATTGGGTTATTGCCTTATTGAGATTTTCTTCTAAGTTATGGCAGATAATAACTTCTTGTTTACTCATATTTTCTATTATTTGCCTGCAAATTTAGGTAAAAAAGCAAAAAGATGACCGTTCTTTGCTTACAAATAATTACTTTTGTACGTTAAAATATAAAATAATGAAAGGAATTTTACCGGTTTATTGTAGGACGATGGGATATGTTGTTCTGTTGTTGTCTGTTTTCGTACCGTTGCTCATGTTTATGTTTGGCATGATAAATGATAGTAACTTGTTGTTTACAAAGGCTTCTATCAAGTTACTTATCTGGTTTTCTCTGTTTATGATCTTCTTGGCAAAAGTGAAGGATGAGAATGAGAAGATTTCCCGAATACGTGTCAAGGCTATTTGTTATGCTATTTATTTGCTGGGCATTTATTATATTGTAATGTTGGTCAGAGGAGTATATAATGGAAATCTGGAAGAAGCGGATAATTCTATTGCTATAGTTTATATGGCTTTTAATGTTATTTGTCTGGAATTTGGCGTACAAAAAAGCCGGGTTGACCGATTATTTAAGAAATAAATACATTTTTCCGTTAAACCTTTTGTTGACAAGAGTGTCCAAAGGACATTAGGCATTAAAATTTCAAGGAAAAAAATGAAGAAGTTAATATTATTGTTGTTACTGGTATGTACCTGTGCAACTCTCTCTTGGGCGCAAAGTGGCAAGCGCATAACCGTGACGGGATCTGTGATTGATGGTGATGATAAAAGCCCGGTTGGACAAGCTACCGTACAATTACTTTCTCTACCCGATAGTACAATGGTGGTAGGAAATGTTACCAATAACAACGGAGTATTCTCTATTGCCGCCCGTCCGGGAAAATATGTACTTAAAATTTCATTTGTAGGTTATCTTACTCAGGAAAAATCTTTGCAGCTGACAGCTGGTAAACCGAGCGTTAATATTGGAACGGTCACTTTACCTACCGATGCTATCATGTTGGGTGAGGCAGTTATTGTAGCCGAGGCTCCGCAAGTAACCATTTCAGAAGATACTATTGGTTATAATGCTTCTGCTTATCGTACTCCTGAGGGGGCAATGTTGGAAGAGTTGGTGAAAAAACTTCCGGGAGCAGAAATAGATGACGATGGTAATATCAAAATCAATGGTAAGGAAGTAAAAAAGATTATGGTAGACGGCAAAGAGTTTTTTGGTGGCGATGTGAAGACCGGTTTGAAGAATCTGCCAGTCGATATGGTGGAAAAACTGAAAACATATGATAAGAAGTCCGATTTGGCACGCATTACGGGTATTGATGATGGTGAGGAGGAAACAGTGCTCGATTTGACGGTAAAGAAGGGGATGAATCAGGGTTGGTTTGGAAATGTGGATTTGGCGGCCGGTACGGAAGACCGTTATGCGGGAAGAGCTATGATTAACCGTTTTTATGATAAAACTCAATTCTCTATTATTGGTTCCGCCAATAATGTGAATGATCAGGGATTTTCGGGAGGAGGACCTCGTTGGAGGCGTAACAATGGATTGAACGCAACTAAAATGCTAGGAGCGAATTTTGCTACAGAAACAGAAAAAATGGAAGTGGGAGGTAGCATGCGTTACAACTATCGTGATGCGGATGTAGTAACAGTAGGATCTTCACAGCGTTTTTTGCAGTCGGGGGATTCTTATTCCAATTCAAACAAAGCCGATCGTAATAAAGTGACTGATTTCAATGCGGATTTTCGTATGGAATGGCGTCCCGATTCAATGACCAATATTATTTTTCGGCCGAATGTTTCTTATAATAAAACAAAAGGGACTTCGGCAACAGAATCAGGAACTTTTAATGAGGACCCTTACCAATATGTGGTAAATCCCAATGATTATCTGAACTTTAACAATATAGGTACCGATGACCCGTTAAGGGATACTCGTATTAATGCTACCAATGAACACAATTTGTCAAAATCAAATAGTTTGTCGGCTAATGCAACTTTACAGCTGAATCGGAAACTGAATGATAAAGGACGTAATATTACATTCCGTGGTTCGTTTGGATATGGAGATGATGACAGCGATCAGTATGCTCAATCGGAAACCCGTTATTATCAGATAAAGAATTATTTAGGAGGGGACTCCATTGAATATCGTAATCAATACATTACGATGCCTACTAAAAATTATAATTATACAGCACAATTTACTTATAGCGAACCTATAGCACGGGCTACTTTCCTGCAATTTAGTTATAGATTCCAATATAAGAATAGCAAGAGTGATAAATCGACATATGATTTGGGGTATCCTTGGAATATAAATGACGGATTACCCGAAGACTATGAAACTGCTTATGTAGATAGCTTGAGTAAGGATGCTGAATATAAATACTTTAATCATGATATCTCTTTAGGACTACGATTTATCCGGGAGAAATATCAGTTGAGTGCCGGCATGTCCTTACAGCCTCAAAATACGAAATTGTCCTATAAGAAGGGAGATTACATGACTGATACCACAAGAACGGTATTCAATTTTGCTCCGAATCTGGATTTTCGTTATCGCTTCTCTAAGGTAAGTCAGCTGCGTATCACTTATCGTGGGCGTAGTAGTCAGCCTAGTATGGAAAACCTGCTGCCGATTGTCGATAATTCCAATCCGTTGAATATCCGTGTGGGTAATCCTGGTTTGAAGCCTTCGTTTGCCCATACCATGCGTTTGTTTTATAACACTTATAATGCCGAGAAGCAGCGTGGGATAATGACCCATGTAAATTTCACTGCTACTCAGAATAGTATCAGTAATAGTACGATATATGATGAGAATACGGGTGGTACTACTTCAACTCCTCAGAATATCAATGGAAACTGGAATGCGTTTGGTATGTTCGGTTTTAATTCGGCTTTGAAGAATAAAAAGTTTACTATAAATTCTTTTTCTCGTGTTAACTACCGGAATCAAGTAGCGTTCTTATACAATAAGGAAACATTGCATGATGATAAGAATACGACTACCGGCTTGACTTTGGCGGAGAATCTGAATGGGTCCTATCGGAATGACTGGTTTGAATTTTCATTGAATGGTTCTATTGAATATACAGCGGAACGTAGCAAGCTGCGTCCTGAAAAGAACCAAAATCCTTATACATTCTCATATGGAGCGAGTACCAATGTCACTCTACCATGGCAGATGACATTGTCTACTAATATTACCAACCAGTCCCGTAGAGGATATGATGATGCCAGTTTGAACAATAATGAACTGATTTGGAATGCCCAAATAGCACAAAGTTTATTGAAGGGAGCAGCAACTGTTAGTTTTGAAATGTATGACATTTTAAAACAACAGAGCAATATCAGCCGTTCTTTGACTGCAGATGTACGTTCGGTTACCGAATACAACAGTATCAATAGTTACTGTATGGTGCATTTTATCTATCGTCTGAATATTTTTGGAAGTAAAGCCGCTCGTGACAAGATGATGAATAGCCATAGGGGATTCGGTGGTCCCGGTTTTGGTCCCGGTCCAGGAAGACATGGCCGGCGTCCTTTTTAAATGAAACTATATCTTAATCTTTTCCCAATCTATATTGTTATAGGTTGGGATTTTTTTTATAAGTTTGCTTATAAGTAAATTACTTGGAATTATATGGTAGAGTGGAGTATCTTTAATGAAATCTTTGCTGTTGCTTTTAACGTGCTTTATTTTGTGATTATCATCGGAACTATCTTTATAGTGATACTTGATAATCGTAATCCTGTTAAAACAATGGCATGGGTACTTGTACTCTTTTTCCTGCCCATTGTGGGGCTTGTATTCTATTTCTTTTTCGGCAGAAGCACACGTAAGGAGAAATTGATCAGCAAGAAAGGGTTCACCCGTCTTATAAAACGTCCTATGGCAGAATACCAAGCGCAAAAGGCGTTTAAGTGTCCTGATGAACAGTACCAGTTGATGCGTTTTTTCCGGAAAGTGAATAATGCTTTGCCCTTTGAAGGAAATGCGACGGAAGTTTTTACGGATGGTTATTCCATGCTGTATTCATTGATGAAAGAAATCAGTAAAGCAAAGCACCACATCCATTTACAGTTTTATATTTTTGAGGATGATCCGGCAGGCAGGCTGCTGCGCGATGTGTTGATAGATAAAGCGCGGCAGGGAGTAGAAGTGCGTTTACTATACGATGACGTGGGCTGTTGGAAAGTTCCCCATGCTTTTTTTGATGAAATGCGGGGAGCAGGTATTGAAGCACGTAGTTTTTTGAAAGTTCGTTTCCCTTTATTTACCAGTAAGGTAAATTATCGTAATCACCGTAAAATAGTGGTAATTGACGGTCGTGTGGCTTATATGGGAGGAATGAACATTGCTTTGCGCTATATGAAAGGCTTTCCATGGGGGATATGGCGGGATACTCACATTAAGATAGAAGGAAAAGCGGTATATGGGTTACAGACTGCTTTTTTGACCGATTGGTATGTGGTAGACCGTACTCTTATCACTTCCTCCCGTTATTTCCCCGAAGTTGGAATCTTTGGGAAGGCTCTGATACAGATTGTTACTTCCGATCCTGTAGGCGAATGGCGGGATATTATGCAAGGGTTACTGATAGCTATCAGTAGTTCCCGAAAATATTTTTATATACAAACCCCTTACCTGTTGCCTACCGAACCTATTCTGATGGCATTGAAAACGGCAGCTTTAGCAGGTGTGGATGTTCGCATTATGATACCGGCACGTGCCGATACGTGGATAACACATTTAGGTTCGTTATCTTATTTGGATGATATC
>ENA-ORUQ01002911-ORUQ01002911.1-human-gut-metagenome-genome-assembly--contig:-NODE-2911-length-12678-cov-14.159788_pt1 | contig 12678 bp, 9 predicted proteins | sample MGYA00242081_ERZ509211 | MGnify/ENA primary metagenome ERZ509211 (study PRJEB26280, sample SAMEA2338785) | human gut metagenome | biome: human gut; feature: human-associated habitat; material: faeces...
CCGCGCCCAGCATCATGCCCTTGACGAAGAAGCGCTGGAAGAACGGGTAGGTGAACATGATCGGCAGCACCACGATGACGGAAACCGTCATACGGATCGAGGTCGGCGTCGCGGCGCTTGCCAGAGCGGCGACATTCGCCGAATTCGCCTTGGCCGCATTCGCCAGTGCGGACGCCTGGTTGATGTAGGTGTACAGCAGGTACTGCAGCGAGTAGAGCTTCGAATCGGTCATGTAGATCAGGGTGTCCTGGAAAGAGTTCCACTGGTTCACGGCCGAGAAGATGCCCACGGTCGCCAGAATCGGCGTGCACATCGGCAGGATGATGCGGGTGAACACGGTCAGCGTGCCGGCGCCGTCCATTTCAGCGGCTTCCTGCAGCGACGGCAGTGGCCGCAAAACCCTTGCCGCATCGGCGCTAAAGTATTGTTATTCCAACAAACTAAGTGCTCTTGGAGAGCTATTTATAATCTTATAAATAGGGCGTGTCGCACAATACGGCACAGTACTATCGGCAATAGCCGAACACATCATCGAGGAGGATTCATGCGGTTCAACATCAACGCGCCCTTCTGGCGTTTCATGGACACCCTGCTGCGTTTCGTCGGGCTTAATCTGGTCTACCTCATCACGCTGATCCCAAACGTCACCATCGGCCCGGCACGCGCGGCATTGTATTCCACAATGTTCGCCTATGACGAGCATGACGACATCCGCCTCGTCAAGGAATATCTCACCCGCTTCAAACGCGAGTTCAAACAGGGACTTGCGGCCTGGGTGCTCGTCGCCATCCTCGCCACCGCCATCCTCTTCGGCCTGTCGTTCTGGAAGGCGTGGGATACCAACGCCTCCTACATACCGCTGATCCTTCTGGTCATCGCCGCCGTGGTCGTGGCGCTGTTCGCCGAATACGCCGCACCGTTGCAGGCACGCTTCGCCAACACCACCGGCAGGCTCTTCTCGCTATCGGCGATGTTCCCCTGGCGAGCCTTCCCCTGCTCGCTCGTCCTCGTCGTCATCGACGTACTCGCGGCCGGCCTGTCATATTTCGTACCGCTCATACGCGTTCTCGCCATCCTCTTCGGCATCGCCTGGGTGGCGTATGCGAAATCCCTCATTCTGCTGTGGGGCTTCAAACGGTATGGCGGAACGGGCAAAGTGGAGAATCCGCAATATGTCAATGCGCACGAGTGACGTTGCGGCGGCGCTCAGGAATCATGCTTTGTCGGTGATGAACGTCAGCGGATTGTCGATGAATTTGCGCAAGCCGACTTCCGCGGCACCGTACAACGCCGGATGGTCGGCCACCAACGGGATGGACACGCTCACCTGCATGTCCGACGCCCCCAAGACCTGCGATTCCAAACGGTTTTCGAGCGTTTCGTAGAAGAACGGCCCGAAATCGGTCCACCAACCGCCCAGCAGCACGGTATCGACATCGGCCAGATTCAGTGCGGAGCCGATGGCCGAGGCCAGCGCGTCGATGGCCCGTCCGACGGCCTCCACGGTCCGCACATCATGGGAATGCCATGCGTCCAACAGACGCTCCAGTGCCTCACCGCTCGAAGCCGCATTCTTTTCGGCCACTCCGGAAGCCTCGACCAGCGCGCGACGGCCAGCATACGTTTCCAAACATCCGCGTCGTCCGCATCCGCACAGCGGACCGTCCAAAGACACCGACACGTGACCGATCTCACCGGCGAAACCGTGGCTTCCCGACACGATCTCACCGTCACGGACGATCGCGCCGCCGATGCCGATATCGCACGACAGATACAGGAAAGAGTCGGCGCAATCCACGCCATCGAACACGTCCGCACGCGCACAGGCATATCCCGGAATCTGCGCGATGGCGGCCAGCTTCGCCTCATTGCACGGGGTAACGTCATACCCTCGCATAACGTCGAACGTGGTCAGATCGACATTCTCCCAACCGAGATTGCGGGCCATGAGCAGCCTCTTGTCGGAGGTGACCAAGCCCGGCAGCGCACACGAGACGCCCGCGATGATGCATCGTTTCGATTCCAGATCCTCAGCCATCGCCTTGGCCATGGCGTCAAGCTTGCCGAATACGACGTCCGGCTCGACGCCGCTCATGTCGGCATCCACCCATTCGTGCCTGAGTATGTCGTGGTTGATGTCCAAAGCCATGCATCCATAGCCGTCGGTGTTGACCTGCATGCCGACGCCGCACACCTTGCCGCCTCCCAGCATCAACGGCGTGGACGGGCGCCCATAGCTGGCCGAGTTCTGCGGCTCACCCTCCTTGACGACGCCCGCATCGATCAGCAGCGACACCAGCAACGACATCGTCGCCTTGGTCAGCCCGGTCTCCTTGGCAAGATCCGCTCGGCTCATCGGCCCGGAGGCACGCAGTAGCGTGTCGATCACCACCGAAAGATTGTGATTGCGCAGATCGTCCTGATTGATCCTGCGAAGAGATGCCATAGCCGTTCCCGTCCCTGCCCTGTTTGCCGTGTTGCCGCATCAGCATGAATTCCCCGAACCGATGTTCCAGAGCCTTTCCTGATGCTACACTACTATAGTATAGTTTATTCATCTAACTATTAACCGTGCGCCACCGGCGAACGGCACATGCAAGGAGGCAACACAAACTATGGCAAGGACTCTGGTTGCAGGCGTCGACACATCGACGCAGTCCTGCAAGGTACGCGTGACGGACGCCGAAACCGGCGAGCTTGTACGATTCGGGCAGGCCAAACACCCGAACGGCACATCCGTCGACCCCTCATACTGGTGGAGCGCATTCCAAGAGGCCGCCGAGCAGGCCGGCGGCCTGGACGACGTATCCGCGCTGGCCGTCGGCGGCCAGCAGCACGGCATGGTGATCCTCGACAAGCAAGGCAACGTCATCCGCGATGCGATGCTGTGGAACGACACCAGTTCGGCGCCCCAGGCTGCGGCTCTGATCGAAAAGCTCGGCGCAGCGCCCGCACAAAACGGCGAGCCGGAAGACCCAATCGCCCGAGGCAAGCAGCGTTGGGTCAAGGCCGTAGGCTCCTCCCCCGTCGCCTCCTACACGCTGACCAAGGTGGCATGGGTGGCCGAGAACGAGCCCGAAAACGCCAAGAAAATCGCCGCCATCTGCCTACCTCATGACTGGCTGAGCTGGCGCATCGCCGGTTACGGCCCGGTCGCCGAAGGCGAGGACGCCCATCTTGAAGCCCTGTTCACCGACCGCTCCGACGCCTCCGGCACCATCTACTACGATGCCGCGTCGAACGAATACCGCCGCGACCTGATCGCCATGGTGCTCGAGGCCGCGGAAGGCGCCGAAGCCGCGCAATCGCACGCCGAGGCCATCGTGCTGCCCACCGTGCTCAGCCTGTCCGACGAAGACGTTCTCCGTATCGCCGACTTCGCGAAGGCCGGCGGAACCGTCATCGTCGGCTATGCCGCCGGCCTGATCGACGAGCACTTCCACATCGGCCTCGGCGGCTACCCCGGCGCCGGCAACGGGCTCCTACGCGACATGCTCGGCATCCGCTCCGAAGAATTCAACATCCTCGGTGAAGAAGCCGAAGGCGAGCCCAGCGAAATCAGCCTGTCCAATGGTCTGACGACCCGCCTGTGGCAGAACGACGTGACTTCCGTAGCCGCGGACACCACAGTGCTTGCCTCTTACGCAGGTGAGTCCGCCGCCGACTGGGAGCTGGAGCGCACCCCCGCCATCACCAGCCGCCCCTATGGCAACGGTACCGCCATCTACGTGGGCTGCGACCTCAACCGTCACGACATTGCCCAGTTGCTCAAAGCACTTGGCTCCCGATGGCAGGAGTTGTCGGCGCAGCCGACTGAGAGTGGTCAAACTCCAACCTATCCCACCACAGATCCCCGCATCCTGCACACCATCCGCCGATCCGCAGACGGCTCCACCCGCTTCGATTTCTACCTCAACCGCTCAAACCAGCCCGTTGCCGTCAACGGCATTGAGGGAGAACCAATCATCGCCTACCGTTGCGAGGCCGACACCACCGGCTATACGCTGAACCGCAATGCCATTCTTATTGCTAAAGCGTCCTGCTAGACCGCGCTAGAATGGCAATGTTGTCCAGATAGAGGAGTGCGGCATGAGCGGCGAGAAAACAGCCAAGCGTCGAGTGACGCTACGCGATGTCGCTCAGGCCGCCGGTGTATCGCTCAAAACTGCGTCGAACGTGATCAATGGCTCTGGGCGTATGACCGATGAGACCCGTGCCAAGGTCGAGTCGGTCATTAAGGACCTCGACTACCGAGTCAACGTGGCCGCCCGCAACCTGAATCGCGATCACACCGGTTTCATCACCCTTGCCGTGCCTTCGCTGATTCCGCCATATCTGGCCGAGTTGGCCAATCGCACCATTGACGCCGCCCGTCAGCGCGACTACTCCGTATACGTCACCACGTATGCAGAGGGCTCGGCCAAAGGAGCGCGCGATCTGCTGAAGAAGTTCAACTCCACGGTGTCCGATGGCATGATCCTTTCCATGAGCGAGGTGGAAAACATTTCGCCCGATGATCTGAAGGTTGATTTTCCGCTGGTCATCGTTGGCGCGCGTACCACGTGGGGCATTGTGGATCACGTGACCCCAGACGATGTATCCGCAGCCGCCATGGCCGCAGGCTACCTGTATGACCGCGGTTCCACCAGACTTGCAGTGATCGGTGCCCGTGACGTTTACGACGAAGATGCATTGCTGAATGCCGTAGAAGGCAACGCGCAGCTGCGTCTGCGCGGCATCATCGAAGAGACCCGTAGGCGTGGGCTCTCCTTGGATCCGCAGCTGATTGGCAACACCGATCAGGATTGGACCATCGGAGCCGGTGCCCGTGTGACCCAGCGGCTCATTGATTCCGGCGTGCCATTCGACGGTGTGATTGCCTTGAACGATCAGTTGGCCATCGGCGCATTGACCGCTCTGCGCACCGCTGGTTATGAGGTGCCCGTGCAGGTGCAGGTCATCGGCTTCGATAACAACGAGGAAGCCCCCTACCTGCAGATTCCGCTGACCACCATGGATTCCCGCCTTGACTGGACGGCTCCCACGGCAGTGAATCGCATCCTCGGACGCATCGACGGCAGCATCACCAAGTCCGAACTGCTCACCACCGAATCCCAGGTCATCGCCCGCGCCTCCACACGCTGAACGACATTGCTGTAATGCTGGTGTTGCTGTACTGGGCCGTACGAGGCGTTGATACACCGGTTGACCAACACGGCATAAAGTGCTAAGGTGACGATTGCGTGGTACACAGCTGTACCGCGTGGCGCATAAGGAAAGGAAGCGCCAAGCATCACTGGGCGTTCGTTCTGAGCGTTCACCATTCAAAGGAGAAAAAGCATGCGCCGAAATACCGCGCTTACTCGCATTATGGCATCCGGCGTGGCCGCCATAATGCTCTGCGCAGGAGGCACGTTCACTGTAAACGCCGCCGAAGAAGAACCAGTTAAAGCCGACGTCTCGGTCAAGGCCATCCAAGGCTTAAGCGATGATTTCATCGGCGGTATGGACGTCTCATCCATGCTCTCGCTGGAAGAAAGCGGCGTCACGTTCAAGAACGCCAATGGCGAGGTCGAGGATTTGTTCACGTTGCTCAAGGAATCCGGCGTGAACTATGTGCGTCTGCGTGTGTGGAACGATCCGTTCACCGCAGACGGCCAAGGATATGGCGGCGGCAACGTCAACGCCGATCGCGCACTGACCATGGCCAAGCGAGCCACGGCAGCAGGGCTGAAAGTGCTGGTCGACTTCCATTACTCCGATTTCTGGGCCGACCCCAGCAAGCAGCAGGTGCCCAAGGCGTGGAAATCCTTTGAAGGCGACGCGGACAAAACCGCCGACACCGTATACGACTACACCAAGCAGACTCTGACCACGTTCAAACAAGCCGGCGTGGACGTCGGCATGGTGCAGGTCGGCAACGAAACCACTGCGAAAATCGCCGGCATCTCCGGCTGGGACGGCATGTCCAAAGTATTCTCCGCAGGTTCCAAAGCCATACGCGAAGTGCTCCCCGAAGCCAAGGTCGTCATTCATTTCACCAACCCGGAGAAAGCCGGCACCTACGCCACTTACGCCAAACAGTTGAGCAACCACAATGTGGATTACGATGTGTTCGCCAGCTCCTACTACCCGTTCTGGCATGGCACCACCGAAAACCTCACCAGCGTGCTCAAGAACGTGGCCTCCACTTATAAGAAAGATGTGATGGTGGCGGAAACGTCGTGGGCATACACCTTGGATGATGGCGACGACGATTCCAACACAGTGCCCAGTAAAGTAACCGCCGATAACCTCAAGAAATACGACATCAGCCCGCAAGGCCAGGCCGATGAGATTCGCGCGGTCGCCGAGGCCGTGAACAATATCGGCGACAATGATGGCGATGGCGAAAACGACGGCCTGGGTGTGTTCTACTGGGAGCCCGCATGGGTGCCCGTGGGCACCGGCGGCAAGGATAACGCCGAACTGGTGGATACGTGGAACAAGTACGGTGGCGGCTGGGCCACTGAAGCGGCCGGCGAATACGATCCCAATGACGCCGGCCTGTACTGGGGCGGCTCAGGTGTCGACAACCAAGCTTTGTTCGATTTCGATGGCAAGGCGCTCGCCTCTCTGCCGACGTTCAAGTACATTCACACCGGTGCCGTCACCGATCATGTGTTCACCAAGATAGATCCAGTGGAGATTACCGCGACTGACTCGGATTCCATCGACGCGATCAAAGCGCAATTGCCGAGTGAGGTGGCCGCACACTATCAGGATGGGGTGGACGAGACCGAAACCGTGACCTGGCAATCCGCTGCGCTTGACTGGATTCGTGGCGCAGGCACATACACCATCACCGGCACCACCAACGCTGGCCACGACGTGACCGTCACCGTCACCGTCACCGCCACTCCCGCCAAGGATTACGTAACGGACGGCAGCTTCGAGAACGCTGAGAACGATAAGAACTGGACCATTGCCGGCACCGGTGCGTCCATCACCGAAGACAGTGGCAACGCCGCCGACGGCAAGCGCGCGCTGAAGTTTTGGGCATCCGATGCCTACAGTTTCTCCGCCACGCAGACCATCACCGGACTCGAGCCTGGCGAATACGTGCTGACCGCCATGAGCCAAGGCGCGGCAGCGGACAACGCCGCTATTACCGATGGTGTGGCCCTCTCCGCCACAACGGGTGGCAAGACCACGTCCGATGCGCTGGAACTCAACGGTTGGGTTAAGTTCGATACCGCCACCGTGCCTGTCACCGTGGGTGCTGATGGCACAGCGACCATCACCATCACGGGCAACCTGCCTGCCGACGCATGGGGCAATGTGGACAAGGTCTCACTCGTCAAAAAGACCGAAACTCCGGTGAAGCCATCCACGGAGAACCTGGACAAGGCCGTGGCCGAAGCCGGGAAAATCAATCGCGATGAGTACACCAACGAGTCGCTCGCCAAACTCGATCAGGCGCTTGCCGCCGCTGACGTGCTGCTTGCCGGCAGCACCTACACCGAGCAGGACGTGAACGATGTGATCAAGCTTGTTGCCGATGCCATTGCCGGCCTCGCCCAAAAGGAGGTCTCCAGCCTGACCGTCACGCCAAGCAAAACCACCTATCAGGTGGGCGATGCCATCGATGCCGACCATGATCTCAAGGTCGTGGGCAACTATTCCGCAGGCATGGGCAACGTGACGCTTTCCGCCGACCAGTTCACGCTCGATTACGATTTCTCCGCTCCCGCTGATGCGGCGAAGGTTACCGTAACGCTCAAGTCGAATCCGAATGTCACCGAAACCTATACGGTTGCGGTTACCGCTCGGGCCGAAGGTGGTTCCGGCAACGGCTCGGACGGTGCGGGTAATGGCGGGGCTACTATCAATCCCGATACGGGCGAGGGCGATAAGACCAACGGTGCGAATGGCGACAAGATCACTGGTGTGCTGAGCAATACCGGTAGCGCGGTGACTGCCGTGGGTCTTGCGGTTGTCGTTCTCGGCGTGGCCGGCGGGGTCTCGCTTGCTTTGCGTCGTAAGCGCTCCTGATAGAGACTGATGCGGCATTATGATGCGGTTGCCGGCAGCCGGCAACCGGCTGCCAGATGCCATCTGTCGGCTGTCGTTTATCGGTTGTCGGCTGTCAGATGCGTCTGTCTCGGCGCAGCGATGCGATTCTGTCCCGGTTCGTGCATCAATCGTTTGATGTGGGTACCAGGACAGAAATCACTGTCCTGGTTTGCGAAAACGGGTGTTTTTCGCGTACCGGGACAATTCCCGTTGCCCCGGTTTGCACGTCAATCGTTCTACGTGAGAACCGGGACAGTATGTTGATTTCGGGATTGGCTGTATTCCGCCGATTCTGTTTGTCGGGGTATGTGGACTTTGGGGATTGTCTTGTCCTGGTTCTCGAAAATGGCCCGAAATTGCGTACCGGGACAACGATTTCTGCCCCGGTGCAAACGTCAATCGATTGACGCCTGTACCGGGGCAAATTCGCGCCCGGGAACAATAGGGCGAGGGCCGGTCGCAGGAGTAGAGCGTGATGTTGTCATGATTGCGCCCGGCTCTCCCACACGGAAGGCCGGGCGCAATCATGCCGTTTGGTTGCAGCACCCGCACATCGCCTGCATAACCGTGTACAGTGGCGTGTAGTTGCAGTACATGAAGGAGCATCACAAGCCATGACCAACGGACACATCAACCCCGCCAACGTGCCGGACATCGCCTTGAAAGACGGTCATTCCATTCCGCAAGTCGGTCTCGGCGTGCTACGTATCGACGATGAGGGTGTGGTCCCCGTCGTCGAATCCGCGTTGGAAGCCGGCTACCGCCATATCGATGGTGCGGCCGGCTACAACAACGAGGCCGGCGTGGGCCGCGCGCTCGCCGCTTCCGGATACAACAAGGGAGCCAAGCGCGAGACCCTGTGGGTCACCACCAAGCTGCGCGACTCCCAGCAGGGCTACGATTCCGCGCTCAAAGCTTTCGACAACTCGCTGAAACTCCTCCAGCTCGATTACGTGGACATGTACATGATCCATTGGCCCACGCCGTTCGACTGGCGCAGCACCGACACCTGGAAGGCGTTCGTCAAGCTGCGCGACGAAGGCATGGCACGCACACTCGGCGTATGCAACTTCATGCCCGCCGATCTGAAGCGTCTGCACGAGGAGACCGGCGCATGGCCGGCCGTCAATCAGATTGAGCTGCACCCCACGTGGCAGCAGCGCGAAGTGGTGGCGTTCTGCAAGGAGCACGGCATCGCCGTGGAGGCCTACTCGCCGATGGCGCGTGGCGCCGACCTCAACGCCGGCGACGGCACCATCGAGAAGATCGCCGCCGCCCATGAGGTCAGCCCGGCCCAGGTGATTCTGCGTTGGCACATCGAAAACGGCACGATCATCATCCCCAAGTCCGTGCATGCTGACCGCCAGAAGGAGAATCTCAACCTGTTCGGCTTCGCCCTGACCGCCGATGAACACGCTGCCATCGACGCCCTCGACGGCCCCACCCGCGCCGGCCACGACCCCCTCACCTTCACCTATGCGTGATTGATGGCACGTCGTAACGCCCACTTCCGCCGTCGTTTCAACGCTTCTGGTCCGCTGGAGCGCGTGCTGATTCTCATCGTTCTCGCCGCAGCAATCGGCGTGACCATCGGCCTGCTACTGCCGCAGGTCAGCTCCGACGCGGCCAAAATCACCGGTGGCTACACTGCCACCGGTTCAGCCGCCGACACTTTGAACGCGCTCGCCGTAGACGACAACCAAAGCTCCTCCGGCTACGACCGCGATTCCTTCGGTTTCCGCACCACCGACGTCGACGGCAATGGCTGCGACGTACGCGACGACGTGCTCGCCCGTGATCTCACGGACATCACCTACAAATACGCCGGTTCCTGTGTGGTCGAGTCCGGCACACTGGCCGATCCGTACACCGCTCAGATCATCCATTTTGTACGTGGCCGCGCCACCAGCGCCAAAGTGCAGATCGACCATGTGGTGGCCCTTGAAAACGCTTGGCAATCCGGTGCGCACGACTGGTCCACTGCCAAACGCCATGAATTCGGCAATGACCCCTACAACCTGCTGGCCGTCGACGGCCCGGCCAATCAGGAGAAGGGTTCGGCTTCCGCCGCCTACTGGCTACCCACCAACGCCGACTACCGTTGCGACTACGTGGCCCGCCAGATTGGCGTCAAAGACAAGTACCAGCTCACCGTCACCTCCCAAGAAAAGGACGCCATGCTCGCCGTCCTCCACACCTGCCCGGGCCAGGCCGTGCCCGCAGACGAATAGGGGCTACCGCTCAGGATTGTTGAGCATAGGTGCCTGCCCCTCGTCATAAGCGCGCAGGAGCCGTCGGAGCAAAAATGTGGTGAAGTATGGTGCGGTGAACACGTGTTCGCTACTACCGATATTGCCGGCGGATAGTTTCACGCCGAACTGAATTTCCGGATAAGAATCCGAAGCGATTAGCGTCCGCATGGATTTGGCGGTGCCTTTTTTCGATTTCACCTCCACCGGCACCAGCCATTCGCGCGTGCGGACGAAGAAATCCTGTTCCAGTGTGGAATCCTCTTTTTTGTAGTAGTACAGGTCATAGCCGGATTTCCGTAGCGCTTCAGAGACGATGCTCTCGTACATAGCACCCTTATAGACACCAAGATTACGATTGGCCCGCAGATCATCACTGGCCTCGTCGTCAAGCATCGCTACGAACAGACCGGTATCGCCGAAATATATCTTGAACTTGTTTTCGTCATAATTGCCTTTCAACGGCAGTTCAGGATAGGACATACATCGGCAGATATTCACCATTCCCGAGGTTTCAAGCCATTCCACGCATCCTCGATAGTCTTTGAAACGCGCTCCGCTGGCAACCTTGCTGATTTGGAACTTCTTGTTTTCCTTGGCGAGTTGCACGGGAATATGGTTGAACACGTTGAGAATTCGTGCCTGATCGAGTCCTTGCGCGTATTTGCGGATATCCTCCTGGTAGTCCAAAATAAGCTGGCGCTGCAATTGCAGTGTTCCCTCGAACGTGCCAGTGCGTATATGGGAGGCGACAACCGCAGGCATGCCGCCAAGCACGCAGTAATCCATAAATGCCGTGGAGAAGACGTTCATTTCCACTTCAGAGAATGGCGTAGCATCACACAGGTGGGTGAACATGCTTTCGATGACGGCCTCATCGTATCCGCGAGCCCACAGAAATTCCTCGAAGTCCAACGATCGCATTTCGTAGTCGGTCTTATATCCCACGCTATTGCTTTCGATTTGCTTATAGCTGATGCCCAGCATTGAACCGCTGCAAATCACATCATATTTGCCGTCGATTTTAAAGAACTTCAGTGCAGTGACGATATCAGGATGGGCCTGGATTTCGTCGAAAAAGATGAGCGTATCGCCCGGAATGAACTTTTTAGCTGGGTCGATCAGGGAAATATTGCGGACGATGGTATCCGCGCCATAACCGTCCGCAGTGATTGCGCGATATTTCGGTTCCTCAACGAAGTTGATTTCCACTACCGAACGGTAGTTGTGTGCGGCAAAGTAATCGATAGTCTCTGTCTTGCCTACTTGACGAGGGCCCTTGATGATTAGCGGGGAGCGATTCGGGTCGGATTTCCATGCATTGAGATAGGCATCGGCTTTGCGTTTGAGATACATGAGGAGCCCCTTTCCGAATTACTGCTATAGCAATGATTTTACACTTTCATGAGCGAGTTTTCTGCCGTCTGGCACATTTCATGAGCGAGTTTTCGGCGGTTTGTCACATTTCATGAGCGAGATGGCGGGGAATGCCAGCTGCCAGTCCGCCAGTCATCCATCAATCGTCCGCAGATTGTCCGTCTGTTGACGTGAGAAACATGCCCGCGCTATAACTGAGCCCGGTATGAAGGGAGAAGGGAATAGGAACAGACGATATGGCAGTAACACACACCGCAGCAGATGCCACTGCGGCAACCACTATGACGAACGCCGTGGCAGACATCGAACAGGAAACACCGGAAATCGAGAAGGAACGCCAGCTTGCCGGAGTCGGAGCTGGAACCGTGGCAAACGGCAAGAAAAAGCCGCATGACCATGCGCTGGCCAGCATCCTCGGCCCCGCGTTCGTGGCGGCCGTGGCTTACGTCGATCCTGGCAACGTGGCGGCCAACATCACCTCCGGCGCGCGATACGGCTACCTGTTGGTGTGGGTGCTGGTGCTCGCCAACGCCATGAGCGTGCTCATCCAGTATCAGTCCGCAAAACTCGGCATCGTGACCAACAAATCCCTGCCGGAACTGCTGGGTGAGCGTATGAGCGATGCTGGCCGCTTCATGTTCTTCATGCAGGCTGAAGTCATCGCCATCGCCACCGATCTGGCCGAGGTGATCGGCGGCGCCATCGCCCTGAACCTGCTGTTCGGATTGCCGCTGTTCATCGGCGGTCTGGTGATCGGCGCAATCTCCACGGTGATGCTGTGGTTCCAAGGCGGCAAGACGCAAACCACGTTCGAGCGCATCATCATCGTGATGCTGCTGATTATCACATTCGGCTTCATCGCAGGCCTGTTCGTGGACCCGCCGAACCCCGGCGAAGTGGTCAAAGGCATGATTCCACGCTTCCAAGGCGCCGACTCGGTGCTGATGGCCGCCTCGATTCTGGGCGCCACCGTGATGCCGCACGCCATCTACCTGCA
>ENA-ORUQ01002914-ORUQ01002914.1-human-gut-metagenome-genome-assembly--contig:-NODE-2914-length-12656-cov-4.668836_pt1 | contig 12656 bp, 11 predicted proteins | sample MGYA00242081_ERZ509211 | MGnify/ENA primary metagenome ERZ509211 (study PRJEB26280, sample SAMEA2338785) | human gut metagenome | biome: human gut; feature: human-associated habitat; material: faeces...
TGCGCTTCTCAATGCGGATGTCCAGGTCCTCCGGCTCCCGGCCCAGGGCCTCCCAGAACCGGAGGGCGGCGGCGGCGGCCAGGTTCTTGGGCCCCGTGGGCAGGAAATGCAGGTCGGTCTGCACCCGCACGCCCTCCCCGCCCGGCTCCAGGGTGAGGGTATCCCCCAGGGTGATGGACTGCATCACCATCTTCAGGTCGTGGTAGCCGTCAGGCCGCTTCCCCAGCACATCCAGCGTCAGGTTCAGCTTGGCGGGGGCAAATCGTTCCATCGTCCGCACCTCCACCGGTTCACAGCCGGATCTTCCGGGCCTCTAAGTAAAAGCGCTTGTCGTGGGCCTCCCCCATGGAGAAGGTCTTTCGGGGCAGCACTCCGTCGTGGATCACGGTGGGGAACAGCTCCTCCTTTTTCATGGGCGGCAGGAGGAAGCCGATGGCCTTGGGCCGCCGGGTCAGCTCTTCCACTACCTCGGCCCCGTGGATATAGTCCAGGCTGACGCCGGACCGCCCCTCCATCCACCGGTCCAGGAAGGACTGAAGGGTTCCCACCGCCAGCTGGGCGGCGGGGTCAGGGACGGTGAGAGCCCCCCGGGCGTTCCCGTAGAGGTAGCGGATCACATGTCCGTCCCCCTCCCCCTCCCGGGCATCGGGGTAAGCCATGCGCAGGGCGGAGAGCACCTGGGCCGGCTCCGCGCCGAAGACCACCCGGTGGATGGGCTCGAACTCCAAGGACTCGTCGTGGAGGTTGACCAGCTCCGCCAGGGCGTACCGGGAGGGCAGGGTCTCCCACTGATCCTGGGGCGTGATGCGCTTCTGCCGCTCATAGCACTCCTTGGCGGTGGCCAGGGAGTGGTTCCCGTCTCCCACAGCGAACAGGAGGACAGGCTGGTCCTGGGTCCCGTAGCGGGCGTTGAAGGCGGCGGGATCAGCCAGAGCCTGGAGGGCGCCGGCCACGGCGGAGAGCTGCTCCCTCCCCAGCTTCCAACCGGCCAGGTGGCCGCCCCGCTCCATCAAATCGAAGTCATAGACCTGCTCCATGCCCGTCTTCTCCCGGGCCAGGGGCTCGATGACGGTGCGCTCCGGATCGTCAGTGAGGAGCATGACGTGAGGCAGCTCAATGGGGGCGTTCTTCCGCACCGCCACTCGGGGCGGGATACGGGAGAGGACGGTGCCCTCGGTGGCCCGCACCTGGGCCGGGGAGCCCGGCTCATAGTCGTACTGCTCCAGGTCCACCATGCCCACCAGTCCTCTGCGGAGCTTTCCGTTGTGCAGGGTGCGCTCTACATAGATCATGGTCTGGGGCAGAAGGGCAAACCTCTCCTCCCGCAGATAGCGGGACATGGTGTTGTTGATCTCCATGATGTCGGTCTCCACGCTGGGACCGTCCAGACAGCTTTCCGGCAGGATGAGCCGCAGGGATGAGGGGGCCCGCCCCACCCTCTCTTCTACCCGCTGCCAGTATTCCGGCTGTGAGGTGTACTGGTCACAGGCCACCACGCTCCACAGGCCCAGGTCGCAGTTTTGGGGGAGCAGGATATCCGCCGGACGAAAGGGGAGGGTTTCAAATAAATCATTCATCAATGGTCACTCACTTTAATCGTTCTCTTGATGCAGGGGGATTTTGCCGGCCTTGGCAGTTTTGGTTCTTTCCGCAGGGCGCGATGACTCGGCGCGCCGTCTTGGGTAGTTTTCGCAGGTGGGTCGCCGCCTGCGGGCGGCAAGTGACTTTCCCAGCGCCGGGAAAGTCACCAAAGGATCGCCGGGGGGCAGCTCAGGATGATCGCTTCACGCTCATATCCGCCTTACCCCGGGTCCTTCATTACGGGGACACGCTCCTGTTTGGTCATACGTTATTTCCGGCTCGCAAAATCTGAGTGGCTGGTCTAAATTCCCACCGGGCCACTGGGCCCTGGTCTGCAGAAATTCAGGGCGCATGCAATTCCACAACTGCGCCTGGCTTTGCTAAGCCGACACTCCCGGTGCAAATCCTGGCATGCTGGTCTGGGACCGGCCTCTACGGTATCACCGAAGAGGCCCCTTTTTGCAGGAGCGGCACACTTGGACGGCACGCTGTGGGAAAGGTTACTTTTTGAGACGCTGCCACTCCTCCAGCTGGGAGATTATGGCATCCAGCTTTTCTTCCATCCGGTCCCACTGTTTCTTGACCTTCCAGCAAAGGACCACCAGCGCTCCCAGCCCCACAGCCTTCACAGCAATCAGGAGCAGGGCCGCGATGCGGGCCGCCATGTCAAGGCTGCCCAGCCAGGCCGCCAGGTAGACGAGGAAAATAAGTCCAAAAATGACCGCCACGGTCTTCATAGGGCCCACTCCTTTCGCAACACCTATCTTTGCTTCTGCTCTGTTGGGGGCACTCCTCAATGTGATTTGAAGTGCGGTCTGATTTCGTCTTCTCCGTTCTTTAGACAGAGAGCTATCAGCCTATGGCCCCCTTGATGGCTTCCAACAACTCGCCGAACTCCTCAAAGGCGGGCAGCTCCGGGTGGTCGGCCCTGATGGCCTGGGTGCTCTTGAACAGGAAGCCCGCCTTGCTGGCCTGGATCATCCCCAGGTCGTTGAAGCTGTCCCCGCTGGCGATCGTCTCATAGCCCATGGACTGGAGGGCCTTCACCGTGGTCAGCTTGGACTGGGGGCAGCGCATCCGATAGCCCGTGATGGCTCCGTCGGGGGCCACCTCCAGGGTGTTGCAGAAGATGGTGGGCCAGTTCAGCTTGGCCATCAGGGGCTTGGCAAACTGCTCGAAGGTGTCGCTGAGGATGACCACCTGGGTGAGGGTGCGCAGCTCGTCCAGGAACTCCTTGGCCCCCGGCAGGGGGTCGATCTTGGCGATGGTGGCCTGGATCTCCTTCAGGCCCAGGCCGTGCTCCTTCAGGATCTCCAAGCGCCACTTCATCAGCTTGTCATAGTCCGGCTCGTCCCGGGTGGTGCGCTTCAGCTCCGGGATACCGCTCTCCTCCGCAAAGGCGATCCAAATCTCCGGGACCAGGACCCCCTCCATATCCAGGCATACGATATTCATGGTCGATTCTCCTCTCTGTTTCCCGGCCTGATGTCCCCGACCGAGTCCCTTCTCTTGTGTGGTCCCCGACCCACAGGGTGCAGGGATTACATGGGGCTCGTCCCAGAGGCAGACCAAAGCCGGGCGCTTTTCAATACGATTTGTAATTTTTTTCGAATAATATCCTATTTGAGTTCATTTTCAACCCCTGCCCTGGCTGCGGCGCAGGTTGGTCAGGAAGTTGTCCATCCGGGTGATGGCCTCGGAGATATCCTTCATCGAGGCGGCATAGCAGGCCCGGACGAAGCCCTCGCCCCCGGGGCCGAAGGCGGAACCGGGGATCACCGCTACCCGCTCCTCCCGCAGGAAGCGCTCACAGAACTCGTTGGAGGTCAGGCCGGTGGAACGGATATCCGGGAAGACGTAGAAAGCGCCCTTGGGCTCAAAGCAGCTCAGACCGATGCGGCGCAGATTCTCCACCAGATAGCGGCGGCGGCTGTCGTACTCCTCCCGCATGTGCTCGATGTCCCGGTCCCCGTTGCGCATGGCCTCGATGGCGGCATACTGGCTGACGGTGGGGGCGGACATGATACCGAACTGGTGCAGCTTGGTCAGGCACTGGATGATAGGCTTGGGGGCGCAGACATAGCCCATCCGCCAGCCAGTCATGGCGTGGCTCTTGGAGAAACCGTTGACCACGATGGTGCGGTCATACATCTCCTCCAGATTGGCCATGGACACATGGCGCTGGCCGTAGGTCAGCTCGGCATAGATCTCATCGGAGACCACCATGATCTCCGTGTCCCGCAGCACCTGGGCCAGAGCCTCCAGGTCCTGCCGCTCCATAATGCCGCCGGTGGGGTTGGAGGGGAAGGGCAGCACCAGCGCCTTGGTCCTGGGGGTAATGGCGGCCTTCAGCTGCTCAGGCGTCAGGCGGAACTGGTTCTCTGCCTTCAGCTCCACATAGACCGGGACACCCCCCGCCATCTCGGTGAGCGGTCCGTAGCAGACAAAGGATGGGACGGGGATGATAACCTCGTCCCCCGGGTTCAGCAGCACCCGCAGGGAGAGATCCAGCGCCTCGCTGCCCCCTACTGTGACCAAGATCTGGCTGGCGTAGTCGTATTTCAGGCCGAACCGGCGGTCCAGATAGCTGGCGATCTCCCGCCGCAGCTCCGCCATGCCCGCGTTGGAGGTATATTTGGTGTACCCCCGCTCCAGGGAATAGATACCCGCATCCCGGATGTGCCAGGGGGTCACAAAGTCGGGTTCCCCGATGCCCAGGGAAATGGCGTCCTTCATCTCCTCCAGAATATCAAAAAACTTCCGAATGCCAGAGGGCTGGATGCCCTGGATCTTCTGATTCAAGATCGTCTCATAATTCATACAAAGATATACTCCCTTTCCTGGGGCTCCTGAGGCCGGAAAATCAGGTGCTTCTCCTTATATTTTTTCAAAATGAAATGGGTGGCCGTGCCGGTGACCCCCTCCAGTGGGGCCAGGCGCTCGCCCACAAACTGGGCTACCTCCCGCAGGCTGCGTCCAGAGATGATGACTGTCAGGTCGAAGGAGCCGCTCATCAGATACATGCTCTCCACCTCGTCATACTGATAGATGCGCTCGGCGATGCGGTCAAATCCGGCCAGGGACTGAGGCGTCACCTTCACCTCGATCAGGGCGGTGACATTCTCCCGCTTGACCCGGTCCCAGTCGATCACAGCCTGGTATCCCAGGATCACGCCCTCCTCTTCCAGCCGGCGCAGCTCATCCTTTGCCTCTGCCTCGGTCATGCCGGCCTGTGCTGCCAGCTGTGCGGGAGACTGTGTGCAGTCCTGTTCCAAAAGCTCTAAAAGTGTGTTCATGTCACGGGGACCTCCCTTTCCGAAATCTTTGACTGCGGAGTCCGGCGGCCGGTGCTCCCTGTCAGAAATGAATATCGTATTTATTATATCTCATTTACCGCCCAAGCGCAATGCTGCCTTTTAGATCCCCCCAAGATACACCAGGACCCCCTGCGGCCATAAGACGCAGGGGGTCCTGTGTTTGACTGGTAAAGATCCAGGCTCTGCTCTTTCTGCAGAATCAGGCCGCCTTGACAGCCTTACTGCCCTTTCCGGTAATGATCTGGAACACCAGCACCACGACCAGAACGCCGATACCAATGATGTCGGTCAGAGTGCCCGGATGGATCAGCATCAGACCGGCGGCGATACACACGATCCGCACGCCCCAGTTCAGATCCCGGAGCATGTAGCCGATCATGCCGGCGGCGATGAGGAACATACCCACCGAGGAGGTAAGGACCACCTGCACCACGTCCAGCGGGCCGAAATCGCCAATGAACAGCATCGTGTTATTGAAAGCAAAGATGTAGGGCACGATGAAGGCCGCGATGGCCAGACGGGTGGCGTTGAAGGCCGTCCTCATAGGCGGCGCTTTGGCGATGGCGGAGCCGGCATAGGCGGCCAGGGCCACGGGCGGGGTGATGTCGGCCACAATGCCGAAGTAGAACACGAAGAAGTTGGCAGCCATCAGATCCATGCCCATGCCCTGCACCAGGATAGGGGCACAAGTGGTGGCCATAATGACGTAGTTGGCGGTGGTGGGGACGCCCATGCCCAGCACGATGCAGCACAGCATAGTGAGGAACAGGGCGATGATCAGTTGACCGTTGGCGACCTGTACGATGGCGGTGATGAGCACATTGGCCAGACCGGTCATCGTCACCACGCCGGCGATGATGCCCGCGATGCCGCAGGCTACGCCTACAGACAGGGTATTCCGGGTCCCGGCGGCCAAGGCGTCCACATAGGAGGGGGCCGCCTCACGGTTGGGCTTGCTCATTACCGTGAAGAGAACGAACAGCACCACCCAAAGGCCCATACAGATGTTATCCAGGTTCTCCGGAATCCATTCGTAGGACTTGTTGCCCAGGATCACGATGACAGCCAGGGGGATGAGGGGCAGGGCCATGAGCAGCTTTTTGCCGCCCTTCTCCCGGTCCACCATACCCATGGTGATAGCGGCGAAGGTGGCATACACAGCGCTGCGGGACATGGTGAAGCCCACGATGATCATGTACACCAGCACGATCAGCGGCACCAGCAGGTAGATCTTGGGAAGGATATCCTTGGCCTTGGGCAGGGAATCCTTGGGCAGACCGTGCAGCCCCATCTTCTTGGCCTTGAAGTGGACCATAAGGAAGATGCCCGCGAAGTACAGGAAAGCGGGCAGGATGGCCCGGATCACGATCTCAGAGTAGGGGACGCCGACCATCTCGGCCATGAGGAAAGCGGCGGCGCCCATGATGGGGGGCATGATCTGTCCGCCAGTGGAGGCGGCGGCCTCAACGGCACCCGCGAACTCCGGGGGATAGCCAGTCTTCTTCATCAGGGGGATGGTAACGGCGCCGGTGGTCACGGTGTTGCCCACAGAGGAACCGGACACCATGCCGCACAGAGCGGAAGAGATGACGGCTACCTTGGCGGGACCGCCGGAGGCGGAGCCTGCGATGGCGTTTGCCCCTTCAATAAAGAAGTTGGCGATGCCGGTAGCCTCCAGGAAAGCGCCGAAGATGATGAACAGCACGATGTAGGTGCAGCACACGCTGATGGGGGTGCCAATGACGCCGTTGGTGGTGTAGAACAGGTTGTACACAATGCTCTGCACCGTCTTTCCGGCAAACATGGGCAGATAAGCATAAAGAACGAAGGCCGTGGCCACGCATAGGATGGGGATGCCCACCACCCGGCGGCAGCACTCCGCCAGGATCAGGATGCCGATGATACCCAGCACCACCTCAGTGGTGCCGATCCGGGTCATCATGGCCACGATGCTCTTCAGGTTGATGACATAGTTAAAGTAGCAGGCCGCGCCCACCACTGCCAATACGATGTCATACCAGGGGATGTGATTCACCTTCTGTGTTCCCTTTTTCGCAGGGTACAGAATGAATACAAACAAAATGATAAAGCCCAAAAACAGGCAGTGCCGGACGCGGTTGTCAAAGCTGGCAAACAGGTTCATCCATACCATGAACAGGGAAAAGAGAGCCAGCATGATCCGGATGACCAGCTCCGGGACTCCGGTCCAGATCCGGGTGTTGGATTCGCGGTCGTACTTCTTCATGACCGCTTCCACGTCCTCCGCCGTTCCCACGTCTACACTGGGATCACCGGCAGGAGCCGTGTTGACGCTGCGATCTTCCAAATCGCCCATTATTCTCCTCCTTAGTCGCATCGTTCTGACGCCGCCCCTAGCGGACAAGGCGGTCAGAACAGCCGATACTCGTACCCGATGGAGACCACCGAGCTTCTTCCAAACAGTGCGCTCAAACTGATGACTCGAATCCCGCTCTCCAGAGTCACCTCCTCCATCCCATCTTCCGGGAACACCCCGACCAGATCACGGACCTGGCCATAGTCCTCCCGGATGTCGCCCAGGATCAGCGTGTGATCTGATCGGGAGCCTACGATATATTGCAGGGGGATCGTCTCAAAATCCTTGTGGATATTGCTCACTACAATGGAGCCGTCCTCGCCCAATGTCATGGACTCCCCTTCGTTCAGCTGGCTCTGTACCCCGGCGCCGAAGCTGTAATAGTAGGTCTGCTCCACATAGATCTTGTGCTCCTGGATCTGATAGCAGTCAATCAGCGGATTTTTATGGACCGAGTGGATAAAGCCCACGCAGAACCAGTCTCCCTCGTCCAGGCGGTAGCGGACGCAGGTCTCACCGTTTTCCCCGCCGCGCAGGGTGAGATACCAGCCCGCCCGCACGCTGACTGTTGCTAGAAGAGCCGCCGCAATAATGATGATTATCGCGGCGGCTCCCATTACCCTTTTTTTCATCAGATCCCGGTGTCACTCGTCACCGGAACTTGACCGGCGGGCCGTGCGGCGAGGTCGGTCCTCCCTCACAGGACACCCTTCTCGGTATAGAACTTCTCAGCGCCGGGATGCATAGGCACATCACCCACACCGGCCACCGCGTTCTCCAGGGTCAGGAACTGGAACTTGGCCTGAGTAGCGGCCATGCTCTCCTGATTCTCGAACATCTGGGTCAGCAGTTCATAGACGAAGTCCTCGGACAGGTCCTCAGAGGCCACCAGAACTGCCTTCACGGCCACGCAGGTCACATCATAGTCGATGTTGTTGGGGTAGGTGCCGGCGGGCAGGTCCTCCTGGACCAGGAAGGGGTAGTTGGTGGTCAGATACTCCACGGCCTCGGGAGTCAGGCTGATCATATCGAATTCAGCGGTGGCATCCAGCTCAGTGATCGAGGTGGTGGGGGCGCCGGCCACGGTGAAAGCGGCGTCGATCTTACCGTCCTTCAGGTCGTTGGCGGCGTCGCCGAAGGAACCGTTGGTGGCGGTGATGTCAGCGGTAGTCATGCCGTAGGCCTCCAGGACCTGGCGGGCGTTGACCTCAGTGCCGGAGCCTACATCGCCCACGCAGACGGTCTTGCCCTTCAGCTCGGATACGTCCTTGATGCCGGGGGCGGAAATGATCTGCACGGTCTCGTTGTACAGGCCGGCCACCCACTGGCTGCTGGTCTCAGCCTCGGTGAACAGGTCGGTGCCGCTGTGGGCATAGGAGAGCACGTCGGACTGCAGGATGGACATCTGGGCATTGCCGTCAGCCACCTCCAGGATGTTGGCGGAAGAGGCACCGGTGGAAGTCACATTCAGCTGGCCGGTGGTCAGCAGGGGGTTGAGGGTGGTCTGCATCACGCCGCCGTAGGCGTAATAGGTGCCGGAGGTGCCGCCGGTCGCCAGGGTGACGGTCTCGCCGGAGCCGCCGGCCGGAGGTGTGGTGGTGGAAGTAGTGCCGGTAGAAGCGGCAGGAGTAGAAGTGGTACCGGAATTGCTGGGCTGATTGGGATTGCCGCAGCTGGCCAGCGCCAGGGACAGAGACAGCGCCAGGATGAGAGCAAGTGTTTTCTTCATATTCTCTTTCCTCCATTTCAAGCTTTACTCGGCCTTCCGCCCGAGGGATGCGGCCGACCTATTTGCAGAGTTATTATATTACATTTTGCCTATAATTGCAAGTCGCTTTTTTATTTTCGGTCATTTTGCATAATTTCCTTCATTTTTGCAGTTTTTTTCTCTGTTTTTCTCTTTTTTCTTTCGGATTTCCTCATTTTTCCTTCTTTTCAATATAATGATGCAGTATTTGCATCATTCCGTTTTTAACATTTTCCCCCTGCATTCCGACGCCCTTACTCCCGCATAGCCTGTTCCAGCTTCTCCAGCGCCCGCTTCTCAATGCGCGATACATAGCGCCCCGGCAAATGTAAGCGATTGGCTCCGGAAAATCACGCCGTCTCAAACGGCGCAATTCCTTGCGAATTCTGGCTTGCCTCGTCCAATTGGGCGAAGCGGAATTTGATAATGACTTCCTTGTCCTCAGTGAGTTCCACCCGCTCGATGAGGCTGACCAGCAGCTCCCGGCTCTCCCCGGCGGTTTCGACGAACCGCTGTACCAGTTCCCTGGCCCTGTCCTCGCTGCGGACAGGGCTTTTTTGACGCAGCTCCAGTTCCTGCCGCTTTTCCTCCAGTTGCTCCCGCTCCAGCTTGATCCGGCTGAAGATGCGCTGGAAGTCCGCCTCCGGCAGCAGCCCGCTGAGCCGGTCGGTGTACATCCGGTCCAGGTTGGCGGTGAGGCTGTCGATCTTGGACTGGAGGGCTTGGAGCTCCTTCCCCAGGCTGCTCTGCTTCCCGGCGTTCTCCACGGCTTCCCGGGCCACGGGCAGCAGTTCATCAGGATTCAGATATGTCTGGCACACCTCCCGCACCTTGGCGATCACCGCATCGGTCACGGTTTTCTCCTTGATGGAGTGGCAGGTGCAGGCACCCGCTTTGGTAAAACGCTGATAGGTGCGGCAGACAAAGTACAGCACATCCTCCCCCCTGGCGTTTTTCCGGTTGAGGACCGCCAACGGGTAACCGCACTCGTGGCAGAAGATCAGCCCTTTCAGCAAAAAATCATAGGTTCGACTCCGGGTGTGCTTCCGGCTGTTCACCAGCATCCGCACCTTACGGAACGTCTCCACATCCACCAAAGCCTCATGGGTGCCCTCCACCACCACCCAGTTGGCCGGGTCTTGCTTCAGGCACCTCTTGGATTTATAGCTAATCTTCACACTGCGCCCCTGAACCATATTGCCGATGTAGGTCTCATTTTGCAGCATATCGGAGATCCGCTCACTGCTCCACAGGCCGGTGTAGGGGCCGGGTTTTGCCACCGGCAGATTGGCATAGGTGGCAGGAGTGGGCACCCCCTCCTGGTTGAGGAGGGCGGCGATGTTCCGGCAGCTCATGCCGGAGAGGGCCAAGGCGAAGATCCGCCGCACGATAGGGGCCACTTCCTCATCAATGACAATCTTGTTTTTCTCTGTTGGGTGCATCTTATAGCCATACACTGGCTTTCCGCCGATAAACTGTCCCTTCCGCTGCTTATCCCGCTTGACGCTCTTGATCTTCTTGGAGATGTCCTTGGCGTACATATCGTTCATGATGGCCCGGAAAGGGGTGATGTCGTTGGCAGTGGAGTCCACGCCGGTATCGATGCCGTCCAGCAGGGAAATGTACCGCACCCGGTGTTCGGGGAAGTACCGCTCCATGTAGTGGCCGGTCATGATATAATCACGCCCCAGACGAGAGAGGTCTTTGGTGATGACCATATTGACCTTCTTCGCCTCAATGTCAGCGGTCATCCGCCGGAAACCGGGGCGGTCAAAATTCGTGCCGCTCCAGCCATCGTCCACGTAGGCATCATAGACGTTCAGCCTATGCTGCTGCACAAACTCCCGCAATAGGGATTCCTGGTTCTGGACGCTCTGGGATGGTCCCTCGCTTTCATCCTCCTTCGATAATCTGATGTATAAGGCCGCATGGTATTCCAGGGGATTGCTTATCTCAAAGTACATGCTATACCTCCTGAGATAAGCGGCCATTCATCATAAATATTATAATATTTCGCGGCCATATCGTCAAATTTCCGCCGCATTTCGGAGATTTCTCTCTATAAAAAGCCTTAAGGACCGTCTTACCAGCTCCGGCAGCTTTTCTCCTTCTTCTGTGAAAAAACAATGGACAACCGGCACCTGTCCATCCTTTTTCACTGGCATTCCCTCCTTTCTGGTTTGTGAAAGTCTATGCGGCAATGGGATGGTTTTTTCCTGATCCGACACAGTTCGATACAGATTGACAGAATTTCCTCTCTTCTTTACAATGAGAGTAACGGAGGTGGTAAAATGTTTTCAGGAATGGAAAAGGTAATCATGCGTCTGCGGATGGAATCAAAGGCTGAGGAAAATTGGAAGAAACCACCCCTCTCGTCCCCAGATGTGGTGGAAACATCTGACTTCGTGTTTGCTCCTTTCAATCCGCTGAACCGCGTTGGCGACAGCGGCACCCTACTGCTGGCAAAGCGGAAGGCAAACCGTAAAGAACAATATGTCGTAAAGCATGCTTTTACTGACTGTGCCTGCAACGAGTTTGTTTATACTAAACTCGCGCAGGCTATGGGGTACTGTATGCCGGACGCCATCCTGCTTCAACTCTCTCCGCAGGAAAAGCGTCCCTATTTTAAGACGGAGTACATCATCGGCGAACGATATTTAAATGTGCTTGACCCAGCTCCTTCCTATGAAAGAATTCGGGAGTGCGCAAAAAATTGGAAACAGTTCTTTGCCTTCTGTGGCCTGTATGCTCTGACAGGGGAGGCAGACGGAATTGAGCTGTTGTTGTCCGATGAAGATCTCATCTATCGGGTCGATACTACCGACGCTTTTCCAATCAGCAACTTTCAACTAGATGTGGCTGGCATCGATCAAGAAATCGGCGGGTATTATCCATATCGGGAAATAAAAAAACAACTGCTCTCCAGCGATTTCTCCCAAGCCCTCAACCTATCTCGGTGCAACTCATATCTCCAATCCTGCGCAGCAAAAGACCCAGAAGGCAAAAAATATTTCCTGGAGCCGTTTGCACGCCTTCGGGAAATTCCCGGAGATTATATTGATGATTTTCTCAACACGCTCTGCTACTTCTATCCGGATTTTATCGGAGACTTTTTCAAACGCTATCTGAGGGCTCTGCAGCAGCAATGTTATGAATACTGGAAGGAAAAGCGGTGAGGCTAAGCCTCACCGCTTTTGTCTGTAATATGGTGCCCGCTCCAGCTGATTCGCCGATAGAATGGGAAATGGCCATTTCGGCTCATCCCAAATGCTGCCTCGGAACAGGCGTGTCCGTTTTATCACCAGTACCGTTTCAAACTTTCCCTCTTTCCAGTCCGCCAACATCTGGTTCAGACCGGGCCGAGTCAGGTCACATCCAGAGTATCCCGCATCTTCATAATATTGGGCAGGTTCCAGCCCATGCTCCCGTGCAAAGGCCTCCAGTTTGCCGCGCTGCGCGGACAAGGCTCTCTGGTATGTCTCGCGATCTCCTCCTCCATCCACCCGGCAGTAAAGTGCCACATGGTTGTTTCCCATCCAAATCACTCCTTTCTGTCTCATTATTTCATATAGGTTAGGAAGATTTTGCCGAAAAAATCACCGCATTTCGATCAGCCCATCTAAGAACTGCTCAAAATCCGGTGACAGTTGAATATTCAGTTCATACCCCTGCCGAA
>ENA-ORUQ01002918-ORUQ01002918.1-human-gut-metagenome-genome-assembly--contig:-NODE-2918-length-12640-cov-11.358204_pt1 | contig 12640 bp, 9 predicted proteins | sample MGYA00242081_ERZ509211 | MGnify/ENA primary metagenome ERZ509211 (study PRJEB26280, sample SAMEA2338785) | human gut metagenome | biome: human gut; feature: human-associated habitat; material: faeces...
AAGCCCCTTAAGAACCTTCGGCCCAGCGGGCCGTCAACCCTCAAGCCCGTCAGGGCTTGTCCATAAGGCGTGTCAACCTTCGGGAATACAGTTCCCGCCGCCATCGGACAGCGGACATCGGATAGCGGACAGCCGATAGCCGACAGCCGACAGCCGACAGCCGATAGCAGTCAGCAGCCTCACTATCCCACCAGTTCACCAGCCCACAGGTACGCTGTCTAAAACACCAGGTACACCACATAGCTTGCAAGGGAGATGAAAAGGTTGGCCAGGGGATTGATGATGCGGTTGATGAGGCCGCTGAAAACCACCACCATCAGGAGGACGAAGCCGTACTGGGCGTTGAAATTTTCGTATTTGAAGGACAGCTCTCCCGGCAGGAACATGGAGAGGATTTTGGAGCCGTCCAGCGGCGGCACGGGAATGAGATTGAAAAAGGCAAACCACACATTGTACATCATAATCCAGTTCAGAAAGAGGGCGCTTTCCCGGCTGAGCATGCCCAGCTTGAGTAGAATGGCAGAAAGCAGGATGGAAAGAAAGCCCAGGAACAGATTCATGCCGGGGCCGGCAAAGGACACTTTCAATACGCCGCTCCGGTAATCCTTGTAATACCTTGGATTAATCATCACCGGTTTGGCCCAGCCGAAGCCGCAGAGCACCAGAAGGATGGTGCCCAGCACATCCAGATGGGCCAGGGGGTTGATGGTGAGCCGTCCGTCCAGGGAAGGTGTGGGATCTCCCAGGGCGTCAGAAACAGCGGCATGGGCATACTCGTGGAAGGACAGGGCGATGAGAAGGGCCGGCACCCGGTAAATCAGGGTGCTTATATCAAGAAAATCAAACATGGCAGACTCCTTTCCTGTTCATGATTTGATTCTATTATACATGGTTTCACCGGGCCGTCATAGCCTGTGAATTTCGTCCTGTCCCATAGACATGGCAGCTGGAAACGGGGCTCCGGGCTGGAATCCATGATGCCCTCTGTTTTGAAATCAAAAAGCATCCCTGAAAGGGCCTGCCCCTTACACTATGAATATCTTCCGTCGCCTGTCTTTTCATAAAAGGCAGGGGCCTGCCATTTCCATGCATAACAAAAACTGTCCCTTCCATACGGATTCCCCATATTTCTTGACCCCGGGGCCCTGTTCCTTTATACTTTAATCTGTAATTAAAAAATGGGAGATTGACTATGGAAATCAATTTAAACATGTACCAGACCCTGGCAGCTGCGGTGGCTGTCTTTTTTCTGGGCGGCTTTCTGAAGACGAAAATCAAGCTGCTTCGGAAATACTGCATTCCGGCGCCGGTCATCGGCGGCACCATCTTTTCGATTCTGAACTGTATTTTATACACCAGAGGCATCTGGACCTATACCCAGGACACGGTGATGCAGAACTGGTGTATGATGCTTTTCTTCACCAGTATCGGCTACATGGCCAGCGTGCACCTTATCCGAAAGGGGGGCCTTCTGGTCATCAAAATGGCCCTGCTGGTAGGCATCCTCATTATCATGCAGAACCTTATCGGCATTTCCCTTTCCCGCTTTTTCGGGGAAAATCCCCTCATGGGACTGGCTGACGGCTCCATTCCCCTGGTCGGCGGTCACGGTACCTCCGGTTCCTTCGGTCCTGTACTGGAAAGCATGGGACTTTCCGATGCCACTACCATTGCCTTTGCTGCCGCCACCTTCGGCCTGGTGGCCGGTTCCTTTATCGGCGGCCCGATCGGTGAACTCCTGATCCGCCGTTTCCGTCTCACCTCTTCGGAAGGAAAGGTCGTCGATGCTTCCCTGCCCGGCGGCAAAATGGGTCCCCATCCGGAAACAGAGGATGATGAAGATGCTGCTGCCAATTACCTCAACATGGACAATTTCATGTACGCCTTCGGCCAGCTCCTTCTGGCCATGGGCATCGGTACCTATGTGAGCCAGTTTTTCATCGATATCGGCCTGGTGTTCCCTGGCTACATCGGCGCCATGATTGTGGCAGCGGTGATTCGGAACATAGCAGAAGGCACCGGTCTCTACGGCATTTACCAGAAGGAAAGCGAAGTTCTTGGCGGCATGTGCCTCAATATTTTTATTTCCTGCGCCCTCATGAGCTTGAAGCTCTGGCAGCTGGCGGACCTGGCAGTGCCGCTCATCATTACCCTTCTCATCCAGACAGTGGTGATGGCCCTCTTCGCTTACTTCGTCATTTTCCGGGTCATGGGCGGAAATTATGAAGCCGCCGTCATGGCTTCCGGTACCTGCGGCTTCGGCATGGGCGCCACGCCCAATGCCATCGCCAACATGAACGCCATGTGCGAACGGTTCGGTCCTGCCCACACCGCGTACTTCGTCATTCCCTTAATCGGCGCTTTCGTCGTAGATTTCCTGAACGCTTCCATTCTCATGATTTTCATGAATCTTCTGAAATAAAAAAGGGACTGTGAAGAAATGTAAATCATTTCTTCACAGTCCTTTTTTCCTTTACCTATAAGTATTCAGCGATTTTCAAAAGGGTACAAGTTCTATATATCCAGATTTCAGTTTCTCAGAGGGTTCTTCCCAAATCCAGCGCCATCTGCTTATCCTTTTCCGGCGGTCTGCCGGCAATGGTGAGGTAGCCGCCGATCATGGCGCCGTTCAGGCCTGCGGCCAGGGCAAAGGCCTGCAGGTCCCGGAGGGCCGTTTCCCTTCCGGCGCACACCCGCATGATTACATGGGGCAGAATGAACCGGTACAGGGCAAACATGCGGAGTACATCCACCGGCTTGGGCGGTTTATTTTTGCCGAAAGGCGTACCGGGAATGGGGCTGAAAATGTTGAGAGGCACGCTGGTGACATGGTGGCTTCGCAGGGCAAAGGCCATGTCCAGGCGGTCATCTTCTGTTTCCCCCAGGCCCATAATGCCGCCGGAGCAGACTTCCAGTCCTGCCTTCTGGATGCGGCGGATATGGTCTTCCTTTTCCTCATAGGTATGGGTGGTGCAGATATGGGGGAAATACCGCTTCGCCGTTTCCAGGTTGCAGTGAATCCGCTGGCATCCGGCTTCCTTCAGCTGCCGGAGCTGGTCATCGGTCAAAAGGCCCAGAGAGCAGCACACGGACAGTTTCGTCTGCTGGGAAATGAGCTTGACTGCCTTCACAATGGAAGCAAACTGCACAGGGTCACTCTGGCCCCGTCCGCTGGTGACGATGCCGAACCTTTCCGCGCCGTAGGCTTCTGCCTGCTTTGCTTCATGAAGCAGGTCTTCCGGGCTCCGTAAAGGATATTCCTTCACGCCGGTGTGGTACCAGCCGGACTGGGCGCAGAATCTGCAGTTTTCCGTGCATCGGCCGCTTCTGGCATTCACATCGCTGCAGAAACGCATCTTGTCTCCGCAGAAGGTTTTTCGAATCTTGTCGGCAGCCGCCATCAGGAAGAGGGGCTCTTTCTTTCCCGCTTCATTGAGCTTCCCTGCTTCCTCCCTGGTAATATCGGTGCCTCCAAGGATTTTATTCATACAGTCTTCAATATATTTTACGTTTTCATCCATATGGCTATGTTTCACTTCTTTCAGGTTATCGGGAGGCTGCCCAGCAGCCCGGGTTCAGAGGGTTCAGAGGGAAAGGTTCACGGCCTTTCAGGCCGAAGGGGCGCCGCTGACGCGGCGGGTTGTATAGAAGGGTTGTGGAAAAAGGTTCTTAAGATGGACCGGCCTTGGGGCCCAAGGGTTCTTAAGTTTGACAGCCCTTGCAGGGCTGAGGGTTGTGGTGGCGCCCTTCGGTGCACAGCGAACACATTTTGCACTAGCGAACTGGATTTGTAAGGGAGCATCAGCGACCTGAAAATCCAGTGAGTCAGTGACAGCAGTGGATGAAGGAGCGCTAGCGACGCGCAAAATGTAGTGAGTCGTTTCCCCTTTAGGGGGCGCATGAGTATATATGCCGCCGAAGGCGGCAATAAAATGGCGCCGAGAGGCCCCCACCTCGCCAACGCAGTGGTACTTTATAACTCCCCTGGGCGGAGCCCTCAAACTGTCCGGGAGGCGTCAGCCGGCCCCGGACAGAACCCTGGCAGCCCAGGGCCGTAAGGCCCGATGGCTGCCTCAACCCTCGCGTCCGTAAGGACGCGTCAACCTTCGGGCAGACATCCCATGTGATGTCTGCCATCTGATTATCTGATGTCTTCCCGCCGACTGGTATTTACCGATTCCCCCTCACTTACTATTCTTACCGAGATTCTTCGCTGCGCTCAGAATGACCGGTGGGAGGTGGGAAGGGGGGCAGCGAACAGCCGTTTCACCAGCCCACTAGTACACTAGCTCACCAGCCCACTAGTACACAAATTAATTCAGATTCGGAGCGGTCTGGGTGCGGCCCAGGTCATGGAGCATAGCGATATCGTCCTGAGGATCGGATCCTTTACTGGTAAGGTAATTGCCGATCATGACGCCGTTCATGCCGCCGGCCAGAGCCATGGACTGCAGGCTCCGGAGGTTGATCTGCCGTCCGCCGGCGGTACGGATCTGGGCCTTGGGGAGAACGAAGCGGAACATAGCAAAAGAGCGGAGGATTTCAAGGGGAGAAAGGCGCTTGTTGTGCTCAAAGGGAGTACCGGGGATCGGATTCAGTACGTTCAGCGGCACGGCGTCAATGTGCATTTCCTTCAGATGGAATGCCATTTCCACCCGCTGGTCCAGGGATTCGCCAAGACCGATGATGCCGCCGCAGCAGACACGGATGCCTGCTTTCTGGGCACGGGCTACGTTCTCCGCCTTTTCCTCCGCTGTATGGGTGGTGCACACTTCCTTGAAGAAGGAAGGAGCTGACTCGATATTGCAGTGCAAGCGGCTGATACCGGCTTCTTTCAGCTGGTAAGCCTGTTCCTGGGTGAGGAATCCGAGGGAGCAGCATACTTCGATGCCTACTTCCTTGCGGATACGACGGATTAAGTCGAGAATTTCCGCAAAGTCCTTCGGATTTCTCTGGTCACGGCCTGCAGTAACAATATCGAAACGGGCAGCTCCGGCTTTTTTCGCTCTTTTAGCCGCTTCAATGACCTCATCTTCCGGAAGGAATTTATAGGTTTTTACACCTGTATTGTAACGAGCAGACTGGGCACAGAATTTGCAGTCTTCCTGGCAGGAACCGCTCCTGGCGTTGATAATGGCGCAGAGGTCTACGCTCCGGCCGGAAAATTTCTGACGGATCTTATCAGCGCAGGCCAGAAGAAGCATGGTGTCTTCGTCTCTGGTACGGATGAGGGCTCTGGCCTCTTCTTCGGTCAGTTCTCCGCCATTCAAAACTTTTTCAGTCCACTTCAAAATCTGTTCACAGCTGCTTTCCATTGCAAACCACTCCTTTTATAAAATCACCTGCCGTCAAAAGACAGGGTATTGCCTTGATGAAACCTTACGTGTATGTGCGTAATAGAAATATTCGTGTTTCACAATGGTGCGGAATATTTCTATCTGTATGAAATTGTATATGAAATCAAAGCTGAGGCTGGGTCATAGAGCGTCCCAGGTCTTCGGTCATCCGGATATCCTCCTTCGGATCTCTTCCGCCGGTGGTAAGGTAGCCTCCCACCATAATGCCGTTCAGGCCGCCGGTCAAAGCATAGGCCTGCAGGCTCCGGAGGTTCACTTCCCGGCCGCCGGCGGTGCGGATGAGCGCCTTCGGCAGGACGAAGCGGAACATGGCGAAGGTGCGGAGCACTTCCAGCGGCGGCAGGCGGCGGTTCGTATAGAAAGGCGTGCCTTTCACCGGATTCAGAATATTCATGGGGATGGAATCGATGTGCATGGACTTCAGTTTGAAGGCCATTTCCACCCGCTGGTCCAGGGATTCGCCCAGGCCGATGATGCCGCCGGAGCATACCCGGATGCCCGCCTCCTGGGCGGTGCGGATGATGACTTCCTTATCTTCCATGCTGTGGGTGGAGCACACTTCCGGGAAATAGGAAGGTGCCGTTTCGATGTTGCAGTGGATTCTCGTGATGCCTGCTTCCTTCAGGCGGATGGCCTGCTCTTTGGTAATGAGTCCCAGGGAGCAGCACACTTCGATGCCTACCTGCTCACGAATCTTCTTCACAATATCGATGATTTCCTCAAACTCATTGGGATTGTCCTGGTTTCGTCCGCTGGTAACCAGGGAGAAACGGACAGCGCCGGCTGCTTTGGCTTTCTTCGCCGCTTCCAGAATTTCATCTTCCGGAAGGAGCCGGTATACTTTGGCACCGGTATGGTACCAGCCCGACTGGGCGCAGAACTTGCAGTTCTCCTGACAGTGGCCGCTTCTGGCATTGATAATGGCACAGAAATCTACTGCATTGCCATTGAATTTCTGGCGGATTTTATCCGCCATAGCCAGGAGCAGCATGGTATCCTCATCTTTAGTACGGATTAATTTCTTTGCTTCTTCTTCTGTAATCTCACCGCCATCCATGACTTTTTCAGCCAATTTGATAATTTCTGCACAAGCACTGTCCATAATGAAAACTTCCTTTCACAATCGGAGCACCTGCGTTTCAAATTGTTACCTTGTGATTAAGTATAAAATAAACAATCAAATCTGTCAATCCTGTTATTTGGAGTAGTTGACAATATGTTGACATAATTGTGCTGGTGCTGCTTTTTAATATTTCTTTATCTTCCTGCCGTCCGCCTTATTCTATAATAAAGAAAAGACAGAGAAAGGAGGTATGGACCATGGCAGGAAAAAGAGAAACCAACAGGGTATCCTACTATTTTCTAAAGGAGAAAAAGATACTGGCCATGACGGCCTTAAGCGGCATCCTTTACAACCTGGGCCTCGTCGCAGTCCCCTGGTTTGAAGGGCACATATCCCAGTATCTGGCAGACATTTTGGAAGGGACCCGCCAGCCTTCTTCCTTGGTATTTCTTGCCCTTTCCTACTTTTTCACCGTCCTTTTCGTACAGGCCATGCGGTATGTGAAGCGCCTCTATGTGCGCCGTTTTGCCAACAATACCATACTGTCCATGAAGGAAACGATCTATACCAGGCTTCTTCAGGAAAATCGGCAAGACCTTGAGGGCCAGGGCGCCCGCTGGATGACCCGGGTCATTTCCGATGTGGAAGCCTGCGCCGAAGGCATGCGGAAATTCACGACGGAACTCTTTGATACCGGCGTAGCCCTTCTCGCTTACAGCGCCTTTCTCTTCTACTACGACTGGCGCCTCACCTTTCTGGTGCTTCTTTTCCCTCCGGCCGCCTACCTTCTGGCAGACAGGCTGAAGAAACCGGTCACCAGCGCCAGCCGGCGGGCTAAGGAATCAGCGGAGCGTCTGGCCCGGGGCACCATGGACCGGCTGCGCCATGCCCTGACCTACCGTCTCTATGGAGAAGAAGAAACAGCCGATGAGCGCTACCATCGCCTGCTCACCGATTATGAAAAGCGGCGGATCCGCCAGGGCCTTTGGGAAAACAGCATGGAACCGCTCTACCGGATCATTGCCATGACCGGGTCTCTCCTCATTCTCTGGCTGGGCGGGAACAATGTGATGGGCCAGGGCTGGGAAGACTGGAACATTGCCGCCTTTGCCGCATACCTTGCCTGCTTTACCAGGCTGGCCGTGAAATCCTCCCATGCGGCCCACCTGTTCAACGCCCTGCAGAAAGCGGACGTTTCCTGGCACCGCATCCGTGATTTCCTGACGCCTCTTTCGGAGACGGCCCTGCCGCCGGCAAAGCCTGACCGCCTTACCGTAAGCCATGTATCCTTTACCTACCCCGGCGCCAGCCATGCTGTCATTCAGGACTGCACCTTTTCCGCCGCCCCCTCAGACATCATAGGCATTACCGGAGGCACCGCATCCGGCAAGTCCACCCTGGGCCGCCTTTTCCTCATGGAATCTCCCCATGAAGGGTCGATTACCTGGGGCAAAAAGGAGCTGGGCCGGGACATATCCCCCCTGTCTCTCATAGGCTATATGGGCCATTCCATGGAGCTCTTCAATGCCTCCCTGGAAGAGAATATAGGGCTTGGAAAAAAAGGAAATCTGGACGAAGCGCTGTGGGGCGCCTGCCTTGACGAAGAGGCCGCCGCCTTTCCCCGAGGCGTCAAAACGGTGATAGGCGAAGGAGGCATCCGCCTTTCCGGCGGTCAGCAGGCCCGGGTAATGATTGCTCGCCTTCTCTATCACCGCCGCCCCCTCATTATTCTGGATGACCCCTTCGCGTCGGTAGACAGGGAAACGGAAGACCAGCTCTTTGACCGCATCCATGCCCTGTGCCCGGATTCCATCATCCTTCTCATTTCCCACCGCCTCCGCACCTTCCCAAAGACCAGTCAGGTCCTGTGGATAGGAAAGGATGGCCGGGTCACCACATCTACCCATGAAAAACTGCTGGCAGAAAATGAAGACTACCGCCGGCTCTGGGCTCTCCAAAACCCAAAGATGCATGAAAGTCATTGCGAGGAAAGGAGGTAACCCCCATGGACCATCCCACTTCCGGCCTGAAAGAAATCATTGCTTCCTCTTTCACCGCCCACCCGGCGCTGACCGCAGCCCTTTCAGGAACCATTTTCCTCTCCCTCTTTCTCAGCATCCTTCCGCCGCTGGTACTGCAGAGAGCCATTGATGCCCTGGCCGCTGGAAAAGCAGAGAGCTCCCTCCTTCTCTTCTGGGGCCTGCTGTACTTTATTCTCACCGCCCTTAGCGGCCTGTCAGAGGGAATAAGGGAAACGCTGATTACCATGTTCGGCCAGGCCGTCACCAAAAGGATACGGCAAGCCATGGCAGCCAAGCTGAGCCGCCTTCCTGCCGCCTTCTTTACCGGCCGGGGTGAAGGCAGCACCGCCTCCCTTTTCGTCAATGATGTGGACACCCTGGAAGACCTCTTCGACTCCGGCATTATCAGTATGGCCGTAGACGGCTGCCGCCTCTTTTCCATACTGGCTGCCGTATACTGGCTGAGCTCCGGCCTATTCCTGCTGCTCCTGGCAGCCCTTCCCTTCCTCTTCTTTCTCACCCGGACCTTCCAGCATCACATGCTGGCTGCCCAGATAGAAAACAGGAAGGCCATTGCCGCCACCAATGAGCTGATCCCCGAAACCTGCCGCAATATCCGCACCATCCGTCTTCTTTCCTGTGAATATTTCATGAATAAAAGATACGCCGCCGCCATCAAGAAAAGCTTTCAGTCCATGGAAAAAACAAACTTCTACGATTCCATTTACTCTCCCATCATCCTCACCACCAGCGCCCTTCTCATATCCCTCATGGCCATTCTCTCCGTGAGCCCGGAGGGAGCCTCCCTTTTCGGCATGACCGCCGGCACCGCCGCTGCCCTCATCGCCTATGTGGGAAAAATCTTCTCCCCTCTGGAAAGCCTGGGCATGGAAATAGAAAATATCCAGTCCGCCATGGCCGGCGTCCACCGGATCCGGGAATTTATGGAAGAGGAGGAAATGACTCTGCCTGCCGGGAACGGAAAGAAAAGTGACCTGCCCCTCTGTATCAGCCATCTTTCCTTTTCCTATGAAAAAGGCCATCCCCTTTTCAAAGATTTCAGCCTCACCCTGGAAGCCGGCTGCCATCTGACTCTCACCGGCCGCACCGGCAGCGGGAAAAGCACCCTCTTCAAACTCATTACCGGCCTCTATCTGCCCGACAGCGGTACCATTGCCCTCTTCGGCATGAATCCCGCTGCCATTCCTCCCAAAGAACGAAGAAAAATCTTCGGCATCGTAAGCCAGTCCTTCCCCATGATTGATGGCACCGTGAGAGACCAGATCACCCTGGGCGATATGCGCATCACTGACACCATGACCGCATCAGCCCTCAGGATTTCCGGACTGTACGAAACAGTGATGGCCCTTCCCCAAAAACTGGATACCCCTTTCCAGGACAGCCTTTTTTCTGAAGGAGAAAAGCAGCTCCTTTCCATTGCCCGGGCCCTGGTATTCCAACCGCCCCTCCTCCTTCTGGATGAAATGAATGCCCATCTGGATTCGCTGACAGAGCAGAAAGTGCTCAGCGCCCTGTCCCGGGCCTCCAGCCACCGCACAGTGCTCTCCATTTCCCATCGAATGGAAAGCGCCTGTCAGGGTCCGGTGCTCCGTATAGGAGAAGGAAGCGGGGAAGGGAGGCCATAATTGAACTGTGGTCTTGGGACACGCCTCTGGGCACACTTTCAAGGAAGCGGGGAAGGGAGGCCATAATTGAACTGTGGTCTTGGGACACGCCTCTGGGCACACTTTCGGTGTGAGGGTTGACGGGACATCGTCCCCCTGTGATTGTCCCACCGCCTGCGGGGGGAAGGTGGTACGCAGTACCAAAGGGGGAAAGGGTTCTTAAGTTTGACGCGCCTTCGGCGTGAGGGGTGGTGGCGGCTTCGCCGCAGATTGTAAAGAATGCGTTTCTCTCCTCCCTGTTACTTGCCCACCCCCATTCAGGGGTGGGTGGCGAGCGCAGCGAGACGGAAGGGGCGGTTTCGCCATGGGCCACTCTGTGGCCCGGGTTCAGAAGGTTCAGGCCGCCATTGGGCTCCGCCCCGGGCGGCCCGGGTTCGGCCCACAGAGCGGGCTGGTTCAGAGGGGAGTTTTATATGCCGCCTGCGACGGCAGGAAAACCATACAACCGCCCTGACGGGCGAGGAAATGCAATCCCCCTTTGGTGGCTGGCGCCACCACCTTTTCCCTGCAAGCTGTGGCACAATAATCCGTGCTTACTGTAGAGCCATTTATGAAGAGAGTGTTTCGCGGTGTTTTATTCTGTCCCCCGGATGGGGTGGCAAGGGAACACGATTCGTAAGGGAGCAAAGCGACCTGAGAATCGTGTGACACGCTTTCCCGTGGATGCACAGCGAACATGATTTGAAGGAGCGCCAGCGACGCACAAATCATAGTGAGTCGTTTCACCTTTAGGTGGAAGTCCGGCGCAGCCGGATAAGGGGGAGCCGCGCAGCGGCTAATCACCAGAATGCCAATCATGCCATATGATATAGAAAGCCAATCCCGTAACGCTGACTTTATAAGCATTGCCTGAAAGGCAATCCACAATCCTCGGCCCGAAGGGCCGTCAAACTTACGAACCCTCCGGCCCATAGGGCCGGTCCATCTTAAGAACCATCGGGGCGCAGCCCCGTCAACCCTCACACCGTAGGCGTGTCCGTATCTTCCGCGATTTCCGATACCTTTTCCCATACCAGACCCAGCAGGAAGCCGACGGCGAAGAAGAGGATCCAGGACATATTGGACGAAGAAAGGGGAAGGGATTCCATGAAGCGGGCCATGACAGGCACCGAGAGGCCCGCAGCTTTCAAAGCGTCGTAAAGAGCGGGGACCATGGTGAAGAGGGTGGCCAGCACGTACACCTTCCGGCTGCCTTGGAAGAAGTCATGGAGGAAAGTGAGGACAATGAGTGAAATGGACAGGGGATAGAGGAAGAGGAGCACCGGGATGGCGCCTTTGATAATGGCGGACAAACCGAAGAGAGCGATGGCAAAAGAAAGGACCGTAAAGAAGGTGGCCCAGGCCTTATGGGAGAAGCGGGGCAGGAGGGTGTGGAAATAGGCGGCACAGGAAGCGATGAGGCCGATGGAGGTAGTGAGGCAGGCCAGGATGACGATGAATCCCAGAAGGAGACTGCCCATAGGTCCGAAATAGAAAGACGCAGCCCCTACCAGCACAGGCGCCCCGTTTTCCACGTGGCCCAGCACGGACACCGAAGAGGCGCCCAGGGTGCAGAGGGCGGCGTAAATGAGGAACATGAAGAACGTGGAAATGAGACCGGACTTCAAGGCAGCGCCGGCGATTTCACGATTGGAAGACAGGCCGTAGAGACGGATGGATTCCACCACGATGACGCCGAACACCAGGCCTGCCAGACAGTCCATGGTATTGTAGCCCTCCAGCAGAGCCGAAGAAAAGGCTTTCACCGGCGTGTCATAGGCAGGAGATGGCGCCTGCCAGCTTCCCATGGGCAGGAAAAGAGAAGCGGCAATGAGGATGAAAAGGAAAGAGAGAAGCATGGGCGTAATGCACTTGCCGATGCGGGGCACCAGCTTGGAAGGGCTGATGGACAGATACCAGGAAAGAAGGAAGAAAAGAAATACAAATCCGTAAAGCCCCATGCCCCTTATGTCAGCAGGAAGGAAATGGGAAATGGCGATTTCATAGGACACCGTGGCAGTTCTGGGAATGGCAAAGAAGGGTCCGATGGTCAGGTACAGGGCGCAGCTGAAAAGAATGCCGTACAGCGGGCTCACCCGTCCGGCCAGCTCCCGCAGATTCTTCCCGGAAAAACAGATGGCCAGCACCGAAGCAAAAGGCAGTCCCACGCCGGTAATCAGAAATCCTGCCGTGGCATACCAGGTATTCCAGCCGGAATTCTGTCCCATAAAAGCAGGAAATATCAGATTTCCCGCACCAAAAAAGAGGGCAAACAGCATGAGCCCGATAGCAATGTATTCATTCGAAGTTTTTTTCATACAATTCCCATTTCTTTATTTAAATACGTCGAAACAACATAATGATATTTTATCATAAATTCTAATGTTTTGCATGAAAAAAGTGAATAATATATAAGTATATAAATAGGCTGGAGGTGGGCGCCTTTGGCGCGGTCGGGATCGGGACCTGGGCGGTGCTTCCCAGTATTCCCGAAGGTTGACACGCCCTTACGGGCGTGAGGGTTGAGCCAGCCGC
>ENA-ORUQ01002929-ORUQ01002929.1-human-gut-metagenome-genome-assembly--contig:-NODE-2929-length-12593-cov-6.923513_pt1 | contig 12593 bp, 8 predicted proteins | sample MGYA00242081_ERZ509211 | MGnify/ENA primary metagenome ERZ509211 (study PRJEB26280, sample SAMEA2338785) | human gut metagenome | biome: human gut; feature: human-associated habitat; material: faeces...
CTGGTGGGCGTGGCCCTGCCGGTGTGGAGCGCAAAGCGCGGCGACAAGGTGGCCCGGGAGTACCGGCAGGCCCTGGCCGACACCAACAGCTATGTGCTGGAGAGCCTGCGCGGCCTGCGCGATACCCTGCAATATCAGGACACCGCCGCCCGTGCGGCCGGCATCACGGCCCACAGCGAGACACTGGGCGAGAAGCAGAAGGCCCTGAAATACCGCGAGGGCCTGACCGTGGCCATCACCAACACCCTGATCTTGTTCACGGTCATCGCGGTGCTGGGAGTGAGCCTGCAGCTGTACCGGAACGGGCAGATGGGCGAGGAAGGGGTGCTCATCTGCACCCTGTCGGCTCTGAGCTCTTTTGACCCGGTGGTGGTACTGGCCAACCTTGGTGCCAGCCTGACCCAGGTGTTTGCCAGCGCCGACCGTGTGCTGGATCTGCTGGACGAAGAGCCTGTGACCGCCGACGTGACCGACGGTGCCCACACGGCCTTTGCGGGGGCGCAGGCGGAGCATGTGAGTTTCTCCTATGCGGACGAAGAGGTGCTGCACGACCTGAGCCTGACCATCCCGGAAAAGAAGATCGTGGGCATCACCGGCCGTTCCGGCAGCGGCAAGTCCACCTTTCTGCGGCTGCTCATGCGTTTCTGGGATGTGAACACCGGCACCATCCGCTTTGGCGAGGAGGACATCCGCCGGGTGAACACGGCCACTTTGCGGGCACAGGAGAGCCTTGTGACCCAGGAGACGGAGCTGTTCAACGACACCATCGAGAACAATATCCGCATCGCCAAGCGGGATGCCACCCGCGAAGAAGTGGAAGCGGCCTGCAAAAAGGCCGCGCTGGACGGCTTTATCCGCAGCCTGCCCAAGGGGTATGACACCCCCGTGGGTGAGTTGGGCGGGGCCTTGTCCGGCGGCGAGCGGCAGCGCATCGGTGTGGCGCGGGCATTCCTGCACGATGCACCCTTCCTGCTGCTGGACGAGCCTACCTCCAACCTCGACAGCCTGAACGAGGGCGTGATCCTCAAGGCGGTGCGGGTCGAGTGCCGGGACAAGACGGTGCTGCTGGTTTCCCACCGAAAGTCCACCATGGCTGCCGCCGATGTGACCTACTCGGTAGAAAGCGGCCGCCTGAGCTGAGAAAACAAACTGCAACCCAACGAAAAGGGCCTGTCTCACAAGAGACAGGCCCTTTTTTGCTGCATGTTTATGGATCAGTAATTGACGGCTTTGAGGATCTGGCGGCCAATGTACTTGTGGCCGGAAACGGTGGGGTGGCCGTCGTTGGCGGTGCGGGTATAGGGGATGGGCACATAGGTCACATCATACTGGGCGGCCAGCTTGGCTGCGGCGGTGTTCAGCCGACGGAAGTGGCGGCTCCAGGAGGGCATCAGGGGCACCGGGTTATTGTAGCTCAGTACCATGATCTGGGCCTCCGGGTTCAGCTCACGCAGGTCCTTCATCACACGCTCCAGCTGGGTCACAGTATCGGCGTAGGTGGAGGTGCAGATCTGGCCCATGCCAGTGGTCAGCAGGTGCATCACGGCACGGAACTCCGAGGGGGTCAGGGTCAGCTGCTTCAGGCAGTCCATAAAGTAGTCGATGTTGTCCGGGGTCAGGTTGCGGAACATTCCGGTGACCATGCTGTTGGCCAGCTTTTCACTTTTCCAGTTGGTAGCCTCGCCCAGGGCCACGATGGTGCGGATCAGGGCGTCGTTGGCACCGATCTGCAAGGTGATGAGGTCCGCTTTCTGGATATATTCCTTCAGCTCCGGCACCGAGGTATACTGCACGCCGGAATAATGGTTCATGGCCGGCATGGCACCAGTCTCGATCAGGTCTGCCAGGTCCTTGGTCATCACGGCGGGCAGGCCCAGGTTGATGGCGTGGTCACGATCCAGGCCCAGCTGGTCGGCTACATAGCCCACAAAGCACTGGCCATCGTAGCCTTTGTAATTGCCGGACATATCGAAGCCGTTCTGTACCAGCTTGTACTGCAGGCCGCTCAGGCCCACGCCGGCGGTCACGCTGTCACCGATGGCGACATAGGTGTACTCTTTTTTGGCGGTGGGCTCTGCAACAGGCGCCACAGCATCGTCTTCGGTAAGAGCTTCCGGCTCCACTTCCTGTACGGCGGTTTCCGGCTCAGCAGTCTCTTCGGTGGTGGGGTTCTCTGCAAAGGCAGGAACGGCCAGCGACAGCAGCAGCGCGGCCGACAGCAGCAGGCTTGCAATGCGTTTTGTTTTCATGGTCATCATTCCCTCTTTCCCCGCAACATCTCAAGGCTGCGGAACTGCTTCCATGATAAGGAAATGAAGGGGAAATGTCAATTGACAAAACGTGGAAAATCGCAGGAAAAAGTTGTCAAAATAGAAGCTTTTGAAGCTGAATGCCGGAAATAAACGCAGGAAAGCAAAAAGACCCTGCCGGACAGGCAGGGCCTTGAAAAAACGAAACGTTTACTTGCGGACGGCCTTCAGGATCTGGCGAGCGATGTACTTGTGACCGCACACCGTGGGGTGACCGTCGTTGGCAATGGAGGTATAGGGGATGGATACATAGTCTGCGCCGTACTGCTGGGCCAGGGCCTTGACGGAGCGGTTCAGCAGGCGGAAGTGTCTGCCGTAGGTGGGCAGGAAGGGCAGGGGGTTGTAGTAACCCACCAGAATGATCTGGGCGTCAGGGTTCAGGGCTCTCAGCTCCTGAAGGATCTGTTCCACGTTGGCCACAGTCTGGCCCCGGGTCTGGTCACAGATCTCCTCCATGCCGGAATCCAGCAGCTTCAGGGCGGCCTTCAGCTCTTCCGGGGTCAGGTCCAGGTTTTCCAGGCCCTTTCTCAGGGTCTGGAGGTTCTGGAGATTCATCTCTCGCATAGTGCCCGTCAGCAGGGGGATCAGCAGCTTGGTGGCCTTGCCGTTGGTGGCTCTGCCCATGGCCCCCATGGGCTGCAGCACAGTGTCGTTGGAGCCGATGAGCAGGGTGATCAGATCGGCGTCTGCCAGTTCCTGCCGCAGGGTAGGCAGGTCGTAGTAGGCGACACCGGAGGCGGTGGAGCCGGTCCTGACCAGGTCCAGGATGTTGCTGCTCATGGCAGCAGGCATCCCGTAGTTCACGGCATGGTCCCGGTCCAGGCCCAGGGCGTCGGCCACCCGGGCCACATAGCAGTCTTTGGAGTAATCATGGTAGTTTTCCTGCACATCATAGCTCTTGGCGGTGCTGGAAAAGTGGGTGTCCTTCAGGCCCACGCCGGTGGTGATGCTGTCACCCAGGGCAACATAGGTATAGGAATCTTCCTCTGCTGCAAAGGCAGGCAGTACCGGCAGCACCAGCAGTGCCAGGGCCAGCAGCAGGCTGACAAGACGTTTTTTCATAATGAACCTCCTTATATGGCAAACTCAGAAAAAATTACTTTTCCAGAGCCTTCAGGATCTGACGTGCCAGATATTTGTGGCCGCAGGCGGTGGGGTGGGCGTCGTTGGCCACCAGGGTGTAGGCGGCAGAGGCAAAAGCCACGTCGTACTGCTGGGCCAGCTTCTGCACCGAGCGGTTCAGGGTGCGGAAGTGCTTGACAAAGGGGTTGGCAGGAGCCGGCAGCAGGGGAACGGGATTGTAGTAGCCCACCAGAACGATCTGGGCGTCGGGGTTCAGGGCCTTCAGCTCCTGGAGCAGGGCCTCAAGGTTGGCCAGGGTGGTGGCCTGGCTCTGGGTGCAGATCTCTGCAATGCCGCTGTCCAGCAGCTTCAGCAGGGCTTTGCGCTGCTGAGCCGTGATGTTCAAAGAGTCCAGGTTCTCCCGGAGGGCGGCAAAGGAGGAGGCGTCCATCTGGCGGAAGTCGCCCTCCAGCATAGGCAGCAGGGCCTCAAAGACCTGGGGGCCGCCCATGGCAGAGGCAATGCCGTACATGATAGGCACCAGTACGTCGTTGGCACCGATCTCCACCGTGATCACCTGAGCGTGCTTCAGCTCCTGGCGCAGGTCAGGCAGAGAGAAATTGATGCTGGCACTCTGGCAGGAGCCTGTCCGTACCAGCTCCAGCAGGTCGCCGCTCATCAGGGCAGGCATTCCGTAGTTGGCGGTCTGATCCCGGCTCAGGCCCAGGCCCTCGGCCACCCGGGCCACATAGCAATCCTTAGAGTAGCCCTGGTAGTTGCCGGACACATCGTAGTACCGGCCGTTCCGCTGGTAGACCGCATCCGGCAGGCCAATGCCGGCTACGATGCTGTCGCCCAGGGCAATGTAGGAATACTGGTGCTGGGCTGCTTCCGCAGTTTCCGTCTGGGTCTGCACCAGGGTGGGGTCTGGCTGGGCAGCCCCGGCAGAGACCACCGGCAGCACCAGCAGAGCCAGGGTCAGCAGCAGGCTGACAAGGCGTTTTTTCATAATGCTCCTCCTTTTTGACCAATGGGGTTTTCTTCTATCATAAAAAGAGAACCGGGCAATGTCAAGGCATGTTTTTCAAAAAATGTCGGATAAATCAAAAACGGCCGTGCACAGGGCACGACCGTAACAGGCAGAGCTTAATAATCCCGGGGGCTGATCTCTTCCTCCAGCTTGCGGTAGTCCACCTTACCGATGGGGGTCAGCGGCAGCTCATCGAGGAACTTGTAGCCCACGGGCTGGACGTACTCCGGCAGCTCTTCTTTGCAGATCTGCTGCAGCTCCCGCACGATCTGACGCTTTTTGTGGTCAGCAGCGGGGTTCAGCACGACATACACAAAGGGCAGGCGGCCCTGCACATGGTCCTTGTCGGTGCAGCCCACCACCGAGCACTGCTGCACGGCGGGGTGGCGGCTGATGACGTTCTCGATCATGGAGGGAAACACCTTGAAGCCATCGTGGCGGATGATCAGCCGCTTGATGCGGGAGTCCAGGAACACGAAGCCGTCCTCATCCATATAGCCGACGTCACCGGTGTGTGCCCAGACGCGGCCATCCGAGTGGTGGCGCAGCAGGGCAGCCGTTTCGGCGGGCTTGCCGTAGTAGCCCTTCATGATGGCAGGGCCGGAGATGCAGAGCTCACCGCGCTCGCCGATGGGAAGCTCGGTGTCGGTACCGGGCTCAAACACCGACACAAGGGTGTTCACCAGCGGGATGCCCACACTGCCCACCTTGTTGGCAAGGCCGGAAGCAGCGGTGGCAGCAGAAGAAACCTCGGTCATGCCGTAGCCCTTGGCCAGGCCGTACTCCACGCCGTGAGCGGCCAGGAAGTCGTTCACGCTCTGCTCGGCACCCACCGTGATGGCGTCGCCGCCGGCAGCATAGTTGCGGATGAAGGACAGATCCTTGTTCTTCAGCAGCGGCGAAGAGGCCATCTGCTGGTAGTGGGCCGGCACGCCGAACATGTGCTCCGGCTTGTACTTCCAGATCAGGGCACCCAGCTTTGCAGGGTCCAGATTGGGGATGATGATCACGGTAAGGCCCAGCACCAGCGGCAGGTGCACGCCGCAGGCGTAGCCATAGGCAATGAACGGGGGCATGATGTTCATCAGCTTCTGGCCGCGGCGGAACAGCTTTTCGTAAGCACCGAACTGCTGTGCGATGGAGTTGAAGTCCACATCGGTCAGCATGACGCCCTTGGGCGAGCCGGTGGTGCCGCCGGTGTGCACCACCACGCAGGTGTGGTTCGGGTCGTAAGGCTCGGCACCGGTGTCTTTGCCCTCACCGGCGGCAATGAAATCCTTCCAGCGGATCACGTTGGAAGAATAGCGGTTCTTGTCGGGGGTGGACAGCTTGTAGCCCACGGCCAGATGCAGCGGCAGGGAGTCGGCGGGGGACACCACCAGCACCCGTTCCACGTTGGTGCGCTTGGCAGCCTGCTGGCAGCGGTCGTAGACCACGTTCAGGCAGATGAGCAGGTGGGAGTCCACCTCGGTGATGTAATCGTGGATGCCCTCAGCACTATAGCGCGGGTCCACCAGATTCAGGGAGGCACCGATCATGTCGGCAGCATAGAACGCATAGATGACCTCCGGGGTCATCACGCTGACCACGGTGGCAATGTCGCCTTTTTTCATGCCGATGGCACGGAAGGCCGCCGCCGTCTTTTTGACGTTGACGATGAGGTCGGCATAAGTGATCTTGCGGCCGTAATAGGTGATGGCGGTCTCGGTCAAGTGCGTTTTGTTCTGGCGGCAGACGTACTCGAAGGCGCTGCATTCGGGCGGCGTCTGATCGAAGAACTTGGGGTCATAGTATTTGAGCCAGGGTTTTGCGACGGATGCGTAGATGGGTTCGTGTGGTGCAGTCGTCATAGGATTCAGGACCTTTCTTTTTTTTCTTCTTCTTTCATTTTCCCAGAAACGGCAGAAAAAGCATGTTCTGCCGGACACTTTTTGACAGGCAAAAGGCCAAAACGGCCCACCGCTATTGTAGTGGACGGCAGTCGGAATGTCAATGAATAAACTGTGAGAAATCAAAAAAGGACGAACCATCAACGGTTCATCTGGCAAAAACTGTGTAAAGTGATTGGATCGCGACCCGAAGCAGCTCAGGCCTGCGGCAGCCACTGCGCGGCCTCGGCGGCGCTGCAAAGAACCCAGTGCCTCGGGCGCAGCTCCCGCCACTGGGGCGCTTCGGTGGAATAATCGTGCATGGCGGGGTCGTACACCAACAGCTTTTTATTGCGCTCCCGGCGGGGGTCCGGCATGGGGATGGCGGACAGCAGGCTGCGGGTGTAGGGATGGATGGCGTGGGCCACCAGCTCCTCCGCGTCGGCCAGTTCCACGATGCTGCCCTTGTGGATGACTGCGATGCGGTCTGAAATGTAGCGCATCACCGAGAGATCATGGGCGATGAACAGGTAGGTGATGCCGCGCTCCTTCTGCAGGCGGCGCAGCAGGTTGAGCACCTGGGCGCGGATGGACATGTCCAGAGCGCTGATGGGCTCATCGGCCACAATGAATTCCGGCTCCACGATGAGGGCCCGGGCAATGCCGATGCGCTGCCGCTGGCCGCCGGAAAATTCGTGGGGAAAGCGGGAAGCAAATTCTGGAAGCAGGCCCACGTCCAGCAGAGCCTGCCGCACTTTTTCTTCCCGCTGGGCGGCGGAGAGGTCGGGCCGCACGTTCTGCAGGCCCTCGCCCACGATGTAGCTCACCTTGGCGCGCTCGTTCAGCGAGGACTGCGGGTCCTGAAAGATCATCTGAATCTCACGGGTGATCTGCTTGTCCAGCGCACGCGGGATTTTGCCGTTGATCTTCTGGCCCTTGTACAGGATCTCACCGCCAGAGGTGGGCAGAATGCGCAGGATGGCCCGGCCGATGGTGGTCTTGCCGGAGCCGGACTCGCCCACCAAACCAAAGGTCTCGCCCTTGTAGATCTGGAAATTGGCGTTCTGTACGGCGGCAAAGGCCTTGCGGCCGGAGCCGTAGGTCACATTCAGGTCCTTCACTTCCAGAAGGACTTCTTTTTCCTCGGCCATCTTACAAGCCCTCCTTTTGCAGTTTTTTCACCGCAGCAGGCGGCTCGATGTGGGGTGCCCGGGGGTCCAACAGCCAGGTCTTGGCCTTGTGGGTGGGCGAAACTTCAAAGTACGGCGGGCGCTTGACATAGTCGATCTTCAGTGCCTGCGGGTTGCGGGGCGCAAAGGCGTCGCCGCGGATCTCGGCAAAGAGGTTGGGCGGGGTGCCCACGATGTTGAACAGGTCCTCGCCTTTTATGCCCATCTGGGGCATGCTGGACAGCAGAGCCCAGGTGTAGGGGTGGCGGGGGTCATAGTAGATCTCGTCGGCGGTGCCGATCTCTACGATGTCGCCGGCGTACATCACGGCCACCCGGTCGGCAATGTTGGCCACGACGCCCAGGTCGTGGGTGATCATGACGATGGTCAGGTGGTACTTGGCCCGCAGCTCCTTGAGCAGCTGCAAAATCTGAGCCTGAATGGTCACATCCAGCGCGGTGGTGGGCTCGTCACAGATCAGGATCTTCGGGCTGCAGGCCACCGCAATGGCGATCACCACGCGCTGACGCATGCCGCCGGAGAACTCGTGGGGGTACTGCTTGAACCGCACTTCCGGGTCAGAGATGCCCACGTCCCGCAGATATTCCAGTGTTCTGGCCCTGGCCTCGGTGCCCTTCAGGCCCTGATGCAGGGTCACGGCCTCCAAAATCTGGTCGCCGATGGTTTTCAGCGGGTTCAGGCTGGTCATGGGGTCCTGCATGATCATGGCAATTTCGCGGCCCCGGATGCGCAGCCAGTCCTTTTCGGTTTTCAGGCCGGACAGGCGCACTGGCTCTGCGCCGGGGGTAGGGCAGTAGTCGATGGTGCCGCCGGTGATGGAGCCATTGGTGTCCAACAGGCCCATGAAACTCTTGGTGAACACGCTCTTGCCGGAGCCGGACTCGCCCACGACGGCCAGCACTTCGCCCCGGTACAGGTCCAGGTCGATGCCGCGGATGGCGTGCAGCACCCGGCCGCGCAGGTTGAACCGGATATCCAGCCCCTGCACCGAGAGGATGCAGTCATTTTCGTTCATCATGCATTCCTCCTTACTGCAGGTGGTTCTTTGGGTCGGCGGCGTCCGAGAACGCGTTGCCGATCAGATAGAACGCAATAGTGACAAAGCTCAGAATCAGGGTGGGGTAGAGCAGCTGGTAGCGCAGACCGGCCTGCATCATCACCTTGCGGCCGTCGTTGACCAGATTGCCCAGCGAGGGCGTCTCCACCGAGAGGCCCAGGCCGATGTAGGTGATGAACACCTCGTTGCCGATGGCTTCCGGAATGGTGAGGGCCATGCGCAGCATGATCACCGACACCAGATACGGCAGCAGGTTGCGCAGCACGATGCGCACCGTGGGGGTGCCGATGCAGCGGGAGGCAACGTTGTAGTCACGGTCACGGATGATGAGGATCTGGTTGCGGATGAACCGCGCCATCTCGATCCAGCCCTTGATGGACATGCCCAGGATCATGGTCCAGATGCTGGGGGAGGCCACATAGGAGATGAGGATCAGCACAATGGCGGTGGGAATGTTGTCAAAGATGTTGTACAGCTCCGTGAACAGAAAATCCAGCCCGCGCACATAGCCCCACAGCACACCGGCAGTGATGCCCACCACGGCTTCGATGAGAGCCACGAAAAAGGCAATGGTCAGGCTGGTGCGGGCACCGGCCCAGATGCGGGCCCACAGGTCCTGCCCGATGGAGTTGGAACCCCAGATAAAGCCGTCCTGCCCGGGAGCGATGTTGCGGTACTGGATGCCGGTGACGGGGTCCACGGCGCAGAGGTTGGGGTCTACCTGACCGGGCAGGTAGGGCTGCAAAAATGCAAACGCCACCACGGCGATGAGGGCGACGAGCAGCAGCACGGCCACGCGGTTCTTGAAGAAGGCGCGGAAGGTGCTGCCCCAGTAGCTGTAGTTGGAGTAGGACGTAGCCTCGGCCCGCTCTTCGCTGAACCCGGCGGGGGTGAACAGCTCTTCTTCGGGCAGCTTTGCCCATGCGGCGGGGCCGTCCGCCTGTAACTTATCCAGCTCTGCCTCGAGCTGGTGTGCTTTTTCATCTTTCATACGGAAAAGCATTATCGGCCACCTTCTTTCTTGCCAAAGCTGATGCGGGGGTCAATGAGCACCATGAGCAGGTCGCCCAGAATAAGGCCGATGATGCCCACGCAGGCGTAGAGCAGAACGATGCCCTGCACCATCGTGTTGTCGTGGCGCTGGACACAGGTGACCAGCAGGCCGCCCATGCCCGGGATGCTGTAGAGGCTCTCGATGTAGATGGAGCCGACCACAGTGTTCAGGAAGGCGGAGGGAATATACTGCACCAGCGGCACCATTGCGTTGCGGAAGATGTGGCGCAGGGCGATGTTGTTCTCACTCACGCCCTTGGCACGGGCAAGGCGGACATAGTCCTTGTTGCTCTCGTCCACCATGTACCGGCGCAGCCACATGGCGTAGAACGCCACGTTGCCCAGACTCATGGAGCAGACGGGCAGCACCCAGTATTTCCAGTTGGAGGCGTCGAAGAGCAGGCCCACGTTCAGCGCAGTGGTGCCGTACATCTGGATGTACAGATAATACACTGCCGCAGGCACAGCCTGGATGAGGACGATGATGGCCGTGCCGATCTTATCGGGCCAGCGGCTCTTGAAGCGGCCCATGAACAGGCCCATCGGGATGCCGATGACAAGGCTCAGCAACATGGCGTACACGCCCATCTGGATGGAGATGGGCAGCTTCTTAGCGAGGATGCTGGTGACGGAGGCGTTGACCTTATAGATGTGGCTCACGCCGAGGTCGCCGTGGAGCATATTGACCCAGAAGCGGCCGATCTGCACCGGCAGCGGGTCCAGCAGGCCCATGGACTGTAAGCCGGCCTGTATCTGGGCCTCGGTCATTTTTTCGTAGTTAGCAAAATAGCCTTCCACCGGCATCAGCCGCAAAAGGCAGAAAACGAGCGTGACGATAATAAACAGGGTCAGTATCGAGCGCCCGATGCGTTTCGCCAGATATTTGAGCATATCTGTGCGCACCCCTCTCTTTTATAAAATGAATGTCGGATAGGAATAGAATACAACAAAAAACCACTTTTGGAAAGTGATTTGGCAAAGTTCGTTACAAAAATTCATGTGTGAGACTTCAGAAACGAAAAGCTCTCCGCTTTCCCGTGGGAAAACGGAGAGCTTTGGAGCAGACAGACTCAAAAAGTCTTAGCGGGCGTCGCGGTTGGCCTCATACTCGCTCATGGAGATGTAGTGGTCGAGGACATGGATGCCCTTCAGACGCTTGTTGGAGAAGCCGGTGGAAGCGTACTGGCCCTCCCAGTAGTTCAGACGGGTGGCAATGTAGGCCGGGATGCTCATGCCCATGGGGACGACGAGGGCATTGTTGATGAGGGAAGCCTCGGCGTTGGCGAAGGCATCGTAGCGGGCGTTGATGTCGTCGGTGATCTTGACAGCCTCTTCGATGGCCTTCATGTAGTTCATGACGGCGTCCGCAGTGTCGCCGGTGATGAAGCCGTCCTCGACGCCGGTGCGCAGGAAGGCGTAGCGGCTGCCGCGTGCGCCCTCGGCCTGATAGAAGGGGTCGGTCTCAGTCTGGGGGTCGGAGTAGTCAGCGCCCCAGTTGCACTGCAGGAAAGCGAACTTGCCGTTGCGGCGGACGCTGGACAGGAAGCTGTCGGAGGGGCCGGCAGTGATGATGATGTCGATGAAATCGAAACCGTCGTTCAGCACACCCTCGAGCTGCTGCTTGAACACCTGGCACTGCTTGTCCCAGTCGGTGGAAGAGGGATTGTAGGGCATCTGCACCTTGATGGGGAAGGTCACACCAGCAGCGGTCAGCTCCGGGATGGCAGCGTCGCGGTACTCCTTGGCCTTCGCCTCGTCGAAGAACTCGGTGATGTTGGCCAGGTCGCCGCACTTGAGATAGTCCACGCCGTCAGCGTTGGCACAGAAGCTGGGGGGCGTGATGGTGTTCAGCTTGTAGTTGTCGTAGCCCTCGGGTGCCTTGACGGCCAGCGTGACAGAGTTGTTGATGCCGTAGAGGAAGGACTTGCGGAAGTTGGTGTTGTTGATGGCCTTGGCCCAGTTCTCCGGCTCGTACTCGGCATCCATGCCCTCCACGCTCCAGTTGGAGAACTCGTGGGAGAAGGGCATGAAGTTGAACATATAGAAGTAGGTGTAGTTGGTGTTGGGGCGGTCCATGGACACCATGTCCTTGGTGGTGTCGTCGGACAGCCAGCTGTCGAGGATGTCGGAGCCGATGGTGGCCTCGTCGATCTCGCCGCGCTTGATCATCTCGGGGCCGTTGACGCTGGCCTCGGCGTTGTAGATGCGGCTGATGGTGTCGATGAAGACGTTGTCAGCGTCGTAGTTCTCGGGGTTCTTCTTCATGACCCAGGTCTCCAGAGACTCGTAGGCGGCCAGATAGAAGGCACCGCAGCTGTAGGTGGTCTCTGCGCTGGTAGCGAACTGGTCGCCGGTCTCTTCCAGCAGCGGGCCGTAAGCGGGCTCGTAGGGCAGATAGCACAGCAGGCTCAGGAAGCCCGGAAAATCGTAGGTCAGGGTGTAGGTCAGGGTGTGGTCATCCACAGCAGTGACACCCACGGCGTCGAAGTCCACCGGTGCGTAGGTGGCGGGGTCAGAGTCGGGGGCAGTCACGGTGACGACGCCGCTGCCGTCCACGGTGTAGGTGGTGCCGTCATCGTCCACGACGCCGGTGTTGGCGTTGTTCAGATAGACGTGGTAGTTGTAGTAGTCGTCAGCGCCTGCGATGTAAGCGGTGACGAGGCCCACGTTGGAGGCGGCGTAGTCCGGGGTCAGGACGTACTTCAGAGCGTCCACGAAGTCCTGTGCGGTGACGGGGGCCACGACCTCGCCGTTGCAGTCCACCCAGTTCTCCTCACGCAGATGGAACGTCCAGGTCAGGGTGTCGACATCCCAGTCCCAGCTGGTGGCCAGGCCTTCGCGCATGACGCCCTTGTTGTCGTACTCGACCAGCGTATCCACGCAGTTTGCGCCCACGACCATCTCAAGGTCAGTGCCGGTGGTCAGGTAGTTCAGGGTAGCGGGCTGGCTGTCGTACAGGATGGTGTAGCTGGAGCCGGAACCGGAAGAGGCTGCGCCGGAAGCGCTGCCGGAGGAAGAGCCGCC
>ENA-ORUQ01002957-ORUQ01002957.1-human-gut-metagenome-genome-assembly--contig:-NODE-2957-length-12448-cov-7.712418_pt1 | contig 12448 bp, 11 predicted proteins | sample MGYA00242081_ERZ509211 | MGnify/ENA primary metagenome ERZ509211 (study PRJEB26280, sample SAMEA2338785) | human gut metagenome | biome: human gut; feature: human-associated habitat; material: faeces...
CTCCGTCATCGCTGGCGCGATGCCACCTCCCCTATCGAGGGGAGGCTTTGGCAGGCCGGGCCGCTTTGTACTGACGGCTGAAAGCTGAATATGGCGCAAAATACCGTGCCCTGCTTGCGGGGGCAGCGGCTGCTGGACAAGTTATCTCGTCAAGCCGCTGCTGCCCGCTGTAGCAGGGCACTATTGCTTCTGAAAGATTGAGCTTTGCTCGTTTAGAATGGATTTGACCGACACGCCAGAGGCTCCCCTACTAGGGGCAACGGCGACGACCGCCGCCAGTGGCGGAAACAGGGAGGAGATGTTGGGGCAGCGGCCAGCAAGACGCAAGCGAAGCGCAGCGGATGCTGGGTGCCGCAACCCGGCCCTGTCGAGCGGAGCGAGACTGAGAGGTTAAAACACCCCGAAGCACACCAGCCCCAGCACCGCCGCGATGCCGATGACCTTCGGCACACTGAGCTTGAATTTCTGGAGCAGCACAAAGCAGAGGATGCCGATGGCGATGCCCGGCAGGCTGATGCCTCCTGCCTCGGTGATGTAGGTCTGGCGGCAGAGGCCCACCAGAACACCCAGCACCATGCCGATGCAGACAGGCTTGACGATTTTCATGATGTAGCTCATCACCTTGCTGGTGCGGAACTTCTGGAAGAACGCCGCCGCCAGAAGCGTCAGCGTCAGGGTGGGGCTGAGGACGCCCAGGACCGCGAAGACGCCGCCCGGCATCCCGGCGGTCTTGGTACCTGCAAAGGTGGCGGCGTTGACGCCCAGAGAGCCGGGGGTCATCTCGGCGATGGCGATGAGGTTCGTCAAATCGGCGTCCGTCATCCAGCCGTGGGAGGACATTTCATCCATGATGAGGGGGATCATGGAGGTGCCGCCGAAGCTGGTGAAGCCGATCTTCGCAAACGCGGCGAAGAGCTGAACGAGGGTCTCAAACATGGCCATGTTCGCTCACCCCCATCCAGACCAGCGCGATGACCACACCGGCCACCACCAGCGTCAGATTGCTGATGGACGTAAAGTAACAGAGCACAAAGGCGACGGCACAGATGATGATGGGCATCGCGCTGGTCAGAGCATCTTTGCCGAGAGAGATGGCCGCGCCGCCGATGATGGGGGCCACGGCGCACTGGACGCCCTTGAGGGCCGACCAGACCCAGTAGTTATCTTTAATGGCGTCGTAGATGGCCGTCACGATGGTAAGGGTGACGACGGCGGGGATGCACAGGCCGATGGCCGCGCAGATGCCGCCCAGCACCCCGGCCATCTGATAGCCGAAGAGCAGAGTGATGTTCGCCACCATGATGCCGGGCAGGCTCTTGCCCACGGCGATGAGCTCCAGCAGATCGCTCTTGGTCATCCAGCCGCGCTCGTCCACGAACTCCCGCTCCATCTGGGCAATGATGCTCCATCCGCTGCCAAAGGTGAACGCGCCGATTTTGATAAAGTAAAGAAGCATCAGCAGGGCCATTCGTGCGCCGGTGGGGCGCTGCTGTGCGGTTTCGGGTTTTGTTGTCTGCATGAATCCTCCTGAGATACCGGGTTTGCTGTTCTTTTACCTATAAGATACCACAGACGTCCCCAAAAGGCGAATGGAAAAATGGAATGGTTCCCGGTTCCTGTCAGGAATGCTCGTAAGTCATCCAGCTGCCTTTCCATGCGTAGAGGGCCATCAGCACGGCACCCAGCGCCCACGACACCGGGTAGAGGACGAACACGCCCTCGATGCCCGCAAAGAAGGGGAGAACAAACTGGATCCACACCACACGGAAGAGGCAGAGCGAGATGAGCAGCACCACCATCGGCGGTACGCTGCGGCCGGTGCCGCGCACTGCGCCCGCCATGCCGTGGAGGATGGCCAGCAGGAAGTAGAAGGGGCAGAAGTAGTGCATGGCGCTGCACCCGAAGGCCACCACCGTCTCGTCGGAGGTGAACAGGTGCATGATGGGATTCTGGAACGCCAGCAGCAGAGCACCGGTGCAGAGGGTGTAGAGTACGCCCATGCCCAGCGTGACCCACATGCCATTCTTCACTCGTTTGAGGTTGCCTGCGCCATAGTTCTGGCCCACGAAGGTCGTCGCAGCCATGCTGAAACTGGTGACGGGCAGGATGTTGAAGCCGTCGATTTTCATATAGGCCGCAAAGCCTGCCATGGCGGCGGCACCGTAGCTGTTGACGCTGGACTGCACCAGCACGTTCGAGAAAGAGATGACCATGTTCTGGATGCCGGTGGGAAGGCCGATGCGGATGATGCGGGAGGTCATCCGCTGATCGGGCCGGATGGCGGAAAGCTCCACCTTGTAGTCGGCGTCCACCTTCATCAGAAAGCGGAGGCTCAGCACACAGGAGACCAGCTGGCTGATGTCGGTGGCGATGGCCGCACCCGCCACGCCCATCTTCAGCCCAGCGATGAGCACGAGGTCGAGGATGATGTTGGTGATGGAAGCGCAGGCGAGGTAAATGACCGAGCGGCGGGAGTTGCCCGCCGCGTTGAGGATGCCGGCTGCCATGTTGTAGACGACGCTGAACAGCACACCGCCGAAGTAGAGCTTCATGTAAGTCACAGCGTCGCCGAGGACTTCTTCGGGGGTGTTCATCCAGACCAGCAGGCTGCGGCTGACGGCGATGCCGCCCACCGTCAGGATGAGGCCGAGGATGACCGCGATGGCCAGCGAGGTGTGGACGGCGATGCGCGTTTCCTTTTTATCTTTTGCGCCGAGGTACTGGCTCACGACGACGCCGGCGCCGACGGCCACGCCCTGACTGAAACCGATGAGCAGGTAGATGGGCGAGCCGCTGGAACCGACTGCGGCCAGAGCGTTGCTGCCCAGAAAGTTGCCGACGATGATGGAGTCGGCGGTGTTGTAAAGCTGCTGGAGCAGGTTGCCCAGGATGAGCGGCACCGAGAAGAGCAGGATGCTTTTCCAGATGCTGCCCTCGGTCATGAGCAGGGTCTTTTCCTGCTGCGGCTGTGCCGTTGCGGCCATAGTGTCTCCTCCCTCAAAAATGCAGGAATTTCATAGGTATTTCACAATAAACTTAACAATACATCGTTCTGTGCCGAATGTCAAGCAGAACGGAAAAGAAAGCCCTCCGGCTTTCCACATCTTGTTTGCAGATTGTTCAAAACTAACTCAAAGAAACTCCATTTTTATCCGGTACAATAAAGGTGCAGTCGGGAAGACAAGAACGAGATCCCCAATCTCCGGCTTTTGACTTTCCATAAATGCCATGCAGGCAGGATTCATGCGCAGCCCCGCAGCGGGTGCCGCGCCCCTAAAAAATACTGTCCCCCACCTATGCGAGGCAATAGCCACGGCGGCGGACAGACTACCAACAACCTCCTAGCAGCCGCAAATGTTTAGGAGTTCTCATACACAGGCAGCGCCGCTTTCTCCTCCTTTCCACGGCGCTGCCTGTTTTTGTTTGCTGACGCAAAAAAGCCCATCGCACAGCTGTGCGATGGGCTTTTGACGTTCTTATCGCATATCATGCAGGCGCTCTGCCGGGAGGGAGGCTTGCAGCAGGCTCCATGCGGCGTCGAGGCTGTCGTTCAGCAGATAGGCCTGATTCTGCTGGACATAGAGGTAAATGGCGTTGGGGGTGCGGTAGGCCAGATGCATATCGTGCCACGCATACTTGCGGCTCGCCTCAGGCTTGTCCTGCTCGCCGGCCATCCAGACCGACAGTCCTTCGTCGTCCAGCAGCAGCCGGTAGAAGGGGCGGGGCAGGCCCATCTTTTTGATTTGGAGGCTCAGGGAGTGGAAGAACGTCCAGAAGTAGACGGCCGGCACGCCCAGCGCTACCACGGCCAGCACCACCGTGAGCAGGGCTGCGCCGTCTTTCTGGCCCACCTGCGACAGGCAGAAGCCGGCAGACACCAGCAAAATGGCCGTGAACACCAGAGGCCGGTGCCACGCCTTGCGGTGGCGCAGCAGGTCAAAGGCGGCAAAATCGTGGAAGGATGCAGCATCCATCTGGACGGAAACGGAGATCGGCTGAGACATAAAAATACCCTCCTTTTTGGTCATAGTACCATATTATTTTCCAACAATCAAGGATGATATTGCGCAGATGCCCTAAAATGTGCTAAAATAGGACAAAAAAGAAAGTTTATGGAGCTTTCGCTCTGACGGCGGACAGGCCGGATAAGGCGGAAGATGCGCGGCAGAATATCACAGAGAAGGAGGATGGGTGCGTGGGGCGCAGGATGACCCTGAAAGGGCAGATCAGTCTTTGCCTGGCAGCGTTTTTTCTGGCGCTGGCGGGGCAGATATTCTTGAGCTTTTACCAGTCCGGCACCGTGCTGCGGGAACTGGACGACCAGATGGGCAACTTCAACGCCATCAGCCGCTTTCAGAACGGCGTGGAGCGGAGCCTTTCGGCCATGGAAGATTACCGCTGGGAGTACGGCGATGCCAAAGCGCTGACAGAGGAGCTCCACAGCGCCTTTTCCGTCACCAACGCATGGCTCTGGCGCATCGAGAGCGACCTTGGCACTGTGAGTGAAGAGCAGTATCTGCTCTACAATGCCGTTTCCACTACCTACGACAGCTACACCGCACTGGTGGACCAGCTGGAAGAAGCGGTGGCCGCCGGTCAGGACACGAAAGCCGCCCAGCTCTACTATAATAAAATCGTACCCTGCGGCGGCTATCTGCGCCAGTATACCCAGCAGCTGCTGAACACGGCTATCACCGACGCTCAGGGGACTTACACCACCGTGTCGGCCCTCAGCGACCGGGTGAAATGGGTGCAGACCGTCGTGGTGGCGCTCTGCCTTGCGCTGGGCTGCGTCATGGCCTTCTCGGTGCTGACGCTGCTGACCCCGGTGCAGCAGATGATCGGCGCCTCCCGGGAGGTCACCCGGGGCGAGTTCGACTCGCCCGACCTGCCTGCGCCCCGTCAGCCGGAAATGGCCCAGCTGACCGAAGCCTTCAACCACATGAAGCATTCGATGGCGGAGCAGGTGACCACCCTGCGGGAGAAAAACGAGATGGAGCGGGAGCTCCACCGCCAGAAGACGGAAGCTCTGGAATTACAGAACCGGATGGAGCGCAGCCGTTTGCAGCAGCTGCGCAGCCAGATCGACCCCCATTTCCTTTTCAACACCCTGAACGTCATTTTACAGACCGCCGGACAGGAAAAAGCCTGCCGCACTCAGGCCCTCATCACGGCTCTGTCGCACCTGCTGCGCTACAGCCTGATGAGCAACGACGAGCAGGTGCCGCTGGCCCGGGAAGTGCGCATCGTGGACGAGTATTACTCCATTTATCACGTCCGCTTCGGCGACCGTGTGAAGATGGTGTGGCGCATCTCCGACTCCCTCGATTTGACGGAGACGATGGTGCCGTCCTTTATCTTGCAGCCCATCGTGGAGAATGCCTTCAAGCACGGCATCTCGCCCAAGGAAGAGGGCGGCGTGGTGCGCATCCGCATCAACCCGCTGCGGGATAAGGGGCTGCTCTATATCAGCGTCTGCGACAACGGCGTGGGCATCCAGCCTGAACAGCTGGCCCAGCTGAAAGCCGCGCTGGCTCAGCCCGGGGAGCGCTGGGAGCATATCGGCGTCTATAACGTGGCCGCACGGCTGCGGCTTCTGGATAAACGGGGGCGGCTGGTCATCCGCTCTCACCCGGGCCGGGGTACGGCCATCAGTATGTACCTGCCCCTTGTAGAACTTTTGGAGGAGGATTTGGACGATGATACGCCTGTTGATCGCGGATGACGAAAAGCTGGAGCGGGAGGCGCTTGCGGAGATGGTCCAGCGCCGTTTTGAGCGGGAAGTGGTCCTGGAGGTGGCGGAAAATGGCCGCAAAGCTGCCGACACGGCGGTGCTGTGGGGCGCGGACCTCATCCTGATGGATATTGAGATGCCGGGCATGAGCGGTCTCGACGCTGCCCGCGCCGTGCTGGCCCAGCGGCCTTCCTGCCGGGTCATCTTCGTCACAGCCTACAGCCTGTTCCAGTATGCCCATGAGGCGGTGCATCTGGGGGCCTGCGACTATCTGCTCAAGCCGGTGGACCCCGACGAGCTGGAAGCCTCGGTGCGTCGGGCTATGCGGCAGATCGAGACGGAGCGGAAGCTGGAAGAGCTGGCCGCCGCCCAGCCCCAGCCGGAGCAGACGGAGACCGAAGAAGAGGCGGAAGACGCCCCCGAGGAGGGCGAGAACAGCCAGACGGCCCTCGTTATGGCCCATGTCCGCCGCTACCTCGAGGATAATTATATGTTCGATCTGTCGCTGGACAGCGTGGGCGAGATCCTGCACATCAGCCCGGCCTACCTGTCGGCGCAGTTCAAGAAGTACCAGAAGATGAACTTCCTCGACTGCCTCACCGAGCTGCGCATCAACGCGGCAAAGGAATTGCTGGCCGACCCCTTCCGCTCCTCGGCAGAGGTGGCGTCGATGGTGGGCTACGAGGACGCCAGCTACTTCGCCCGAGCGTTCAAGAAACGCACCGGCATGACTCCCACCCAGTACCGCCGTCAGGCCGGTCAGAAGGCAAAGGCCGACCCGGAGGCCGGACTGTGAGCGGGCGGATGATTTCCCGCCGCAGTGTGCTGGCGCTGGCCGCCTGTACGGCGCTGGGCGCTGTGGGCTGCAGCAAGACGGAAGAGTACACCGGCCCGGAGCTCATCCTGCGCTACGCCGAGAACCAGCCCGAGGACTATCCCACCACTCAGGCCGCTCTGGCCTTTGCCGACCTCGTGGCCGAGCGGACGGAGGGGAGGGTCAAAGTCGTGGTCTACAGCGGCGGGGAGCTGGGGGCCGAGCAGAGCGTCATCGAGCAGATGCAGTACGGCGGCATCGACTTTGCCCGCGTCTCTCTGAGCCAGCTGGCCGAGTATCAGCCGGCCCTGAGCGTATTGCAGCTGCCTTTTCTCTATACCGACGCGCCCCAGATGTGGCGGGTGCTGGACGGTGAGATCGGCGATGAATTCCTCTCCGGCCTCGGCGCGATGGACCTCGTGGGCCTGTCGTGGTTCGACGCCGGTGTCCGCAGCTTCTACACCCGCGAAAAGGTGGAGACGCTGGCGGACCTCGCGGGGCTGACGCTCCGGGTGCAGGAGTCGGACATGATGAGCGAGATGATACTGGACCTCGGCGCAAAGCCCGCGCAGGTGGTCTACAGCCGGGTCTATGCAGCCCTGCACAACGCCGAGATAGACGGCGCGGAAAACAACTGGCCCAGCTATGAGGCCATGGGCCACTACGAGGTGGCCCCCTATTTCTTAAAGGATGAGCATGCCCGCGTGCCGGAGCTGCAGCTGGCCAGCGAGGCTGCGATGGAAAAGCTGGCAGAGCTGGACGAGCGCTTCCCGGACATCATCCGCGCCTGCGGAAAGGAGAGCGCTCTGACCGAACGCCGCCTCTGGGCGGAGCGGGAGGCCAGCGCCGAGAAGCATATGCGGGAATGGGGCGTGGAGGTGACGACCCTCTCCGCCGCCGAGAAAGCCCGCTTCCGGGCGGCAGTCGAGCCTGTGTACGCGGCTTTTGAGGAGCAGAGCCGCCTCATCCAGCGCATCCGCGAAGCCTGAAAAAGCACAAGAGATATTACATTGTATTCATCTTGTTGGGCAGTGTGCTGAATAAACTGCACTATGACTTGTGGGAACTGCACAAAAGTGTTTCTCACATTTTTTTGAAAAACAGGACATTTTTCATAAGCCCTTGTTCTGACTAAAAATTTTTGCTAAAGTGTGTACAGTAAATGAACGGACGGTGTGCGACCCGTGCAGAGCGCACCGCCCTGAATGAGGAAAATCTAAGGAGGATTTTATCATGAAGAAGATTTCTCGTCGTAGCTTTCTGGCAGCAGCCGGTGTTTCCGCCGCTGCTCTGGCACTGACCGCCTGCGGTGGCTCCAGCAACAGCACTGCTGCTTCTACCGCTACCTCTGCTGCAGCTTCCACCGCTCCCGCCGGTGATGCCGCAGCTGCTGCTTCCGACCCGAAGGTGACTCTGGTCTACGCCGAGGTCAACCCGCTGGATACCATCGTCGGCCAGACCGGTTCTCACTTCAAGGAGAAGGTCGAGGAGCTGACCGGCGGCTCCGTCGTCGTCGATGTGCAGGCTTCCGGCGTTCTGGGTTCTGAGAACGACGTTCTGGACGCTATCCTCGGCGGCTCCACCTCCATCGACATCAGCCGTATCTCCGCTTTCGCACTGACCAGCTACGGCTGCAACAAGTCCAAGCTGCTGTCCATCCCCTTCACCTTCGAGAACCGCGCACACTTCTGGAACTTCGCCAACAGCGAGCTGGCACCTGAGTTCCTGAACGAGCCCCAGGAGCTGGGTCTGCCCGTTCGTGGTATCTTCTACGGCGAAGAGGGCTTCCGTCACTTCTTCACTGTCAAGCCTGTTTCCAGCATCGCTGATTTCAAGGGCCTGAAGCTGCGTGTGTCCAACGACCCCGTCATGAACGGCATGGTCGAGGGCCTGGGCGCTAACCCCACCGTCGTTTCCTTCGGCGAGCTGTACAGCGCACTGCAGACCGGCGTTGTCGATGGCGCTGAGCAGCCCATCGCAAACTACAAGTCCAACGCCTTCCCCGAGGTCGCTAACAACCTGATCCTCGACGGCCATACTCTGGGCGCTGTGCAGGCTGTCATCACCGACAACGCCTGGAACAAGCTGACCGAGAACCAGCAGGCTGCCGTCATGGAGGCTGCTGCGGATACGCAGGCCTTCAACGCTGACCTGTCCGAGACCGCTGAGAACAAGGTCCTCGACGAGCTGAAGTCTTCCGGCTGCAACGTCGTCGATGTCCCCGATAAGACTCCCTGGCAGGAGGCTTGCGCTAAGGTCATCAGCGAGAACACCTCTGATCAGGCTGAGCTGTATCAGCAGCTGCTGGATATGAAGGCCTGATAAAAGCGCCTTTATCCTGAAGTAGTACATAGCCCGGCGGGGGACTACGGGATACGCCCGCAGACCCGCCGGGCTTTTTATAAGAGTATGGAGGAGATCCTATGCCGAAAATCTTTACCACTCTGGATAAGATCAAGCCGGCGTACGACGTCACCTACAAAGTGGTCCTGTTTATCTGCAAGATTCTGCTGATCGTGGATATTCTCATCACCACCATGTCGGTCATTGGTCGTTACGTCCCGTTCATCCCGGACCCCGCATGGTCTGAAGAAGTCGTTCTGACCTGCATGAGCTACATGGCCGTGCTGAGTGCTGCTCTGGCCATCCGCCGCGGCGCACACATCCGCATGACCGCATTTGACGTCTATCTGCCCAAGATCGCCGTCAAGGTGCTGGACATCCTCGCCGATCTGGCGGTCTGCATCCTCGGCCTCATCATGCTGGTTGTGGGCTGGAACTACGCCACCACCCTGGGCGGCCGCGGCTTCTATGTCTCGATGCCCTGGCTGAGCCGTTTCTGGATGTACTTCCCCGTGCCTCTGGCCGGTGTCGCCATGATCATCTTCGAGATCGAGGCACTGTACAACCACATCAAGAGCATTTTTGTAAAGGAGGAGAACTAATATGACAGCCCAGACACTGGCAATCGTTGTCCTTCTTGTCAGCTTCTTCGTCATGATCTTCCTGCGCTTCCCCATCGCATACGCCGTTGGTCTGTCCAGCGTGCTGTGCATGATGGTGCAGGGTCAGGCATTGACCGATGTCTGCCGTCTGATGGTCAAGGGCATCTCGTCCTTCAGCCTGATGGCCGTCCCGTTCTTCATCACCATGGGCGTCCTCATGGGCAGCGGCGGCATCTCCGAAAAGCTGATCGCTCTGGCTGATGCCTGCGTCGGCTGGATGCGCGGCGGCATGGCAATGGTCAACATCGTTGCTTCCTACTTCTTCGGCGGCATTTCCGGTTCTGCTTCTGCAGATACTGCTTCCATCGGCTCCATCATGATCCCCATGATGGTCGATCAGGGCTACGACGCCGACTTCTCCACCGCTGTCACCATCACCTCCTCCTGCGAGGGCCTGCTGGTTCCCCCGAGCCATAACATGGTCATCTACGCCACCACCGCCGGCGGCATCTCCGTGGGCAGCCTGTTCCTGGCTGGCTACCTGCCCGGCGCTCTGCTGGCCATCGTCCTGATGATCGGCTCCTACATCATCTCCGTCAAGGAGAATTACCCCAAGGGTTCTCCCTTCACCATCAAGGGCTTCATCAAGCAGCTGGGTACCTCCATCTGGGCTCTGGCCGCAGTCGTCATCGTTGTGTTCGGCGTTGTCGGCGGTGTGTTCACCGCTACCGAGTCCGCTGCTATCGCAGTTATCTACTCTCTGCTGGTCTCCGTCTTCGTCTACAAGGGCCTTGACTGGAAGGGCGTCTGGCACGCTCTGGATGAGTGCGTCAACACTCTGTCCATCGTCCTCATCCTGATCGCCACCTCTGCTGTGTTCGGCAACTGCCTGACCATGCTGCACGTGCCTGATCTGGCTGCAAACGCCATCACCAGCGTCACCAGCAACCCCTACATCATCGCACTGCTCATCGACCTCATCATCCTGGTGCTGGGCATGATCATGGATATGGCTCCCATCATCCTGATCGCTACCCCCATCCTGCTGCCCATCGCGACCTCCATCGGCATCGACCCCATCCAGTTCGGTATCATCATGGTCCTGAACTGCGGTATCGGCCTGCTGACTCCCCCTGTCGGCGCGGTTCTGTTCATCGGCTCTGCCGTTGCGAAGCGCCCCATGGAAAAGGTCGTCAAGGCTACTCTCCCGTTCTATCTGTGCATGTTCATCGCTCTGCTGCTGCTGACCTTCGTGCCTGACATCAGCCTCGCTATCCCGAAGCTGCTGGGCGGCTACGTCAGCCCCATCACCAACCCGCTTGGCCCGGCGTTATAGAAGTGTCTGAAGTGCCGGAGCACTGCATTTCATGAGCTTTTTCAGGGTCAGCTCCTGCTGAGAGATTTGATACAGCAGCCGTGCGGCCAGCTCTTCGGGCGGGGCGGAAAGCTCGGGCAGGAATGCGTGTACTGCCCGGGTAAAGGCGTGGACGCCCTCTTCTGTCTCAAGCACCACCAGCTGGGTATGCCCCCGCAGCAGGGCAAACAGCCCGACCTGATACTCCCGGGTGTCCAGCAGAAGCTCCATCTCGTCGGCGGTGAGGAGGAGGATGTCCGCGAAGGGGAGAAACTGCATCACCGTGTCCCGCAGGGTCTTCTCGCCGGGCCAGAGAGCCGGGCGGAGAGAGGGGACAAAGCAGACTGGCACACCGGCGGTGCGGGCGGTGTCCAGCGCGGCAAGATGGGTGTAGCGGCAGGGGCTGTCCACGAGGCAGGCGCTGGAAAAGGCCAGCATTTCAGCATCTGCGGCCCAGTCAGCGCTCAGCTGTTCGGGTGCATAGAGCAGCTCCGAAGAACGGGTGCGGCAGCCTAGCTGTTCGCCGCCGCCGTCGAACAGCAGCGGCGTGGGGGCGCGGGAGGTGAAGCAGACCCGGCTGATGTCCACACCGGCAGTAGATAAAGCGTCTGCGATGCGGTGTCCGAAAGCATCCTCGCCAAGCTGCGTTAAAAGAGAGGCTCTGCCGCCCTGTGCGACATAAGCCAGTGCCAGCGAGGCGGCGCTTCCGCCCATGCGGGGAGAAAATGTCTCTGCCGACGCCAGCGGCGCGGGGCTGTTCAATTCCAGCCACGCTTCGCCCAGACAGTATAAAGTCTTGCCCGGCATGATGCACCCTCCCTTCTGCCTGTTTTCAAAAACAAACTACAGTATACACCCATCCGGGCGTTTGTGCAAATGGAGAGCTTGACAGCTTCGGTCGGATTGTGATAAACTGACAAAATATGGCAGTATATCTATAATTTGAATGATAAAAATGTGACATTTGACGAGGAGAACATGAGCCTTACCAAACAGTATTTCAAATACGTCAGCCAGAACATCTTCGGCCTGCTGGGTACGTCCTGCTACATCCTGGCCGATACCTATTTCATCTCGCAGGCGGCAGGCACCAGCGGTGTGGCTCTGCTGAACCTCTGTCTGCCCATCTACAACTTCATCTTCGCCATCGGCTCCATGCTGGGCCTCGGCGCGGCCACCCGCTACGCCATCCTCCGGGCGCAGGGCGACGAGCGGTCGGAGCGCTATTTCTCCAACGCCCTGCTTTGGGCGCTGGTGTTCGCCCTGCCCTTCATGCTGGCGGGCATCTTCTGCCCCGAGGTGCTGCTGCGGTTCATGGGCGGCGACGCGGAGATCGTTGCACTGGGCGTGGGGTACGCCCGCATCTTCCTGCTGTTCACGCCCTTCTTCATGTGCAACTACATCGTCTCGGCTTTTGTCCGCAACGACGGCGACCCCTCGCTGGCCATGGTGGCGACCCTCTGCGGCAGCCTCTTCAACGTGGTGTTCGATTACATCTTCATGTTCCCCATGGGCCTCGGCCTGCCCGGCGCGGCGCTGGCGACGGCGGTCTCGCCGGTGTTGAGCATTGCGATCTGCAGCCGCCACTTCTTCAAAAAGAG
>ENA-ORUQ01002963-ORUQ01002963.1-human-gut-metagenome-genome-assembly--contig:-NODE-2963-length-12413-cov-10.470788_pt1 | contig 12413 bp, 8 predicted proteins | sample MGYA00242081_ERZ509211 | MGnify/ENA primary metagenome ERZ509211 (study PRJEB26280, sample SAMEA2338785) | human gut metagenome | biome: human gut; feature: human-associated habitat; material: faeces...
CAGAAGTACCTTTTGTGAAGTACCGGACGATTGAACTATTCTGTTTTCAAAGAACAGAGTTTTATAGAAAATCTTCGAAATTTAAGGCTTCCGAAAAATTGTCCCTCTAATTGGTAGGCATCGAGAAAGGCCAAAAAGTAACCCGAAAAAGAAATTTGTTAAAAAGTTCTTGGAAAATATAGCCGAAGTAGCTTCTTGGTTAAAATAACGTCGGTCCATGGGGTAACCGGTGGAGGGCGAAACTTTGCAACAATGGCGGTGCCTGAAGTTGAAAGTGGTCTTGAAAAAAGATGCCCTCAATAGGTAGCCGACGAAAAAGGCCAAAACGTAGCAATGTTTTTGAAAATTAACAAAAAAGTCACAATTTGCATTTGCAAATCGTGCGTCTGCTATTAAATGGAATTGTCATAATAATCATACGAGTACAAGCAAACCTTCGTGAAAGAAGATACTCCGAAGAAATACCCCTCTATATACGAGCCCACGAAAAGGGCTATTCTGCACCCACCACTTACAATCTGTAACCAAGATGTAATCGTTCAAATTGATACTAGCCAGAAGAATCCTTCATAGCGTCAAAAAGTGTGTCACCTGCGGATAGGTGGCAATGTAAAGAGAGCTGACAGTAGTTTCAACTCTCGCGTCGCAGATAGGCTTACAGTCCATCTGCGTCAATATGATATAGGTCTCCCATATTCGCCCTCGGCACCCTAGGAGTGGGGAATCGTCCGGCGGCGGGCTTGCACCGCACCATTGGCATTTCAGCCACCCCGTCTTCGTTATGACCGGGCTGCGAGTTACAGAAGTACCTTTTGTGAAGTACCGGACGATTGAACTGTTCTGTTTTCAAGGAGCCGCTTTTTATAGAAAATCTTCGGAATTTAGGGCTTTTGAAAAATCATCCCCCTAATTGGTAGCCGACGAAAAAGGCCATTTTGCACCCACAATTTATAACTTGTAACCAAGATGTAATCTCTCGAATCGATATTCGCCAAAAAAGAAGCCTTCATATACGAACCCAGTTGAAAGGCCAAAATACAACCACATCTTCGAAAGTTAACAAAAAAGTCACAATTGGCACTTATGAAAAAAGAAGACTGGATTTCTCCAGCCTTCCAAAAGTATGTATCAATGGTTGCAGTTCAAGATCTTCTCAAGCGTGTCCGCAAACCTGACATCCTGCTCCTTCGTCCGCTTTGGGCTCCCCTTGGGGTGCTTTCCGGCACGGAGGAGCTTTTTGTTTTCATACCGCCGCAGCATGAGAGCGTCTATATTATCAGCGGTGTATTCCAGACCATTCTGGTTCAGCACTCGTGCGCACTTGGCAAGACACATACTCGCCAGCCCGTAGTCCTGCGTCACAACCACATCTCCCGGTTTTACCCGGTTGACGAGAGCAAAATCCACGCTGTCCGCTCCTTTGTCGAACACCAGCGTCTGCGCACCTTCCCGCTCGATCTGGTGAGCTGTGTCGCACAGGATGATGACTGGAACGCTGAATTGCTTTGCGATTTGCAACGTCAAATCCACCACAGGACAACCATCGGCATCGATCAAAATATTCATCGGCTTTCCTCCATCACCCGCTGAAATGCTTTCGCCGTGCGCAGGTCGGCGTTTTTGAAATGCCCGCCGCTGTTCCATTCAAGGGTGCAGTCTGCTCCACGCTCTATAAGCCGACTGTGTAGGGTGCGGATATTATCCCCCACCGCAGCCATGACGGCGTTTTTCGTGTGTTCCTCCTTGTCGCCAAGGCTCAGATAAATGTGCTGCGTCTGTATCGGGCGCTGTTGTTCAAACTCCATCCAGTCCGGAAACCACACCGAGGGCGAGGCGGCGGCGACACCGTAGAACAGATCAGTCTGGGTGGATGCCCACAAAGCAAACAGTCCGGCCAGTGAGTAGCCACCCAGAATGATTTTGACGTTTTCCGGGAGATGAAACTGTTGTTTCAGCGTTGGCACGACCTGTTCTGTCAGAAAGCGCAGGGTGTCCCCAGCATTTCCACCGAAACCTTGCTTTCCCCAAACAGCAGGAGACTTCCACGGGGAAAGTGCATCGTTCCAGCTTTCCACTGGGATAGCCGCAAACAAAAAATTCCAGCTGCTCTGCGCAATCACTGTCACTTCATGGTCCATGCTTTGCAGCTCGTGTTCGCCGGTCATTTGAAGCAGTAGGTATTCTGCATGGGGCTCGCCGTAAATGCGGCAAGTTTTGTTCCCGATTTGCATTGTCTGTGCAGTCACTGCGACGTCCTCCCGAAAATTTTCGATAAGCCTAGTATAGCAACTGAAAAATCATTTTGCAATTCAAAAGGCGTTCATAGCAGTGGCAAGCAGTGTCTTCGTATATACAAAGACCATTTTGCGTTGCAAAATGCTTGTTGGGAAATCCCAAACCCTTGAACTGCATCCGACGGATGCAGGCTACGCGTTTTTGCAAAACGCTTTTGCGACTTGCAATTTTGTTCATCAAACTTGTATTTCTTTGCCGGAACCGTTGCGCTTTGCCGCCCAACTTGTTATTATTAAACGTGAAAGAACTTTCACAGAGAAACGGAGAAAACACCATGCCTACTTTGGAATGGATCGGAAAAAGCAAAGTTGTCAATCATCATCAGGAAGTGCCGTTCCGTGTGTTGGAGCGTCAGTATAGCTTTGACGAAATGGGCAAGCACACCGAGGACAACGGCAGTGATAACATGATTATCCACGGCGATAATCTGGAAGCCCTGAAAGCTCTGCTGCCGCAGTATGAGGGTCGGGTGAAGTGCATCTACATCGATCCTCCTTACAACACTGGCAATGAGAAGTGGTGCTACAACGATAATGTCAATGATCCGCATATTCAAAAGTGGCTGGGCGAAGTCGTTGGTAAAGAAGGCGAGGATTTGACACGCCATGACAAGTGGCTCTGCATGATGTATCCTCGGCTGATGCTGCTGCAGAAGTTGTTGGCGGATGATGGTGCGATTTTTATTAGCATTGACGACAACGAGCTTTACAACTTGAAATCCATCTGTGATGAAATTTTTGGTGCCAAGAATTTTGTTGAAAATATTGTATGGCAAAAGAGAACTTCTCCTGATGCTCGAAAAAAAGTTAGTAGTGGACATGAATATGTTTTGATATATGTAAAAGATATCGAAAGATATGATTCTGTATTTAATCTCCTACAAATTGAAGGTAAAGATATCGAAAAATTCAAAAATCCAGACAATGATCCGCGAGGACCGTGGGTATCCACTGATTTCACAGCACAAGGGTGGAGACCAAATCAAATGTATGAAATCACAACGCCTAGCGGGAAGGCCATGACTCCACCTGAGGGAAGATGTTGGAGACATTTGGAAAGCGTATACCAAAATCTTCTAGCGGAAGGTCGTCTATGGTTTGGAGCAGATGGGGGCGGTGTTCCAAGGAAAAAGACATACTTGAGTGAAAAAGAAGGAAAGGGTGTCTGGACATGGTGGACAAACATAGAAGTTGGGCACACTCAAGAAGCAACTCAGGAAGTTGCAAATATTTTGGGGAAAGCAATGTTTGACTATCCCAAACCGGTGCGCTTATTAACGCGAATTTTGAAATTGGCGAGTTCTCCGAATGCGGTTATCCTCGATTCCTTTGCCGGCTCTGGCACAACTGCCCATGCGGTGCTGAATATGAACAAAGCGGATGGAGGACACCGCAAGTTTATTCTGGTGGAGATGGGCGACTACGCCGATACTACGACTGCTGAACGTGTGAAGCGTGTGATCAACGGCTATGGCAAAGACAAGAACGCCGTAGAAGGCACTGGTGGCAATTTCAGTTACTACGAACTGGGCGAGCGGCTGCTTCTGCCGGATGGCAACCTGAATGAAAGCATCGGCACAGACAAAATCCGTGACTACATCTGGTATACGGAAACGAAGAAACCTGCGGTGAATCAACAGAACGAAAGCTCATATTTTCTCGGTGAGAACAACCACACCGCTTACTATTTCTACTATGAGCCAGACCAGATGTGCGTGTTGGACTATGCTTTTTTGTCTACCATTCCGGAAAAAGCGGAAAACTATCTGATTTATGCTGACCGCTGTGCATTGAGTGAGAGTGATTTGCTGCGGTTTGGTATTACGTTTAAGAAAATTCCGCGCGATATTGCGCGGGTGTAAGGAGGACGGCTCTTATGGAATTGAAAAATTATCAGAAAGCCGTCATTCGGGATTTGGAACGCTATCTGGAAATCCTGATGCAGACAAAGAACATCGAAACGGCCTATACTCGGCTCTGGCAGGAGAAAGATGTAAAAGTCGGATTTGGCGGAATGCCCAAGTATCAGAATCTTCTGCCCGGTGTGCCGAATGTCTGCCTGAAAGTTCCTACGGGCGGCGGCAAAACATTTTTGGCTGCAAATGCCATCGAGCCGATTTTCTCCGCACTGGGCGTGGTAAAACGCCGTGCAGTGGTTTGGCTGGTTCCGTCAGATGCTATCCTGACCCAAACCTTGGCTGCATTGCGTGACCCTGCACATCCTTACCGCCAGAAAATTGATGTTGCCTTTGGCAGCCGTGTAGAAGTGTATACCAAAGAACAGCTTTTGATGGGGCAGCACTTCAATATCTCTGCGGTCAACGAGCAGCTTTCCATCATGGTGCTGTCTTACGATTCGTTCCGTGGCAAGAAGGAGCGGCTCAAGGCCAAGCAGGAGAACAGCAGCCTTGTTGCGCTGGCAAATGCACTGGGCGAACCTGATATGCCGCTGGAAGATACCGATCCGACCGCCTTGATGCAGGTCATTAATCAGCTGCATCCGCTGGTTATTGTGGACGAAAGCCACCATGCGCGCAGTAACCCGAGCAAGCAGATGCTGCAAAACTTCAATCCCTGCTTTGTGCTGGATCTGACGGCAACGCCCACTAGGGAAAGCAACATTATCTCCATTGTGGATGCGATTCACTTGAAACGCGAGAACATGGTCAAGTTGCCTGTCATCGTGATGAATCGCAACAGCCAGCAGGATGTGCTGCATGATGCCATCGAGATGCAGCGGACACTGGAAATTCACGCAAAAGATGCCTACGAAAAGGGCGGCAGCTACATTCGCCCCATCGTGCTGTTTCAGGCGCAACCCAAGAGCACAGAAAATGCAACGACCTTTGAAAAACTGCGCCAACGCCTGATTGCAGCCAACATTCCAGCAGAGCAAATTGCCATCAAGACGGCAGAGATCAACGAGTTAAAAAATGTGGATTTGCTGTCGGAAAAGTGTTCGATTCGCTTTATCATTACAGTCAATGCCTTGAAAGAGGGTTGGGACTGCCCCTTTGCGTATATCCTTGCTTCGCTGGCGAACCGCACCAGTCAGGTGGATGTGGAGCAAATCGTGGGGCGTATTCTGCGCCTGCCCTATACCCGGAAACATTCTTCTCCGATCCTGAATACTTCGTATGTTCTGACCTCGTCTGCGGACTTCAAGCGTACGCTGGACGGCATCGTCAAGGGCTTGAATAACGCAGGCTTCACTGACCACGATTACCGTGTGCAGGAAGAAGCTGCCCCGGTCGAGCCGCTGCCCAAAGTGGAGCAGACCATCTTCCCGGCACAGCCGACAAACGAAGCAATGCCCGCGGCATCGGCGGAAGAGGAAGAGTTTTTTGATTTCGACCCGACACTGTTGGGCAGCACCTTGGCAAAGGCAAGTGTTTCTCCCTCGGTGCAGAATATTTTTGACCGCTCTGAAAAGGAACAGAACGATTTTGATGTTGCTATGCAGCAGCACCAGAATGACCCGTTGAGCGATTTGCCGCTGGAGGTGCAGGATAAAGTGGATACCTCTCATGTAAACCCGGAGTTTTTGGAGGATGTTCACACCCTCAAACTTCCGAAATTCTGCCTAAAAGTACAGCCATCGCTTTTCTCGCTGTACGACAGCGAAGAACTCTCAAAGGAAAACCTGCTCAGCAACTTTACGTTAAAGGGAAAACCAAGCGCAATCGACTTCGGCCATCTGGACGACGATTTGGCACAGGTCGATTTGGAAGACCGCGATACCACGACACCGCGTATCTCCAAGCTGAAAGATGATTATCAGCAGTACATGAACAGGCAGTTTCCGCTGCTTCCGGGCGAGGATAAACTGCGTATCTGCAAGGATATTATCCACAAGAGCCTTTGCAAGATGAACGCGGTGGATGATAATGAACTGCGGCGTTATGTCGATGGTATCGTGGATAATATGAACCGCGAAGAGCTGGACGCGCTGGAACGGATGCCTGTTAACTTTGCGGCAAAAATTCGTGCATACGTCATGCAGCTTCAAGAGGAAACTGCACGAGAAAACTTCTACAAGTGGCTGGAAACGGAGAAAATCGTATGTGAACCCCGCTTTCAGTTGACGGAGTATATCACCCTCCCGGATAGCACTTCTTCAATGAGCAAGAGCCTGTACCAGACCGAGGGCAAGATGGATGGTCTGGAATACAAAATGGCTCTGGCAATGACCAACATGGATAATATCCGCTGGTGGCATCGCAACCCGGAGCGTAACAAGTTTTCGTTCTGTTTGAACGGATTCCGCAACCATTACCCGGATTTTATCGTTCGCACGACCAGCGGAAAGATTATTCTGATTGAAACCAAAGGCGACCAGCTGGAAAATGCAGAGTCCAGAGAAAAAATTCGTCTGGGTCGTGCATGGCAGGATGCCGCTGGCAAGCAGGCATACCGCTATTATATGGTGTTCCAGAACAAAGACTTGCAGATGGAGGGTGCATATCGCTTTGATGAGTTTTTGACGCTGTTGAGGGCGTTGTGATAAAAAACGATTTTATAGCGTCACAAGCTTTAAGATTGAAAATATAGGTATACAAGAACAGTTTTTTGAGATTATCATAGTAAAAGTAATGCTAAATTGGTTTTTGACGATATAATGGCATTGGCGGAAAGAGTGTATATTATTCTTTTGCCCAACTTTTAGAGAAATCTTAAATGTTCACTTTTTGAAATTATTGCAAAGGATATTTTTGAAAATGAGAATAATTGACCTGTTCTCTGGAGTTGGAGGACTAACATTTGGATTTTATTATAGAAAATACAAAGACCATTTTGTCAGGAATCGAAAAAATCAATTCGTTTTTGCAAATGAATACAATCCGCTTGCAGCTAAAGCATACTCTGAAAATTATCCTGATATTCCTATGAAAAACTGCGATATAAAGTCCTTGAAAGAAAGTGACATAAGAAAATGGATTGGATCGGAACCAGTTGATTTGATAATTGGTGGACCACCATGCCAGTCTTTTAGTACCGTTGGACAACGAAATTACGACGAAAAAGCACAACTGTATACGGAATATTTGAGAGTGTTAAAAATTGCTCGTCCAAAAATGTTCTTGTTTGAAAATGTCCGAGGCATTTTATCGATGAGAGAAATATTCTATAAAAGAGATGCAGCTGGAAATATCTTGTATGAATTAAAAGATGTTGAGGGTAGAGAGTCGTTAACGCCGCGAAAAAAGCCTGTTATAGATCATTATGGTAAATCTGTTATGGAGATTTTAAATGATCAGTTTTCAAATCTTGGAAATGGTTTGGGCTATAACATTTGGACGGAACGATTGAATGCTATGGACTATGGAGTTCCTGAAAATAGAGAAAGGGTCTTCATTGTAGGCATCCGAAACGACTTGAATTTAAAATGGAACTGTCCTCCAAAAGAAAAGTCTGCGCACCTTACTATAAAGGATGCAATATCCGATCTTCCAGAAGTTTTAGAAGGACAAAGCATAAGTTCTTATCAGCAGCTACCACAGAATAAGTATCAAGAACTCATGCGACATGGGTCAAATGAACTAACGCAACACTTCTGTGGGTGTTATAGTGAAAAAATCAGAGCTGTTATACAACATGTGAAGCAGGGCGAAGGAAAAAATGAATTTAATGCATTGGTTGATTCTGGTAAAATCGATAAATCTTATAGGCTAACATCTGGCTATGCGAATACTTATGGACGTTTAATAGCGGATCAACCATCACCTACGATAACCAACAATTTGACAACTGTTTCTAGTTTGAGATGTATTCATTATAGCCAAAATCGTGCATTAACTCCACGCGAAGGAGCGAGAATACAATCATTCCCAGATTGGTACAAGTTTGAGGGATTCAAATCGGATGTTTGTACACAAATCGGGAATGCTGTTCCTCCATTGCTGGCTTTACGACTAGCATCACAATTTGAGAAAACTCTGAAATGAGGTAAAATCAATGGACAATACCAATGATAAAATCTTTTTCAATTTCTCGTACTTTGCACTTAAACTGTTAGGCAAGGGATTATACTCAAATCCATGGACAGCAATAGCGGAGCTTGTTGCTAATGGACTTGATGCTAAGGCAACCTGTGTACGAATTTTTATCGACATGAGTGACAAGAAAAACTCTGAGATAGAAATTTTCGATAATGGTACGGGAATGACATATTCAGATCTTGCAGAAAAATATGTTTTAATTGGAAAAAACAAACGAGAAGACCTTTCGCTAGATGAAGTTTCAAAGAACAAAGTTATGGGGCGAAAGGGAATCGGAAAACTCGCAGCTTTATATTTATCTAGTAAATATTATCTTATATCAAAATCTGCCGGACAAGAATCCGCATGGTATTTTGATATGAGCAACGAGCGCGAGTCTGAGATACCATCGTTAAATAGAGTTAATCTTTCTCAAGTTGAAGTTTTGTCAGCAGAATACTGGGATAAGCTTACTTCTGGAACGATGATAAAGCTTAAAAATGTTGACCTGACAAACATTGGAATTCAGTCAATTGAAGGGCTAAAGGCTAGACTTTCGGATTATTATGTTCTGGATTCTATATCCGGAAAAATCGAATTAGCTGTTAGGTATCAAAAAAATACGCCAATTGGATTTCAAGAAGTAGCAAAAAATATTGCATTTCGGAATTTCTATGCTCTTTTTGACAACAGCGAATCGAATATAAAAAGTCGAATAGCCGAAAGCGTTTATTTTCCATCTGCGGATGACACTGTTCGAAGAAAACCAAGACATACTGTTATTATTGATGAATCAGCCTATAACACCAGTGGAACACGACATTTTGTTAAAGAGGATGGTTCTCTTTCGGAAAAAGAAATTCCGTATAGCTTGACCGGATGGATTGGAATTCATGCCAGCATAAAAAAAGATGATGCACAAGTTAATGATCCATTATTTTTGAAAAATAAGGCATATAAATCCACACAATTAAGACTTTATGTGAGAAAAAAACTTGCTGTCGAAGATTTTATGCCGTATTTGAAAAACACACAGGCATTTTCGAATTATATAGAAGGCGAAATCAATTTTGATGTACTAGACGATAATTCTTTGGGAGATATTGCGACATCTAATCGACAGGGGTTTGCTGAAGATGATGAACGTGTTGCCTTGTTAATTAGTTTGGTAAAGCCGATTGTTTCCACTTTGATTGTGCAGCGTGTGAAAGTTGGACAGGAGATTCGTGAAGAAGAAGATAAAATAAAAAAAGAGCATGAGGCTGCGCTTAAAGCAGCCGAAGCGGCACGCCAAGAGTTAGAGATAAAGAATCGTGTCACCGAAAAAAAATTGGAAGTCGCTTCTGATAATATTCAAAAATATAAAGCCCAAAGCTATACTATTTTTAGCGCGATTACGGAAGACCAAAAAACATTCTCGGCAAAAACTCACTTGGTAAAGACGAACGCCCTAACGATAAGGAACAGTGTAACAACTTTGGCTAGAAAAATAGGAATTGAAAATTATAGAGAACTCGGCGCAATCTCGGTTGCCACAGATAAAATTTTAAGTTCATTGAAATATAGCGCAATTGCTAAATTTAATATTGAAGATGCTTCAATTAAGGAGGACTTGTTTGCTTTTTGTCGGGAATACTTAATGAATGTTCTCCAACAGCAGTATTTCAATATTCACATTTCTGTTGAAACTTCCGGCCAGCATATAATTAAATTTCAACCGCAAAACATTTCTCTTGTTTTGGACAATTTTTTGTCTAATTCACAAAAAAGCCATGCCAGAAACTTTAATTTATCGATGGAAGATATTTCGGGGAAAGCCTATATTGAATTATGGGATGATGGTGATGGCTTTGGAGCAGTAGATTTAAATGAAATATTTGATTTTGGGTTCAGCAACACAGGTGGAACAGGAATCGGCTTATACAATATTAAGACGGTTATCAAAAAAATGAAGGGAACCATTTGTGCGGAGAATGCAACACCCTCTGGAGCAAAGTTCATTATTGAAATGCCATAAAAGAAAGCGTGCAGAATATGGATATGACGTATAAAATTCTGTGGATTGATGATGCAGAAGACTATGTTGACTCAACAAAAGAACTTGTAGTTCAAGCTATTCAAAACCGTTTTATGGATGCAGACATTGAAAGCTATAGCGACTATGATGAGTTCAAAAGTGAAAAGCTAGAAAATTTTGATGCAACATCCTTTGATTTTTATGATTTGATTCTTATGGACTTTGCACTATCTGGTACAACTGGTGATGCTGTGATACGCGAACTTCGCAGCAAGGAAATCTATACAGATATTGTTTTTTATTCAAGCGACAAGGAAAACATGGAAAGTTCTCTAAAAAATTCTGATCAATTGAATGGTGTTTTCTTGGCCGATCGTGCAAATCTTCTGGAAATTATAGGCCGTGTTGTTCAAAAAAATCTAAAAAGAGAGTATCGTATATCAAATATAAGAGGGCTTATAATGGATAGCACCTCGGAATTTGACTATATTTGCCAATCGACAACAATAGCGTTATTTGAAAAGTTAAGTTCAGAACAACAGGATGTGATTGTCCGAAAAGCAAAGGAGTATGTTGAAAGTGCTGCATCTAAATCTGGACAAAATTTTGAGGGATTAAACAAAAAAGTAGGAAAATCATTTATAAAAAACGCGATTCAATCCGTTGAGTATGTGATGGATAATAAGGATCGTTATGCTCTTATGGGGTTGATTGTGAAATTTTTTGATGACGGACCGATTGCTCAAGAAGATTTCTCACAAAAATATAGTGATGAGTTGATTAAACCTCGAAATAAATTAGCACATGCTAAACTGGTGTACGGAAAATGCCATCAAAAATTACATCCCATAAAAAATCGAAGCATACCATCTTGTGATGGGAAATGTGACAGCTGTTCAAATGAATATGATATGGAAAAATGTGAATCTTTAAGGGCGGCGATTTATAACTATTATAAAGTGTTCCAAAATATTGAAAAGAAAACGAATGAACTTGTTCCTCTCGAATGATTTATGATGTATGGTTGTCACAATTTTATATACATAATGAAGCGGAGATAATTATATAATCACAAAGAACTTTCCGAGTGAAAAGAAGTCTCTGGTTGAAAATAATAGATACTGTACCTCATAAAAAGCCCACAGGCCAGATATAAAATCCGGTCTGTGGGCTTTACTATATTTTCAAGTGATGTGGTTCAAACCTTGGAGTTCAAATACTCTACCAGTTCCCAAATCGTTGTCAACGGATTGCTCTGCCGTGAAATCGGTTCGAGACCCTGCTTCTGAACTTGGTCAGCACGAGCTTTCGCTCTCTGAATCGCAGTTGCCTGCAAAGGCTTCAAAACGTCAAAGTAATCCTTGTTCTTCTCATAATCGGGGATTCTGTTTGGCTGTTTCAGCAAGCGGATCAGTGCTTGACAATCTTCGAGCTCTGCCTGCTGATTTACAAAGTGCAACAGGAACCACAGCTCAAAGGATGGATTGGAGTAGGCCAGATGATAGCCTTCCTTTTGAGCGGACTGTTTGGCACGCAGAAGAACCTCGTTGGAGTTATCGTCACGGTCAAATACGCACCAGATGGAGTCACCATCTTCCGGGTAGTATGGATTATTGCCCATCGTTGCTTTGGCCTTTTGCACAAGCCTGTCGGCAGACTTGTACTGAGAAGAAATCGGGATAATGTCAATATTGCATCCTCGACTGCGGAAACGCTTGAAATACCGAATCTCGGTTTCACTGCCCTCGCAGATAAGATACACGACTGGATTGCGCTTTCTGGCGTGGACAGATTTGCGGCTGATCTCTTTTATTCTGCCCATACTGCATTCCCTCCAATGAATGGAATCGCCCCATACCGGCCTTGCAGATAGCCTTTGGCGATATTCTCACCTTTCCGGGGAGAAAACTCGGTCAGAGCGTAAATATCGGTCTGCATGGTCTTTTCATCCTTTTCTGCAAACCAAATCTGATCGCGTCGCAGCAACGTCAGGTCGAGAAGTCCGGTATCGTGTGTTGTAAAGATGAGTTGTGCATGGTTTGTATTGATAGCGGCATCCTGCACCATCTCGATCAGATGCCTTGTCAGCAGCGGGTGCATACTGGATTCGATCTCGTCTACTAC
>ENA-ORUQ01002967-ORUQ01002967.1-human-gut-metagenome-genome-assembly--contig:-NODE-2967-length-12406-cov-9.246296_pt1 | contig 12406 bp, 8 predicted proteins | sample MGYA00242081_ERZ509211 | MGnify/ENA primary metagenome ERZ509211 (study PRJEB26280, sample SAMEA2338785) | human gut metagenome | biome: human gut; feature: human-associated habitat; material: faeces...
TAAAATAAAGATAACATTCTCCATAGCCAAAAATGTAACGGCCGAAGTCGGTGAGAAATATATTTATGCCCGTATTGTAAAACCCGATGGAGATGTATTGGTGAAAGATAGGGCCGATGTATTTCCTTTTGAAGATCGTGAAATAAATTATTCTTGCCGAAAATTGATTGAATATACAGGTGAAGAATTGAATGACGTGACAATGTATTGGGCCGTGGAAGAATTTTTATATCCCGGGGAATATCGCGTGGATATCTTTGCCGATAACTATAAGATAGGGACTCGTTCGTTCACTTTGAAACAATAGCTTCCGCCTCTGTATTTGTTTGGAGAATCGGGCCGATGTGAAAGTATGGGTAAAGCTCTTCCCGATTTTATCGATATTTTGGCTTTGTCGATAATTTGTGGGGAGGCAGACTTGAATTTTAGCGATGAATCTCTTGTCGATAAGTGTATTCCTGTCTTCTTGATGAATGGTTAAAAAGCGGCCGAATAGATTCTTGAAAAATTTAACCCCTCCGTCACTACGTGCCATCTTCCCTATATTTTGCCGTGCAAAACACAGAGGAGGAGTTTAAAAGTAACCCTCTATTCATTTGTGAAGTGCCCCAAAAAATTGAACAAGTTGAACCTAACCGGAAACATTTCACTTCATAGTTAGTACCAGATTATTCAACTCCTCTCCTCTATTGAAATCTCCGAAGTGAGTTTTAGCCCTCTCCCCCTGTGTCGCGCAGCAATAGGGGAAGAGCCCGCAGGGCGAGGGGGGTGAAAAAATCATATAATCTTTGATTGAGGGGTTAGAGGTATAAAAGGAGAAAATATCGACTGAGTTGATATTTTGCGTAGAGAGATGATTCTTCTATGTATCTTATGAAGTATATTTTCGGTAGCATTCTATCGTTTGGTTATTGAGTTTTTTTCGTTCATGAAAAATGCTTTCGAAAATAGCTTTCGAATACAGCGTGGAACAATTCAAAGCCGATTCTTAAAAAATAGTAAAAATAGAAAACTAAAATCTTTAAATATTTGTTTAATGCTAAACTCGGCGTATTTTTGCGGTGTAATGCCGGGTGCATTATTTTTTTAAGAAATAAAATTGTTTATGCAACTATAAGCAAAACAAGTATTAGTTCCGTTAAAGAAAAGTAAGAGATAAATAGAAGCGTATGAAAATAAATGGAAGCATATGGGCAGGGAGGGCATTGTTAGCAGCCTTCTTGTTATCTTTTCTGATGGGTTCGGCACAACAACCGGTTTCGCTCGATTCTTGCCGACAGATGGCATTAAAGAATAATAAGCAACTACGTATAGCCGAAGAAAAGGTGAAAGGGGCAGGCTATACAAAAAAATCGGCTAGGGGAGCTTATTTCCCGGGAATAGATTTTACCGGGTCTTATATGTATAATCAAAAGTCGATATCGCTTTTGGAGTCCGACCAATATTTGCCTACAAAGACATTCGATTTAGCCAGTCAAGAATACAAGTATAATGTGGTAACTAACCCGGCGACCGGGCAACCTATATTGAACAACGGGCAGCCTATACCGTCGACTGTCGCCATGATCCCGAAAGAGGCTTTCGAGTTCGATGTACATAATGTGTATGCCGGGTTGGTGACACTGACGCAACCTATTTTTATGGGAGGTAAGATAAAGGCATTGAACGATATTGCCGGATATGCCGAGAAGTTGGCGGTGTCGCAGAAGAATACGGCCGAGAAGGAAATTATTTATCAGACAGATGAGGCTTATTGGCAAGTGGTCTCTCTCGTTCATAAGAGAAAACTGGCCGAGAGTTATACGGCTTTACTCGATACGTTGAACCGGCATGTACAAGAGATGATAGCCGAAGGAGTTGCGACTCAGTCGGACGGATTGACCGTGGCCGTGAAGTTGAATGCCGCTCAGATAACCCTTGCTAAGGTCGATAACGGATTGGCTTTGTCGCGTATGGCTTTGGCTCAAATCTGCGGGTTGCCGGTCAATTCTATATTTACGCTTGAAGATGAATCGTTGGAGCGTGTAGCTCCGCAGGAGACTCCGTTGTCGTATAATATGGAGGAGGTTTTTAAAAATCGGAACGAAGTGTTGAGTCTTAATTATGCGGCGAAAATCTATGAAAAGAAGAAAAACTTGGCTCTTTCCGATATGTTACCCAAGTTGGCTTTGGTGGGGACTTATTCTTTTACTAATCCCAACGTATTTAACGGATTTAAAAACGAGTTCGACGGTATGTTCAGCGTGGGAGTAATGCTCAATATTCCAATCCTTCATTGGGGAAAGAACTACAATAAGATTCGTGCCGCTAAGAGTGAAGCGGTTGTTGCCAAGTTGGAATTGGCCGACGTGAAAGAAAAGATAGAATTGCAGGTAAGTCAAGCGGCTTTTAAAACTTCGGAGGCTTATAGAACTTATAAAATGGCTGTGAAAAATTTGGAGAAAGCCGATGAAAATTTGAGAAATGCGCAACTTGGATTTCAAGAGGGAGTACTTACGACGACAAATGTTCTTGAAGCTCAAACAGCATGGCTCGAAGCCCAATCGGAAAAAATAGATGCCGAAATCGATACCCGACTTTGCGAGGTTTATTTGGCTAAGGCTTTGGGCACTATGAAATATTGAAAATAGAAAATATAAAAAATAGCAAAACAGATTTACAATGGAAAATCTAAGAGAAAAGAAAGAGCGCAGTTTGGTCGTAGGCCTCATTGCTTTGATTGTCATTATAGTTGTTTTGGCCTTGATCGGATTATTCTTGCTTAAACCGGAGCCCCAAATTATTCAAGGGCAAGCCGAAGCGACACAAGTACGGGTTTCAGGAAAGTTGCCCGGCCGAGTGGTCGAATTCATGGTAGAGGAGGGACAGCATGTTCTGGCGGGGGATACATTGGTACATATTCATTCTTCGTTGGTAGAGGCGAAACTTTCACAGGCCGAGGCTATGGAAACCGTAGCTAAGGCTCAGAATAAAAAGGTGGACAGTGGTACGCGCGTGGAACTGTTGAATTCTGCCTATGATATGTGGCAACAGGCTCAAGCCGGTTTAACGATCGCCAAGAAGACGTATGAGCGTATGCAGTCGTTGTATAAGAAAGGAGTAGTTTCGGAACAAAAACGCGATGAAGCCGAGGCTGCTTATAAAGCAATGGTCGCTACTGAAAGTGCGGCTAAATCGCAATATGAAATGGCAAAGGCCGGTGCGCAGGCCGAGGATAAGGCTGCCGCTGCCGCTATGGTCGCCGCCGCACAAGGTAGTGTCGCAGAGGTCGAGTCTATTTTGTCGGATTCTTATCTGACGGCTCCTACCGACGGTGAAATTTCCGATATTTTTCCGAATGTGGGGGAATTGGTGAGTTTAGGTGCTCCGATTATGAATGTATTGAAACTCGACGATATGTGGGTTTCGTTCAATGTTCGGGAAGACTTGTTAGAAAATTTGACTATGGGAGCCGAAGTACAGGCTATAATTCCGGCATTGGAAAATAAGGAAGTGACTTTGAAAGTATTTTATATTCGGGATATGGGATCTTATGCGGTATGGCGCGCTACGAAAGTTACCGGGCAATACGATGCCAAAACTTTCCAAGTGAAAGCCCGTCCGGTCGAACCGGTCGATAATCTACGTCCGGGAATGTCGGTATTGTTGAAAAGAGATAAAAAATAAAATGGAAGTTCTGTAACTTCGAGAATGTCTATATGTCAGAACGAATGGAATATCAAACGGGGCTTTGGGCTACTATTGTCCGGGAATTGAAACAACTGGTTTCGCGTCCTATCTATGTACTTTGTATGGTAGGAGCGCCGCTATTCAGTTGCATATTCCTGCTTTCCTTGATGCACGAAGGGTTACCTCATAAGATTCCGGTAGCGATTGTCGATCACGACCACACCTCTACGTCTAGGAATTTTATTCAACAGCTTGGATCTCAGGAGTCGGTCGATGTTGCCTATAAGTTGAATAGCTTTACCGAGGCTCGGGAGTTGATGCAGTCGGGTGATATTTTCGGATTTTTGATTATTCCTGAGGATTTTGAAGCGAAGGCTATCGCCGGTCGTCAACCCGAAATTTCTTTTTATACGAATGATGCCTATTACATTCCTGCGTCGCTGCTATATAAAAGTTTCAAAACCATGTCGGTGTTAGCTTCGGGTGCAGTCGTGCGCCAAGTATTACTTTCTGCGGGAGCCGAGGAGTCACAGATTATGGCTAAGTTGCAGCCGATAGCGACGGATATGCATGCGTTGGGCAATCCGTGGATTAGCTATTCGGTTTATCTGAATAATTCTTTTCTTCCCGGGTTATTGCAATTGATGATTCTGTTGGTTACGGTTTTCAGTATCGGATCTGAGATGAAACGAGCCACGTCGAGGGAATGGTTGCGGACTGCCGACGATTCGATTATTATTGCTATTACAGGTAAACTCATTCCCCAAACGATCATATTTTTTTCGATGGGGCTTTTATACTTGTCGTTGCTATACGGTTATTTGCATTTCCCGATGCATAACAGCATTTGGCACATGATTTTCGCGATGTTCTTGTTGGTTGTCGCTTCACAGAGTTTTGCGGTAATTATTATGTGTTTTGCGCCTTCGTTAAGAATTGGGTTGAGTGTCGGTGGTTTGGTGGGAGTCTTGTCTCTTTCTATCGCGGGATTTTCTTTCCCTGTGCCGGCTATGTATTTGCCGTTCCAAGCTATCTCGTATGTATTGCCTGTACGGCATTATTTTTTGATTTATGTAGATCAGGCATTGAATGGAATACCTCTTTATTATTCGCGTGTACATTATGTCGCATTGATTTTGTTTGCGGTGGCATCCACTCCGTTGTTACCCCGGTTGAAAAAGGCTTTGATGCGTCAAGTATATGTACCGTGATGTAAAAATAAAATGATATGAAATTGTTTCATTCTATAAAAATAGGTTTGTCCGACATTTATTACATTTGGCGGCGGGAATACCGTGCTGTTTTTCATGATTTGGGAATCGTGCTGTTTTTCTTTGCTTTACCATTCGCTTATCCGATTGTATATGCCGCAGTGTATAACCCTGAGGTAGTGAGGGAAGTGCCTATGGTCGTCGTGGATAATGCCCGTACCCCTTTGAGCCGGGAGCTCGCTCGTGAGATGGACGCGACACCGAATGCGCATATCGTTTCGTATTGTGCCGATATGGACGAGGCGAAGCACATGATGTATGAAAAGCATTGTTATGGAATATTGTTTATTCCGGAAGATTTCAGTCGAAAAATAGAGCGAGGTGAACAAAGTGTCGTTTCGTTCTATTCGGATATGAGTATTCTCTTGAATTACAAAGGTTTTTTAATTGCGTTGACCGATGTGACGATGAACCTCGGAGGAAAGTTACAGACTCAGGCTTTGGGTGGAGCCACGCAGGAACAAATCAATGTAGCGACACAACCCATTCCGTATAGCTCTATTAATTTGTATAATCCAGAGTCGGGTTTGGCATCGTTTTTGTTGCCTGCCATATTGGTGTTGATTTTACAGCAGAGCCTTATTTTGGGAATTGGTATGATGGCTGGGGGAATTTATGAACATCGACAGTTACACCTGTTTTACAGTGGACGAGAACACATGCACAATAATGTATTGCATTTGGTGATAGGCAAATCATTGTGCTATTTTAGCTTGTATATTTTATGTACGGCATACATATTACATTTTATTCCGTGGCTTTTTAAATATCCGCAGATAGGTAGTCAGGTAGAAATTTATTCTTTTGCCGTTCCGTTCTTGTTATCTTCTATATTTTTTGGAATGACGCTATCTATATTTGTTCGAGAACGCGAAAGTTCTTTCTTGTTGTTTGTCTTTACTTCGGTTATATTTTTGTTCATATCGGGTATTACATGGCCTCGTTATGCCATGCCGGAGTACTGGAAGTGGTTGGGTGCTCTCATTCCGTCTACTTGGGGAATAGAAGGCTTTGTACGTATGAATACGGCCGGGGCTGGTATTTATGATGTGCGTCATGCCTATACGATGTTATGGATTCTAACAGGAGTTTATTTTGTGACGACTTGCTTGGTTTATAGGTATCAGATTTGGAAAGATAAAAAACGAGGCTTTTCGGGAGTGCTCGATTCAGGGATAGATTGAAAGAACAGGTTAGTTATATAGATAGAAGCCGACATCTTAATAGATAGTCGGCTTTGTTGTTTTTTGTGAAATCCATCGATTTTAAAACGGTTTTGATATTTTATTATTATCTTTACGTCCCTTTTCTAAAAATATAACTTAAATAATAGATAATGAACTGTATTTCACGTAACTGTTTGTTGCTTGTCGTTTTGACTTGCTTGTTTCCGTTCTTTGTATTTGCAGAGATTCCTGCCGGATATTATGATGATGCTGTTGGAAAAAGCGGTGAGGATTTGCAAAAAAGTTTGTCTACCATCTTAAACGATGCAACCGATGTAGGTTATAATGGCTTGTGGAATCTTTATAAAACGACAGACAGACGTTCCGATGGGAAAGTGTGGGATATGTATTCCGATATAACGAACTATACTTTTGGAACCGATCAATGTGGCACATATGGGGTTGAAGGCGATTGCTATAACAGGGAGCACTCGGTTCCTAAAAGCTGGTTTAGTGAGCAGTCGCCTATGAAGTCCGATGTGTGGCATGTCTATCCAACCGATGGAAAAATAAATGGAATGCGTAGTAATAATCCGTTTGGAGAGGTAGGCTCTGGCGCATCGAGCTCGAAAAATGGATTTTCCAAATGGGGGAAATGTGTGACTCCCGGTTATTCGGGTACGGTATTCGAGCCGAACGATGAATATAAAGGAGATTTTGCGCGTACTTATTTCTACTTTGCTACTCGGTATCAAAACCGTATAACGAATTGGGGAAGTATATTTGTTTCTAATTATCCTCATATTATCGATTGGCAACTCAATATGTTACTTCGTTGGCACGAACAAGACCCCGTTAGCCAAAAAGAATTGGATAGAAATGAAGCTGTCTATGAGTCGCGTCAAGGAAATCGGAACCCGTTTATCGATTATCCCGAATTGGTCGATCTCATCTTTGGAGACAGTCGTAATATCCCCTTTATGCCAGATGGAGGAGATGCTCCGTATATCGAGGCTCCTCGAAACGGATCGACTGTCGATATGGGAATCGCTTCGGTGAATAGTTCTTCACCGGTAACGGTTCAACTATCTGTTAGAGGACGTAATATCGAGAGTGCTGTTTCGGTTGAAGTAGGGGGTAATGATAGTGAGTGCTTTTCGGTGAATCGTCGGGAACTTACAGCCGATGAGGTTAATAATGGAACAACTGTCGAGTTAGCCTATCGTTCTTCGGTAGTAGGTTCGCACGAAGCTGTTTTGGAAATATCGGGAGGTGGGTTAAAGTCTCCGATTATCGTTAATTTGAAAGGGCAGGCTATCGACGATTTTGTCGCATTGCCGGCGAAAGATATTACGAAAAATTCTTTTGTGGCGGTTTGGACTCCGAAATCGGAAGCAACTGATTATGAATTGAATGTGTGGTACGACGACTATTCGTCGAGTGTTCCTGAGAAGGACATATTGGACGTGACGTTTTCGTCGAAGCCCGATTCGTGGACCTATGAGGGATATACTGCTGTTGAATCGGGAAAATTACGATTAGGTTCGGGTAGTAAGGACGGTAGCGCTACTACTCCTATCCTTGATTTATCGGCCGGAGATGTATCGATAACGGTAGTGGCCGAACCTTATAAAGAAGATCTGTCTGTGTTGTTTGTTTCGGTCGATGGTCAAGAGATTAGCCAGATTAACCTCGATGGTACTACGACCACAACTATTCCGGTGAAGGAGGGAACGAAAACATCAACAATCACCTTGATGGCCAAGAGCGATCATCGGGTCTATCTGCATAGCGTAGTGGTGAAGAGCGGTGGAGGTTCTACCCCTGTTGTTTTAGAAGGATATCCTCGTCGAGTAGGAGATGTAAACGAATATATGGTATCCGATTTAACTCCCGTTGTGCAGTATCATTATACGGTGACTCCCTATATCGGGGAAGAGGCTCAGTCGGTGTCTAATACGATTTCAGTCTCTACGTGGTCGGCTGCTGTCGATGATATGGAGGCAGATCGTGTTTTGATATTTACCTCTGGGAATGTGTTGCATATACTCAATGCCCCGATGAATGCTGTTGCCTCGTGGTATACGATGGACGGGCGTTTGTGTGGCTCGCGGATTTTGCATAGCGAGGAGGTCGAATGGGAGTTGCCCGAAGGAATTTATATCGTGAAGGTTGTATCTCCGTCGTTACAAAATACGGTGAGAGTGCATAGCTCGCGTTGAGATTAAAAATCTGTATTATGAGTACTATGAAAAATTGTGCCCGGATAATTTTCGGGGTATTGGGAATTTCGTTTCTGGGATTTCGGCTTGATGCCACAGTTCCTGCGGGCTATTATTATGCGGCCGATGGAAAACATGGAGCTGAGTTGAAAACTGCATTATACGAAATAATAAGTTCGATGCATACACTCGGTTATGGTAGTGGGGAAGATGCCACGTGGGAGGGCTTCTCCCGAACAGACCGTAAAGACGATGGCAGTGTGTGGGACAGGTATTCCGATGAAATACGCTATTTCGATGGCTTTAATGCCGTCGGGGGCATGCATATAGAGCACTCTTTCCCGAAAAGTTGGTGGGGCGCTTATGAAAATAATGCTTATAGGGATTTGCATCATTTGTTCCCGGCAGACGGATCGGCCAATTCCGCTAAAAACAATTTGCCGTTGGGTGAGGTCACGGGAGTTTCTGGCTTTGACAATGGGGTCTCGAAGGTAGGAAAGAATGGTTGGGGAGTAGATTATACCGACCGTTGCTTCGAACCTGCCGACGAGTATAAGGGCGATTTTGCTCGTGCCTATTTCTATGTCGTAACGGCCTATGAAAACTTGTGTGACTATTGGCAGTCGCCTATGCTCGATAACAATACTTATCCGGTATGGAAAGAGTGGGCGTTGGACATGCTGTTGGAGTGGCATTCGCAAGACCCTCCGTGCGAAAGAGAGTTGGCGAGGAACGATTCGGTTTATACCATACAGGGGAATCGAAATCCTTATATAGATTATCCCGATTTGGTCGAGTATATATGGGGAGCTCATCGGGAAGACCCGTTCAGGTTCCCCGCAGAGACTCTCCCTTTCTTGGCTTTGCCTCGTCGGGATCAAATCATGGATATGGGGGTGATTATGTTGGGTGATAATAAAAGCGAACAACTTGATATATTGGGAAACAACCTCACCTCTTCTTTGTCCCTCTCGTGGGCGATAGGAGGTATATTTGAACTTTCCGATTACGAAGTGTCGGCACAAGAAGTGCACGATGGTTGTACAGTTGAAATATCGTGTCGAGAGCTGAGGAAAGGAGAATATCGCGATACGGTGATTATTTCGGGAGGGGGCATTGAGACCCCGTACCGCATACCGGTACAAGTAGTTTCAGTCCCTTCGTTTATAGAAACCTCGGCATCCGATGTTACGGCCACCGAGGCTTTGATACATTGGATTAATTACCCCGAAGCTATCGATTACCAAGTTTCTCTTTGGTCGGGGAATACCTCTGCCGGAGATTTGATTATTTCGGCTTATGTCGAGGGATCGGGGTATAATAAAGCGATTGAAATCTATAACGGAACAGGAGTCCCGGTCGACCTTTCTGCATACAGTTTGCGAATGGAGGTTAATGGCAGTGGTTCTTTCGTGAACGATACTCCGTTAGGACCTTCTATATTAAATAACGGAGAGACCTATTTATTATTAAATTCGCTATCGACTGATGGGGAGTTAATCGCTAAGGCTTCGCAGATTATTCCCGGGGGAGAAACTTCGCCTCTCAATTTCAATGGGAATGATGCTGTTGCGCTTTGTCGCGATGGTATAATGATTGATGTGGTGGGTGTTGCCGGGGAAATAGCTTATTGGGGGCAAGATAAAACGTTGTATCGCCGTTCCGAGATAACACACCCTACATCACGATATAATGGGAAAGAGTGGATATCGTCTCCGAAAGATGATTTTTCGAGGATAGGGCTTTTTCGTATGCAGCTTGACGACAAACGGGAATATATACAGACCGATAAGTCAATCGGGCTCGTACAAAACTATCGTTTTACCGAATTGCGACCGTTGACTCGCTACACCTATCAAGTGAGCGCTGTTATACCTTTGGGTATAGTAAAGGCCGCATACAGCATGCAATTTGAGACAGATTCTCTGGCTGTGCCGCAGTTGCTCGATGCCTCGGATATAACCGATAGTACTTTCCGAATAAATTGGGAAGAAGTTCAGGGAGCCGATAATTATGAGATAATTTGTTTTACACAGACTGGTGAACAACATGTTTATACTGAGGGATTTGACGAAGTAGATTCGTCCGGAAAACCTCTGCCCGATAATTGGGAGGGAACAGCTTCTGGTAATTATACATCTGCGGCAAGTAGCGGAGTGTCGGCTCCTTCGGTCGCATTGAAAAATACGGGAGAATATTTACAGACCCCTCGGTATAACGAGGGTATAGTAAAGTTTTCGTTTATGTATCGTTTTGCATCCTCCGGGACGGGATCCTACATTGTTGTTGAGAAAGAATCGGATAATAGTTGGACAGCTATTGATACATTGCGATATGTCGATACTTCTAAGAATTATCCCGAATATACCTTTTCGATCGATGAGCAGGTAACTTCGGTAAAAGTCGTTTATGCACATAAAGAAAAAGGAAACGTAGCTGTCGATGATGCTTCGATTACTTATGGAGCTTGTGTTAAGGATATTTTCTCTCAGGAAAAGGTCGGGAATATTACGACTCATGTTATAGAGGGGCTTTCTCCTCAGACAGAGTATGGCTATCAAGTCCGTTCGGTATGTAAAGATGTTGTTTCAAATTGGTCTTCGGTACAGAGAGCCGTTACGGCCGATATCTCGGCTGTTACATCTGTTCGATCATGTGATCCGATCGTATATGTGTCGGGACGGCAAATTATAATAGCGACTCTTTGTGGTTCCGAACGAATATCGGTTTACAATTTATCTGGGCAAATGTTATATGCAGTGGCTGCTGAGGGGAAAAACCAAATAGCGATAAATGTCGATCGAGGAATTTATATAATAAAAATAGAGGCGAGGAATAAAATATTCAATAAAAAAATAATTCTGTAAAATGCAGAATATTATATGGTTATATTTTATTTAAAAAATAATTCAAAAAAACATTGAAAAAAATTTGGAATGTAATAGAGAAAGGCAGTATCTTTGCAGCACTTTCGCAAAACGGGGAGGCCACGGGGCCGCCGTTGGAGAGAGAAGTTCATTGAAGGAATTGAAGAAGCAAGTGTAGTACAGGAAAATAAGAGAGAAAGAAGTCAATTCGGTCAGGTAACGCTTCGAAGGTATAATAAAGAATAAAGAAGATACAACGAAGAGTTTGATCCTGGCTCAGGATGAACGCTAGCGACAGGCCTAACACATGCAAGTCGAGGGGCAGCGAAGAGGTAGCAATACCTTTGTCGGCGACCGGCGCACGGGTGAGTAACACGTATGCAATCCACCTGTAACAGGGGGATAACCCGGAGAAATCCGGACTAATACCCCATAATATGGGCGCTCCGCATGGAGAGCCCATTAAAGAGAGCAATTTTGGTTACAGACGAGCATGCGCTCCATTAGCCAGTTGGCGGGGTAACGGCCCACCAAAGCGACGATGGATAGGGGTTCTGAGAGGAAGGTCCCCCACATTGGAACTGAGACACGGTCCAAACTCCTACGGGAGGCAGCAGTGAGGAATATTGGTCAATGGTCGGCAGACTGAACCAGCCAAGTCGCGTGAGGGAAGACGGCCCTACGGGTTGTAAACCTCTTTTGTCGGAGAGTAAAGTACGCTACGTGTAGTGTATTGCAAGTATCCGAAGAAAAAGCATCGGCTAACTCCGTGCCAGCAGCCGCGGTAATACGGAGGATGCAAGCGTTATCCGGATTTATTGGGTTTAAAGGGTGCGTAGGCGGCACGCCAAGTCAGCGGTGAAATTTCCGGGCTCAACCCGGAGTGTGCCGTTGAAACTGGCGAGCTAGAGTACACAAGAGGCAGGCGGAATGCGTGGTGTAGCGGTGAAATGCATAGATATCACGCAGAACCCCGATTGCGAAGGCAGCCTGCTAGGGTGAAACAGACGCTGAGGCACGAAAGCGTGGGTATCGAACAGGATTAGATACCCTGGTAGTCCACGCAGTAAACGATGAATACTAACTGTTTGCGATACAATGTAAGCGGTACAGCGAAAGCGTTAAGTATTCCACCTGGGGAGTACGCCGGCAACGGTGAAACTCAAAGGAATTGACGGGGGCCCGCACAAGCGGAGGAACATGTGGTTTAA
>ENA-ORUQ01002975-ORUQ01002975.1-human-gut-metagenome-genome-assembly--contig:-NODE-2975-length-12377-cov-4.106557_pt1 | contig 12377 bp, 10 predicted proteins | sample MGYA00242081_ERZ509211 | MGnify/ENA primary metagenome ERZ509211 (study PRJEB26280, sample SAMEA2338785) | human gut metagenome | biome: human gut; feature: human-associated habitat; material: faeces...
GTTCGGGTTCGCACGGCGTCCGCCGCCCCCGAAACCGCCGCCGAAGAAGCTGTCGAAAATATCGGTAAAATCAAAACCGCCTGCGCCGCCGGCATACGGATTTCCGCCGCCCGCGCCGCCACCGAAGTTCGGGTCTACGCCCGCAAAGCCGAACTGGTCGTAGCGCGCCTTCTTGTCTTTATCAGAAAGCACCTCATACGCTTCGTTGACTTCCTTAAACTTCGCTTCCGCATTTTTATCTCCGGGATTCAAGTCCGGGTGGTATTGCTTTGCAAGCTTGCGGTACGCCTTTTTAATCACATCGTCTGATGCGCTCTTATCGACCCCAAGCACTTCATAATAATCTCTTTTGTTGTCCGCCATCCGCTGTCATCTCCTCGCAAACTCCAAAAGGCAAGGGACGCCTTTCGGCTCCCCTTGCACTTTTGAACGTGTCATTTATAAAACTTAATCGACGTCCTTGTAGTCTGCGTCGTAGACGTCACCGTTCGGGTTCTGACCGCCCTGCTGCGGGTTTGCGCCCGGAGCTGCCTGCTCGCCCTGCTGCGGTGCACTTGCCTTATACAGCTTCTCACTGACCGCGTAAATCGCCTTCTGCAACTCATCCATGCCGGACTTGATCTCCTCGACCGTGCCGTTCTGCATGGTGGTCTTCAGGGCTGCAACCTTGTTGTTCACTTCGGTCTTGTCCGCCTCTTCCAGCTTGTCGCCGCTCTCGTTTACGAGCTTCTCCGCCTGGTAGCAGAGGTTCTCTGCGTTGTTCTTCGTCTCAACCTCTTCACGGCGCTTCTTGTCTTCCTCTGCAAACTGCTCAGCCGCCTTAACAGCCTTATCAATGTCTTCCTTGCTCATGTTGGAGGAAGAAGAAATCGTGATGTGCTGTTCCTTACCGGTGCCGAGATCCTTAGCGGAAACATTTACGATGCCGTTTGCGTCGATGTCAAATGTAACTTCAATCTGGGGGATGCCGCGCGGAGCCGGAGCGATGCCGTCGAGCTTAAAGAGACCCAACTGCTTGTTATCGCGTGCAAATTCACGCTCGCCCTGCAGAACGTTGACCTCAACCTGCGTCTGACCGTCAGCCGCCGTGGAGAAAATCTGGCTCTTCTTGGTCGGGATCGTGGTGTTTCTGTCGATGATCTTCGTCATCACGCCGCCCATGGTCTCAACACCGAGAGAAAGCGGAGTAACATCAAGCAACAGCAAGCCCTGAACTTCGCCGCCGAGAACGCCTGCCTGAAGTGCGGCGCCGATTGCAACGCATTCGTCCGGGTTGATGCCCTTGAACGGCTCTTTGCCGATAAGCTTCTTAACCGCTTCCTGAACAGCCGGAATTCTGGAGGAACCGCCGACCATGAGAACCTTGTTGATCTCACCGATAGAGAGGCCGGAGTCGCTCAGTGCCTGACGAACCGGGCCCATGGTCTTCTCAACGAGGTCTGCGGTGAGCTCATTGAACTTTGCTCTGGAAAGCGTGAGGTCAAGATGCTTCGGGCCGGTCGCATCCGCCGTGATGAACGGCAGGTTGATGGAAGCGCTCGTCATGCCGGAAAGCTCGATTTTTGCCTTCTCTGCCGCTTCCTTAATACGCTGCATAGCCATCTTATCGCCGGAAAGGTCGATGCCATCGGAAACCTTGAAGCTGTTGATGATCCAATCCATGACGCGCTTATCAAAGTCGTCGCCGCCAAGGCGGTTATTGCCGGCCGTAGCCAGAACCTCCTGCACGCCGTCGCCCATCTCAATGATGGAAACATCGAACGTACCGCCGCCGAGGTCATAAACCATGATCTTCTGGTCGTCTTCCTTATCGATACCGTAGGACAGTGCTGCTGCCGTCGGCTCGTTGATGATACGCTTTACATCGAGGCCCGCGATCTTGCCCGCGTCCTTCGTTGCCTGACGCTGTGCGTCCGTGAAGTACGCCGGAACGGTGATAACTGCGCTCGTAACGCTCTCGCCGAGGTAAGCTTCCGCGTCGCCCTTCAGCTTCTGGAGGATCATTGCGGAGATTTCCTGCGGGGTGTAGCTCTTACCGTCGATCGTCACCTTGTGGTCTGTGCCCATCTCTCTCTTAATAGAGGAGATCGTGCGGTCCGGGTTCGTAATCGCCTGACGCTTTGCGACCTGACCGACCATGCGCTCGCCTGTCTTGGAGAATGCCACGACAGACGGGGTGGTTCTTGCGCCTTCTGCGTTTGCGATAACGACCGGCTCGCCGCCTTCAATAACCGCTACGCAAGAGTTTGTTGTACCAAGGTCAATACCAATTGTCTTTGCCATATCAATTACCTTCCTTTAACTCAAATGAGTGTGTGAATTCTGAATTACTATATAAATGGATATTTGCTGATTTAGTTTGCTACCTGTACCATGGCGTGTCTTACGACCTTATCGCCCAGCATGTAGCCCTTCTGGAACACCGCCGAAATGACGTTTTCGCCAAGCTCGTCGCTTTCAATGTGCGCCACCGCGTTGTGCAGCGCCGGGTCAAACGGCTCGCCAACCTGACCGACTTCTCGGATGCCAAGCTTTTCAAAGCTCGCCTTAAATTGGTTTGCAATCATCTCAACGCCCTTTTTCATATCCTCTGCAGAGACATTTTCCTGTGCCAGTGCACGGTCGATATTATCGGCCACCGGCAAAATCGCGTTGATTGTATCGGAAACGGCGTTATTGTAAACGGCGTTCTTTTCGTTTGCGGAACGCTTGCGGAAGTTATCGTACTCGGCAAGCACGCGCAGGTGCTGCTGCTTGTGGCTGTCGAACTCCGCCTGCAAGCGGTCGTAATCCTCTTTTGGAATCTTCTCGCTCTTCTTTTTCTTTTTCTCCTTTTCCGCAGCCTTTGTAGATTCCTCTGCCGGCTCGGTATTCGCTTCCTGCTCGGGTTCCTGAACAGGCTTCTTTTCCTCTGCCATCTGGCAACGCTCCTTTCTCTATTCTTCCCGCATGATGCGCGTAAGCATTTCACCTACACGATCTGCGACGTATGCTGTTTGTGCCGCGACGTGTGCGTACTGCATCCGCATCGGGCCGATCACGGCGACCGCGCCGGCATCTCTGCCGTTCACGCTGTACCGTGAGCAAATGACCGACGATTCCGCCAAGGCGTTCTGCCCGGTCTCTGTGCCGATCTTGATCTGCGTGCGGTTCTGCTTGCCTGCGAGAAGTTCTGTCAAAAGCTCCCGTCTTTCCAGAATATCCATCACCCGGCGTGCACCGCCAAGCTTGTATTCCGGGTAGAACAGCAGGTTCATCTGACCGCTTACGGAAATTTCCGTCTGCATCGTTTCAAGCGCCACTTCCAAAAGCGCTGCCAGCGCCGGCGACATCAAAATTGCCATATCACCCAGCGAGATCGCAAGGTTTTGCACAAATGCCCGGTTGATCTCCGCCACGTCGCGCCCTGTCACGCGCTCGTTGAGCACGCGGAAGAAAATGCGCATAATCTCGTTTGAAAGATCAAAGTCGCAGTGAAACACCTTGTTTTTCATGGTACCTGCGCTGCTCATCATAATGAGCATCGCGGTGCGGCGGCTCGTCTGCACGAACTGCACCGCCTTGATCTTTGCATCCGCGCCGCTCGGCGTGGTGCTCAACGCAAGGTACCGTGTAGAAGCTGCCAGCGTTTTCGCCGCGCCACGCAATAATCGTTCCGGGTCAAACGCGCTTTTTGCAAGCATCGCGTCTATCGTAAGCTTTTCGGCTTCCGTTAACGTTTTCGGCTGCATCAGCGCATCTACGAACTCGCGGTAGCCCTCCTGTGAAGGCACACGCCCTGCGGAGGTGTGCGGCTGTTCCAAAAGCCCCAGCTCCGTAAGCTCTGCCATCTCGTTGCGCACCGTTGCGGAAGAAACACCTGCTTTTTCCGCAATGGACTTGGAGCCCACCGGCTCGCCCGTGCGAATGTATCCGTCTACGATCGAGGCAAGTATATTTTGTTTGCGTTTTGTCAGTTCCATACTTGCACCTCTCAGGTTTTAGCACTCTATGTTCCCGAGTGCTAACCCTTGTCTATACTATACTGCAAAGGTCAGGAAATGTCAACACCAAAATTTGTAAATACTTTGTGAATGTGCGAATTCTTCCCGGTCGGCATCCGTTTTGAAGCTTCTTTTAGCATTTCCGGCTCCACAGTGCCAAATTCCTGTTTATATATAAAGATACCGAAAAAAGCGTCTTCGACATAACTTCACTTTTTGTAATAGAATTTCAGGATTTTTTGTGCAAATTATTGACATTTTATGAAAATTGTATTAAACTGATAGCCCGTGTTTCAGTTTCTGTGTTCGCTTTAGCCCGAAAGTCCGTACCGTTAACGGAAAAGAGGAATAAACTATGATTCAGGCAGAACATTTACAAAAGACCTTCCGCGTGCGAAAACGAAACGCAGGCTTTAAAAACGCCGCAAAAGCATTTTTCAGCCGCGAGTACGAAGAAATCCACGCCCTAAACGATGTTTCGTTCCGCATTGAAGACGGCGAGGCCGTGGGCTATATTGGCCCGAACGGTGCCGGAAAAAGCAGCACCATCAAAATTCTCTCCGGCATTTTAACGCCGGACAGCGGCACCTGCGTCATCGACGGGCGCGTGCCGTGGAAAGACCGCCGCGCGCATGTTTCGCAGATCGGCGTTGTGTTCGGGCAGCGCAGTCAATTATGGTGGGACGTGCCCGTCATTGATTCATTCGAGCTTATCCGCGACATTTACGCCGTGACCGAAGATGTTTACAAGCGAAATTTACGGGATTTAACCGACCTCCTGAATTTATCGGAGATCTTAAAGACCCCGGCGCGCAGCCTGTCGCTCGGGCAGCGTATGCGGTGCGAGATCGCCGCCTCCCTGCTGCACGACCCGCGCATCTTGTTTTTGGATGAACCCACCATCGGGCTCGACGCGGTATCGAAGATCGCCGTTCGCGAATTCGTGCTTGATATGAACAAGCGCCGCGGCACCACAGTCATTTTAACGACGCACGACATGCAGGATGTGGAAGCCTTGGCGCAGCGTGTCCTGCTCATCGGCAAAGGGCGCATTTTATTAGACGGCACACTCGACGACATTCGGCGCGGCGGCAGCGGGCAGATTGACGAAACGCTCGCGGCGCTCTACAAACAGTTTGATATTTGAGGTGCGCCGTGAAACTTAAAAAATACATTTCGTTTTTCCGTCTGCGCTGTGTGACGGGCTTGCAGTACCGCGCAGCGGCATTGGCAGGCATCTCCACGCAATTTGCGTGGGGCTTTTTGATCATCTTCGCCTACCACGCGTTTTACCGCAGTGACCCCACCGCTTTTCCGATGACCTTGCAGGCGACCGTCAACTACACATGGATACAGCAGGCGTTTTTAGCCATGTTCGCCTCGTGGGTCTTGGACGGCGACATTTTGGAGGAAATCACCTCCGGCAGCATCTCGTATTCGCTGTGCCGCCCCGTTGACCTCTACGCCATGTGGTACACGAAATCTCTCTCCGGTCGTATTTCCAAGGTTGCATTGCGCGCCGTGCCAACCTTAGTCGTTGCGGCGCTTCTGCCCGCAGGCTATAACTTGACCGCGCCGACAGATTTACCCACCTTCTTTCTATTTTTGCTCACCATGGTGCTGGGCGCATTGAACAGCACGGCGTTCACGCTGCTCATCTACGTCCTCACCATGTATACCCTTTCTTCCACCGGGTTGCGCTCCCTGTTGCTCACACTGGCAGATTTCCTCTGCGGCGGCGTAGTACCGCTGCCGTTCTTCCCGCCCGCACTGCGCAGAATCTGCGAGCTGACCCCCTTCGCTGCCACAAGCAACGTGCCGTACCGCGTGTACAGCGGCGACATCGCCGGCACGAACGCCGCTTTCGCCGTAGGCTTACAAATCTTCTGGCTGCTCGTCCTGGTGCTCGGCGGTCACACCCTCATGAAAAATGCGCTGAAGCGGGTAGTGATTCAGGGAGGATAAACGGAACGGCAGGTCGTTCCGCTGCCCGGCAAATCGTTCGTGTTTTGCAGTATACAAAGAAAGGGGTCATCTATGAAACTATACTTTGAATTTCTGTCTATCCATATCAAGAAAGCAATGCAGTACAAGGCTTCGTTCTTGTTTTCCGCACTGGCGCAGCTATTTATACCGCTCACGTGCTTTTGGGGCGTGCAGTTCATGTTCATGCGGTTTAACCAGGTGGACGGCTTCACGTACACCGAGGTTTCGCTCTGCTACGCCATCGTGCTGTTATCCTTCTCGCTCGCGGAGCTGTTCTTCCGTGGGTTTGATACGTTTAACCGCATGATCGGGAACGGCGAGTTCGACCGCGTTCTGGTGCGCCCGCGCAACGAGGTTTTCCTCGTCCTGTGCAGCCGCATGGATTTAGAGCGCTTCGGCAAGGGCATTATGGCGATTTTCCTGCTGATCTGGGCGCTTCAAAACTGCCCAATCGATTGGTGCGCCGCGCGCGTTATGACGCTCATTTTCATGATTTTAGGCGGCGTCGGGCTTTATGCAGGCGTGTATTTGATCTTCGCCGGGCTATGCTTTTTCACATTAGAGGGGCTCGAGTTCATCAATATTTTAACAGACGGCATGCGCGAGCACGGGCGCTACCCGCTTTCCATCTACGGTAAAGGCGTACTGACGTTCTGCACCTACATCGTCCCCTACGCGCTCGTGCAGTATTACCCGCTGATGTACCTCATCGGCCGCCACAACGACGCCCGCGCGATGCTTTTGCCCGTCATCGCCTGCGTATTTATTATCCCGTGCTATCTCTTCTGAAAATTCGGCGTGCGCCATTACCGCTCCACCGGGTCGTAACAATATTATGAAATGAGGTTTTCCCATGCCCTTTGATTTTAAGAAAGAATACAAAGAATTCTACATGCCGAAAAACAAGCCGGAGATCGTCACTGTGCCGCCTGCAAACTACATTGCAGTGCGCGGCACCGGCGACCCAAACGAGCCGGACGGCGCGTATCAGCAGGCCATCAGCGTTTTGTACGCGATCGCCTACACGCTTAAAATGAGCTACAAGACCGACCACCGCATCGAGGGCTTTTTCGAGTATGTCGTGCCGCCGCTTGAGGGCTTTTGGTGGCAGGAGAATACGGACAGCATCGATTATGCCGATAAATCTGCTTTCCACTGGGTCTCCGTCATCCGCCTGCCGGATTTCATCACGCCGGATGATTTCGCCTGGGCCGTGCAGACCGCCGAAAAGAAGAAAAAGCTTGATTGCAGCAAAGCGGAGTTTTTGACGATCGACGAGGGCCTTTGCGTGCAGATCATGCACCACGGCGCGTTTGACGATGAGCCCGCATCTGTGGCGCTGATGGACACGTTTCTCGCCGAAAACGGCTATATAAACGACTTTACCGCCGCGCGCCTGCACCACGAGATCTACCTCAGCGATGCCCGTAAGGTCGCGCCGGAAAAGTGGAAAACGGTCATTCGCCATCCCATCAAAAAAGCGTAAAGGAGCACACCCCATGAAAAAACTCATCACCCTGCGCGGCAACAGCGGCAGCGGCAAAACGACCATCGCAAGAGCTTTACAGGAAAAGTTCGGCAAAAACACCATGCTACTGTCCCAAGATGTCATCCGCCGCGACATCTTAAAGACGAACGACGGCGCGGGCACCCGCGCAAACGACGTGCTCATCATGCTGCTTGAGTACGGCCACGCGCACAACGAGCTCGTCATTTTAGAAGGCATTTTGAACAGCCGATGGTACACCCCGCTTTTCGATGCCGCAAAAGCGCTCTACGGCGAAAACATCTGCGCGTACTATTTTGACCTCCCGTTTGAGGAGACACTCCGCCGCCACCAAACGAAGGACAAGCGCACGGAGTTCGGCGAAAAAGAAATGCGCAGATGGTGGAACGAAAAGGACTACGCCCCCGCATTAAACGAGCAGACCCTCACGCCCGACATGATGCCGGACGACATCATCGACCGCATCTGCGCCGATTTAGAGCGCCTCGATACATAAACCATACATATAAATTCGGAAAGAGCGAGGTTCTCCCCGCTCTTTTTTTGTATATTGTGTTATATTCTGCCCGAATTTCTATCGATGCAAAAAATAATTTTATAGCATTTTGTTTGTATCTATGATAAAATAGACACAGTGATATTTTTGTAAAGCTTAGAGGGGCACAATGGACAAAGAGGAGTGCATAATTTTCCTCCCCTTTACAAACCGACATCACGGATTTAACAGGGCGGCGCTACAATGTAAGACCGAAAGCACGCACCTGATTTTAAAAAGAAAGTAAGGTCTTCACATGAAATCAATTTTTCACGCACTCAACCGGCTCAAGGTCTTCCGCGGGCTGACGGAACAGGAATTCGCATGGGTGCTCTACGACGTGGGCAACTCCGCGTTCACCATGCTCTCCTGCTCGCTCATCCCTATCTGGTTCAAGAGCCTCGCCATCGGCACTGCGCCGGGACAGATCAACTCGCATCAGGCAACGGCGTATTATTCCATCGCCGTGGCGGTCGTCACCGTTGTCGTGGCGCTTTTAGGGCCGATCTTCGGCGTGCTCGCCGACCACAAAGATAAGAAAAAAGTGCTGTTCACCACCGCGGCAGCGCTCGGCATTTTCGGCTGCATTTTAAACGGCTTCATCACCGGCTGGCTGCTGTTCCTCATCATTTTTGTGTTCACGAAGATTTGTTACAGCGCGTCGCTGACCATCTATGATTCCATGCTGAACGACATCACCAGCGAAGAACGCATGGACGAGGTTTCGTCCTACGGCTTTGCATGGGGATACATCGGCTCGTGCATCCCGTTCCTCATCGCGCTCATCGCCTATGTGCTTGGGCCCGATATGGTCGGCGTGCTGCCGGATATGCTCTCTAAAGGCATCGGCTTCACGGTGACTGCCGTGTGGTGGCTGCTCGTCACCATTCCGCTCATTCGCGGCTTTAAGCAGCGCAACTATGTGGAAACCGAGGGGCATGATATCCGCAAGGCGTTCGCGGAAATCTTCCACACCCTCAAAAACATCGCGACGCACGACAAAAAGGTGCTGTTCTTCCTCATCGCATTCTTCCTGTACATAGACGGCGTGGGCACCATCATCGATAACGCCATCAATATCGGCACAGACCTGAACCTCAACACGGTCGGTCAGGTCGTCTTCCTGCTCGCAACGCAAGTCGTTGCGTTCGGCGGTTCGCTCGTCTTCGCAAAGCTCTCGAAAAAATACAACACCGTCACGCTCATTCTCGTTTGTATTGCGGGCTATTTCGGCATCGCGCTGTACGCGCTCATGCTCAGCAGTCTCCTGCACTTCGCGATTCTGGCGTTCTTCATCGGCTGCTTCCAGGGCTCCATCCAGTCGCTCTCGCGCTCGTATTACTCCAAGATCATCCCGGCGGAAAACTCCGGCGAATACTTCGGTATCTACGATATTTTCTCAAAAGGCGCGTCCTTCCTCGGCTCTGCGGTCATCGCAGCCGTAAAGCTTGCAGGCGGCACCATCAACGTGGCGGTAGCATGTCTCGCAGTGTTCTTTGCGCTCGGCTTCCTCTTCCTGCGCATTGCAGATAAGCAAAAAGCCATTCGGTAAGGAAGCACCAGGCTTTGCACCGTTCGCTCTTCACAACCGTGAAATATCGCTGTAAATCTTAATAGGACATGCAAAAAGGAACGGTGTACAAACCGTTCCTTTTTTCCTTTACTCTTCATAAACCGGTTCAAAATCATCCGTTCCGTGCCCGCACAACGGACACGCGTAGTCCTCCGGCAGCGCGCTGCCCTCATACACATACCCGCAAATTTTGCACCGCCAGCCGACGATCTTCTGCTCTCGCTCGACCTTCTCCGACTTCGGCTTCAGCTTATTCTGGTAATCCGCATATGTCAGCGGAGCGCGGTCGCTGCACACCTCGGCTTCCGTCACCTCTGCAATGAACAGCGTATGCGTGCCGAGGTCAACACTGTGCGTCACCTTGCCGCTGAACCGCGCGCAGGTGCTCCAGTTCAGATACGGTACGCCACTTTCGTCTGTCGGCATCGGCAGGCTGTCCAGCTTATCGACGTCGCGACCGCTCTGCATACCGAAGTGCTTAATGGTCTCAAACGAGCAGCTGTCATCCAACGCGCTCAACGTAAACCGCCCGCTTTCCTTAATAAGCGCGCAGGTGTAATTCGTATTCAGCACGGAAACCGCCACGCGCACAGGGCTCCCCGCGACCTGCACGCCGGTATTCACAATGCAGGCGTTCGCCTTTTCCTCCGCTTTTGCCGCCAACAAAAACACGCCGTATGTCAAATTATAAAACGCTTTGTTATTCATTTTGCTCCTCCTATCAAAACAATAATAATTACTATTTTCATAATAACGGATAGAAAGCAAAAAGTCAAGCGTTATTTTCGGTGTATGCAAAAAGGAACGGTGTACAAACCGTTCCTTTTTTAGCTTTATATTCTCTTTACATTCTATTTCTAAAGGCTGGCGAAACCTTTTAGCCACGCTTCCCGGCAAAACGGTGTTACTTCACGCTTTCCGAATCGCTCACATACGGTGCGGCATGTTCTCTTTCGAGCCTGCGGAACATTCTCACAAGCACGACAACGGCGATGGTGCCGAGGATCAGCTCTGCGACGAACTGCGCATACGCAAGGCCGTACAGCGGGAACAGCCAATTCAGCACAAACAACGCGGGGATCTCCAGCACGATCTTGCGCACAACAGCGAATATGAACGATTTCATACCCATACCGCACGACTGGAACACGCCTAGCGCGAGGAAATCGATGCACAAGAACGGCAGTGCAAAGCAGAAGCCACGCAGGAACGCCGCGCCGTACGCGACGATGCTCTCGTTCTTCATGAACATGGAGATGATCGGCTCCGCCGCAACCACGAACGTCAGCATCACGGCCAGAATAAAGCCAAGCGAAATTTTCGCCGTAAATGTAAACGTTTTTTTCATGCGCTTGATATTGCCGCTCGCGTAGTTATAACTGATCAGCGGCATAATGCCCTGCGAAAAGCCCATTGCAATCTGGAACGGCACCATGTTGACGCGCTGCGCGATGCCCATGGCCGCCACCGGATCAGAGCCATACGCGGACGTAAAGTTGTTGAGAATGGTCATGCCGGTCACATTCAAAAGGTTCTGGATGGAAGCCGGGATGCCCACGCCGCACACGCCCTTGACAATCTGTTTCGATGGGCGGAACATGGAGGGCTTGATGCACACGTACGTCTTGCCGCGCTTCACGAACAGCAGCACGAAGAAGTAGAGACACGCCACGGTGTTGGAAAGGCAGGTCGCGCAGCCCGCGCCCGCCGCGCCGAGGTTCAGGCCCCACGGCAGAATGAAAATCGGGTCCAGCACAATGTTCAGCAGGCAGCCGCACATGGTGCCGATGCTCGCGTGCAGCGAAGAGCCCTCCGCGCGCACAAGGTACGCCAGCACGACATTCAAAATGGACGGCGCAGAGCCGAGCAGCACAGTCCAGAACAAATAATCCGCCGTTGCCTGTATCGTTTCGGCATTCGCGCCGAGCATCACCAAGATCGGCGACTGCAATACGCCGTACAGCAAAGAAAACAGCAGGCTGCAAATCAAAGACGCGTAAAATCCAAACGCCGAGCTGCGGTACACGGTATCGTAGTCTTTACGTCCGAGTGCGCGGCTCATCATGCTGGAGCTGCCGATGCCGAACAGGTTGTTGACGGCATTAAACGCCAGCAGAAGCGGTGCCGCCAGCGTAACAGCGGCGTTCTGCACCGGGTCGTTCATCATGCCGACAAAGAACGTATCGGCAAGGCTGTAAATGACCATCACAAGTGAGCTGATGACCGACGGCACCGAAAGCGTTACGACCGCCTTCGGGATCGGCATCGATTCAAATAGCTCTGTTTTGGAATTATCCATTTCTCCCTATCCTTTCCGTTCTTATCACGCAAGGCTGTCCAAAAGCAGCTTGCAGCAGCCGTAAATGCCGGCGTCGTTGCCGAGCACGGCCAAGTTGAACCGAACGTCGGTGCTCGGGTAAAATACGTATTTCAAGAAGCCTTTCTTCGCACCTTCTACGAGCATCTCGCCCGCTTTCGAGACACCGCCGCCGATGACGACGACTTCGGGGTCTGCCACCGTGCACACGGCAGAGATGGCGTAGCCGAACGCATCGTACACATTCTCTAAGATTGCGTTTGCAGCGCTGTCTCCGTTTTTAGCGGCATCGAACACGTCTTTCGTTGTGAGCTTCTCGACACTCCGCAAAGCGCTTTCTCCCTCGTGTTCGGCAAGGTATTTTCGCGCCAGTCTCGCAATACCCGAGGCCGAAACGTACTGCTGCACGCAGCCGCGGCGGCCGCACGCGCACGTCTCCGTCTCCGCGGGGTTGATCGTCATGTGGCCGAACTCAC
>ENA-ORUQ01002977-ORUQ01002977.1-human-gut-metagenome-genome-assembly--contig:-NODE-2977-length-12373-cov-6.980841_pt1 | contig 12373 bp, 7 predicted proteins | sample MGYA00242081_ERZ509211 | MGnify/ENA primary metagenome ERZ509211 (study PRJEB26280, sample SAMEA2338785) | human gut metagenome | biome: human gut; feature: human-associated habitat; material: faeces...
TGTTTGCAGCAATGTGCCGCAGCCAGGGCATCCCGTGCGCACTGACCAAGGGCTACGCCGGGTCCAGCTACCATGCTTGGAACAAGGTAAACCTGAACGGCAAGTGGTATCAGATCGACCTGACCTACGCGGTTACCCGCAGCGTGAAGAACGCAAAAACCCTGCATGACTGCGTATCTCCGCTGACCTACACCAACACCAGCGATGCGCTTGCAGTAGCTGCGGCTTAACACTTTTCCATTTTATTTTGTATGCAAATGGTCCTGATTGAACATGGTTATGTCCAATCAGCGGCGATTTCTTGCATAAAAAAACGATTCCGGATTGAAATCCTTCTTCGCTTTTACAGTATTTGCTTGTTGTTTGCGGGCATTTATGGTATACTGAAGAAGAGGATCCGGAGGGTTTCTGTCCGGCTCGGGCAAAGGGCTGTGTATGCAGCCCGGTGTATCTGCCGACAGAAAGGATCGTCAAATTCTGTGCATGACTTCCGTAAAGGGATACAGGTACAGACAAAGGCACAGCCGGTGAAAACCGGTGTCGCAAAGCCAGATGGGCCTAAACGGAGTTTTTTCTCCGCATGGCAGCCGGTTGCCAAAGGTACTTTGTTACCCCCTTGCAGAGCTATGCGCGCTGTAAAGGGGGTATTTTATTTGGAGGTTGAAACTGCATTGCATTCTGAGATTATCGCAAACCCACAAACACAAGATCTGTGCGGCTCGTTGAGGAGCAAGTTGTACAGACAAAGGCACCATCGGTGAAAGCCGGTCTCGCAAAGCCAGGGGCCTAAACGGAAAGTCTCTTTCCGCATGGTAGCCGGTTGCCAGAAATACATTTGCAATCCCTCTCGATCAGCATGCACGCTGACCAAGGAGGTATTCCTATGTTAAAAAAGAATATGCGTAAACGTCTGCTCGCAGGAGCACTTGCGACTATCATGGCGCTGACCATGTGCCCAACCTGGGCGCTGGCCGTCGATGGCATCACCACCCTTCCGGCACCGGAAGGCCAGATGCCGGCTGTTGACAGTACTCCCGCAGAAGACACCATTCAAAAAACTCCCGATGCTGGGACCCAAGGACAGACTAAGCCTCAGGATACTGAACAGGCAGGACAGCTTGAAAATCAGGATTCTGAACAGGCACCATCCGGCGGTACGGACATCGAGGAGACTGGCAATAATAGCAGTTCCAATGAAAATGATTCTCAGAATAATGATGCAGTAAGCAATTCTCCGGCGAATACAATTAACGTGCAGGAGCTCCAAGGCGATCGCGCAAGGTATCAGCCGAAGGCAGCTAAGTACTTCGTGCTTCTGCCGAACCGCGGTGTTCCGGAGAACAACGATGATCAGGGCGAGGCAAATTACCTGCCGAGCAGCAAGTCTGATGGCGGTGTACAGTATAAGAGCCAGTTGACAGGCTACTCCGGCTATGTGACCGCAGAAGGTATGAAGGCGCTTGCTGGTACGAAAACGAACTCGATCACTGACATCGAGGATGGCGTTTCCGAAGAGTATCTGCAAAAACCGGAAGATCTTGGTTTCTTCACTCCGGGCAACTGGAATACTGATGCCACTGACTACAACAAGGCCACCAATACCGATGCGGATGCCAGAAATGCTCTGCTCAATACCACGAATTTCACGTTCAATCCGAATAATGTTACCATTGTATGGTATACCATTAAGGACCAGAGCTGGGGTCCCAGTTGGAAGAGAACGGAAGATATCCATGTTGACGGCTATCTCAAGGGTGTGCAGACTAAGGTTACCTATCATTCCAACTATGGGGCTTATGGCATCACTGATCTTGATGAGAAAATCAAAGAGGATCCTGCAGTAAGCGGTTATAAGTATACCGTTAAGAATCTTGATTTCACTGAGTTCACTCGTCCGGATAACTACACCTTTGATGGCTGGTATGTTGGCGCCACTAAGTACGAAGTTGGTTCTGAGCATCTTCTGATGACCGAACTGCATCTGTATGCAAAATGGGTTAAGAATGCTTACAACGTAGAGTACTATGTTGACGGCAATAAGGTAGACAGCAGTGTCAAAAGAGTTAACTCGACTGTAACTGTAAGTTCTGATCGTCCCACCAAGGAAGGCTATACCTTTAAGAAGTGGGAAACTAAGGACGTAACCGTTGATGTTGATAACGACACGTTCACCATGCCTGAGAAGGATGTCCGCTTTGACGCTGAGTTCGAGATCAACAAGTACACGGTAACTTGGGAGAACGAAAATAATTCTTTCATCACCAGTGCAGAGGTTGCTTACAAGAATACGCCGAAGTCGAATCCTACGGTCAGCAAGGATTCCGACAAGCAGTTCGATTACGAATTTGCAGGTTGGAAGGTTAAGGGCGATGAGTCCAATACGATTGTTGACCCGACTAAGATCGAAGTTACCGACAATGTAACCTATGTTGCTGTATTCAATCCGGTTCCGCACAAGTACACTGTAACTTGGAAGAACTCGGATGACGCTGTAAATGCTCTCGATACTCAGACGGTTGACTACAACAACAAGCCGACCAAGGACCCGAGAGATAAGGCAAACAAGGCTTCTAACGCTCAGTATACTTACGAGTTTGCAGGCTGGAAGCTGGCAGGCACTGAAGATACTGCACTGGTTGACCCAACTACTATCGCAGTGGTTAAGGACGTAACCTACATCGCAGTATTTAAGCCGATTACCCGCCAGTACACCGTAACTTGGAAGAACTCTGATGATGCTGTAGATTCTCTCGCTACTGAGAAGGTTGACTACAACGGTAAGCCGACACTGGACCCGAGAGATAAGGCAAACAAGGCTTCTGACGCACAGTACACTTACGAGTTCAAGGGCTGGAAGCTGGCAGACACCGCGGATACTGCACTGGTTGACCCGACTACTATCGCAGTGGTTAAGGACGTAACCTACATCGCAGTATTTAAGCCGATTACCCGCCAGTACACCGTAACTTGGAAGAACTCTGATGATGCTGTAGATTCTCTCGCTACTGAGAAGGTTGACTACAACCAGACGCCGACCGAGAATCCTACGGTTTCCAAGGAGTCTGATGAGGACTATAACTACACCTTCAAGGGCTGGAAGGTTTCCGGCACTGCGGATAAGGATATCGTTGAACCGACTGGCATTGCAGTAACCGCAGATGTAACCTACATCGCAGTATTTGACAAGACTGCTCGTCAGAAGAACTACAATTACACCATCAACAAGCACTTCTACAACGAGAAGGACGTTGAGGTTAATGTAGATAAGGGCGGGGCCAAGTCCGCTGTTGAGAACACTGATATCAAGGATCTCTACACCGCAAATAAGCAGGAGACCTTTGAAAACCAGAACTACGTTTACGTTCCGGGTCTGACCAAGGTTACCGATAACCTTAAAAAGCTGACCAAGGACGTTACCATCGACCTGTACTACTACCTTGACGTCAAGGGCGGTGAGAAGCCGGACGAGACCGGCAACGGCACCCCGGACGCGTGGGAGTACCGTCTTGCATTCAAGGTTGTAAACGGCGAGTGGAACAAGGGCGGCAGCGCTGACATCGTTGTTTACGTTGCGTTCAAGGACTATAAAAACGGCGAAACGTTCAAAGAAGTTGTGGTTCCGATCACCTCTATCCCCGAAGTAGGCGACAAGCCGAACTCCGGCTACCGTGCTGGTTCCTGGGATACGACCCCTGTCGGCAATGCAAAGGTTGAGAAGGACACCGTATTTACCTATACCTACGCGAAACGCTCTTCCGGCGGCGGCGGTGGCGGCGGCAGCCACAAGCCCACCGTTACCATTCCGGATGATGTACCGACCGGTCTGAACGGCGATGACCACTATGCTTACATTGTAGGCTATCCGGACAGCACCGTTCGTCCGCAGAACGGCATTACCCGTGCTGAGGTGGCAACCATCTTCTTCCGTCTGCTGACCGACGAGACCCGCAATGCAAACTCTACGAAGTCCAACAGCTACTCCGACGTAGCAGCCGGCGCATGGTACAACCACGCTGTTTCTACGCTGAGCGCTATGGGCATCGTAAAGGGCGACAGCAACGGCAAGTTCAATCCGAATGCGCCGATCACCCGTGCGGAGTTCGCTGCAATTGCAGCTCGTTTTGACGACAAGGCCGACACGACCGCTGTTGACTTCAGCGACATTGCATCCCACTGGGCAAAGAACGAAATCAGCGCCGCTGCCAACAACGGCTGGATCAACGGTTATACCGACGGCACCTTCCGTCCGAATAACAAGATCACCCGTGCCGAGGCGATGACGCTCGTGAACCGCGTCCTCAAGCGTCTTCCGGAGACCGCAGAGGACCTGCACAACGACATGATCAAGTGGAGCGACAACTCCGATACTTCCGCATGGTACTACCTGGCCGTACAGGAGGCTACGAACAGCCACTATTACGACCTCAAGGAAAACAAGCACGAGAAGTGGAGCAAGCTGCGCGAAACTCGTGACTGGACCGAACTGGAAAAGTAAAAATCTCCCGACTTTAAGGCAATTCTGCTTAGTTAAAAACAAAAGAGCATAATTGTCCGCGGGAAACGACAGCGCACAGCGAAGCGAAAGCAAGCTGTGCGCTGTTTTTTTATCTCATGCGAGGGAAGATGAGGAAGCTTTGACGCTGCCTTTGGCATTGCACGGATAGGAAAATGCTGTATGACAGGCATAGATACTGCTCTATATCCACCCGGCAATATACTGAACGCTCACACAGTGCCCGACCGCCGTGCGGCATTCCCGCGCGAAGCTCGAAGTATGTACGGGACACATCTTCTTCACCATCTGACCGCCTACGGAGCCGGCCTGACGGCTGGTCAGATCGCCGTTATAGCCCTGCTTGAGGTTTACGCCGACCTCGGCAGCTGCCTCCATTTTGAAGCGATCCATTGCCGCGCGTGCTTCCGGTACCATGCCCTGATTAGAACCATTTTTCGTGTTAGTCATGTTTGTTCGCTCCTTTTCGATTCGGTTTGGTGTGTTGGGTTTTGCTGATAGTAGGTTGCGCACCAAAGGTCGAAATATGAGATGCAAATGCTGTGACGGAAGCCAGAAAATATGATAAGCAAACGCGTTTTGCCAGCGCAGGAAAACAAGCGTTGAAAATTTACTTTTGGACAGCGCATAAAACCTGCTCTGCTCATATAATAAAGGAAAGCACAGACATATACAGCCTTATTAGTTACGGTATATACTGCAGACGGGTTAGCTTATTCTAACTTATCGTTTCCGCCCGTCACCAGCCGTCCGGATGTGTTTTTCACTAAATTGTAAGCAAACATGTCTTGCAAGGATTTGTGCAATATGCTAATATGATGGTGATATATGTCCGATGCACAAATGTACAATATGCGGACACGGGAACGAATTCCGAGAAAGTCTGACAGCGATCGGAAGCGGCAGTGGAGGTGCCGCTGAAAAAGTCATATTCACTCAAATTAGGATGCTTAACCTTTTGCAAGTACAGATTTACGTGGGAATAAGGCGGCTATGCCGCTTTATCAATAATGGATAGAGAACAGAAAGGACATCATAGTATGAGTCAAAACGAGAAGAGGTTATTCGACAGACACAAGAAACAGAAAGAACTGCCTTTAGAGCAGACGCAGGCAGTGCCTGCGGTACAGGATGAAATCACGGCAGAGCCTGCAGCCGAGGCGCCGCCCAAGCGCAACAAATACGCAGACAAAATGAATCGCAAAAAGCGCAGACTGAGCAAAGGTGCGCGTATCGGCATTACGGCGGCGGCAGTTGTGCTGCTGCTTGGCGGCGGCATCTGGGCTGTGGTGAAATCCCGCGATGCGGGTACGGAGGACGTGACGCAGACCACGGCTATGGTCAGCTGTGGCGATCTGGAGACTTACATAGAGGGAAGCGGCGTTACTGCTGCAAAAAAACGCGAGGAACTTGGCCGGGAGGTTAAGGGCAAGGTAACACAGGTGCTGGTCGCCGAGGGCGACGAGGTACACACCGGCGATCCGCTGCTGGTGATCGACCCGACCGAAACCCGCAAGGAGCTTGCGGATGCACAAAAGGAACTGACCGAGGCGGAACGCGGTGTCTCGGACGCGCAGCTGGAGGTCTCCAAGGCACAGTCCGACTTGAGCGCGGCGCAGAGAAAACTGAGCCGTCTGCACATCACGGCTCCGTTTACCGGCAAATTGATTCCGGCCAAGGATTCGGACGACAAGGATGTGTCCTTCCGTGTCGGTGAGCAGGTGAGCGAGGGTCAGGTCATCGGCTACATGGTAAATGACCGCCAGATGAAGCTGACGCTGGCGTTCAGCGCCGAATATGCCCGCAGCATTCGTACCGGACAGGCGGCCACGGTATCCATCGCTTCTGCGATGAGCGAGGTGAGCGGTACGGTATCGTCGGTCGAGACAGCACAGCAGATTTCGAGTGAGGGTGTGCGCGTTATCCGCGTCGGCATTACGGTGAATAACCCCGGTTCGCTGACAAAGGGCATGACAGCCACCGCGACGATCAATGCCGGGCGCCTCGGTGCGATCTATCCGGCGAGCGCGGGCACACTGGAATACAGCCGCGAGGAAGCCGTCACCGCACAGATGAGCGGCGAGATCATCAAGCTGAACGGCACAAGCTACAGCACCTACAACGGCGGTGCGCTTATCATGTCCCTGTCGAGTGACGCTTCTCAGGATGAGATTGCAGCCGCGCAGAATGGTATTGCGGCGGCAAACCGCACGGTTGACAGTGCAAAGACGGCTGCAAACGAAAAGCGGGCACACATTGCCGAACTGCAGCAGCAGATTCAGAACTCGACCGTTACCTCTCCGATGGACGGCATTGTTGTCAGCCTGAACGCGGTTGAAGGACAGGAGGCGACCGGCTCGGAGACGCTCGTTGTGGTTGCCGATTTGAATGATATTGTCGTCAACGCCGAGGTCTCCTCGATGGATATCGGCTCGGTGCAGCAGGGACAGCAGGCGACTATGACGATGTACGCGTCGGACGGCTCCGAGATTTCGCTGACCGGCGAGGTGCAGTCGGTAGCGCTGGAGCCGACACAGAGCTCCGGTGACGGGCAGGGCAGCATGCCGACCTTCAAGGCGGTCATTTCGGTGGATCCGCTGGAGGGACAGAAAATTTACAGCGGCATGTCGATCGAATATAAAATCACGACGGCCTCGTCCTACGGCTGCCTGATGGTACCGTCGTCGGCTATCGTCAACACGGACAGCGGCACAGCTGTATTCGCCAAGCCGCTGACGGACGAGAACGGAAACGAGATTCCGTTTGAGGAAACCCTGCCGATCCCCGAGGGTACCGAAGGTATTCCGGAGGATTATCAGCTTGTACCGGTTGAGACCGGCATTGCCGATTCGACCAACACGGAAATCCTCGGCGGTCTGGAAGAGGGCACCGAGGTATTCCTCGCCGGTCCGAGCGATCTGTATGCCGAAATGTCGGGTGACGGCATGTCCGCCGGTATGTCCGTCGGTTGAGGAGGGCGCGCTTATGTGGGAAAGAAACGCGCAGACTCCTGACACGGAGCGCCGCGCTGAATTGTTAATTGACGTTCAGCGCATGAGCAAGATTTACAACGAAGGAAGAGAAAACGAAGTGCGTGCACTGGATGACATCTCGCTGCAGGTGCAATGGGGGGAGTTCCTGTGCATTCTGGGACAGTCCGGCTCGGGCAAGTCCACGCTGATGAACATTCTCGGCTGTCTGGATATTCCGACCTACGGCTCTTATCATCTAAACGGGCAGCTGGTCAGCGATATGAAGCCGTCCGTGCTGTCCGGTATCCGCAACCGGGAGATCGGGTTTATCTTTCAGGGCTTTAATCTGATTCCGGCGCTGACGGCGCTCGAAAACGTCGAGCTGCCGCTCATCTACCGCGGTATGCCGCGGGAGGAACGCCGCCGTCTGGCGCAGGAGGCGTTAGTCTCGGTCGGTCTGGAAAAGCGCATGGATCATCGTCCGGGCGAGATGTCCGGCGGACAGCAGCAGCGTGTTGCGATCGCGCGGGCAGTGGCGGCAAAGCCGCCGATCATCATGGCGGACGAGCCGACCGGCAATCTGGATTCTGCCTCCGGTCTGGATATTATGCGCAAGCTGACTGCACTCAATGAGCAGGGAACCTCCATCATCCTCATCACGCATGACAACCATCTTGCACAGATGGCAAAACGCATCGTGACGATACAGGACGGCAGGATCATTTCGGACACGAAAGGAGGGGCCGTATGAATTGGATGCAGACGGTTCGTATGGCGTTCAAGTCCATCCTGAACAACAAGGTTCGCTCGATTCTGACCATGCTGGGCATCATCATCGGTGTGGCATCGGTTATCGCTATCGTGGCGTCGATTCAGGGCACGAGCAAGCTGCAGCGCCTGCAGTATGAGGCGATGGGCGTCAACCGCATCAACATCTACGGATACGGTGCCAAAAACCGCGATTGGCAGGAGTTTGAGGACTATATAACGAATGATCTGTCCGACAAAATCGCTGCATGGTCGCCGCAGAGCCAGTATTACGACTGGCAGAACAGCGGCATCCAGTACCGGGCCAAAAGGCTGGATAACAACGACAGCAACAGCGGCTACACCTATATGTACTTCGGCAACGAGCATTACGGCGAGGTGACAAGTCATGCGATTTCCGCCGGACGGGATATTTCCGCTGCGGACTGCCGCACGCGCGCCCGCGTCTGTGTGATCGGAGAAACATTGCGCAAGTATTTCTTCGGGGCAATGAGTCCGATCGGGCAGAAGCTGCAGATTGGCGGCAAGGGCTTTGAGGTCATCGGCGTGTATGCCGGCAAGTATGACGGTAAGCTGAATACAGACGATCAGATGATTGTGATGCCGTACACGCTGCAGAGCACGATGATGAGTGTATACGGCATGGCAGACCGCCAGTATATCGTGAAGGCGGCGGAAAAGGACGTGATTGCCGAGCTGACAGACGAGCTGCTGCCGGGCTTTATGCAGGGACGCTGCGAGGCGGGAAACGGATACTTTTCTGCTTCGTCGGACAGCCAGTGGCAGGAGCAGAGCGAGTCCTCTAACAACATGCTTGCGCTGCTCGGCGGCGGTGTCGCCGGAATCTCGCTGCTCGTTGGCGGTATCGGCATCATGAATATCATGCTGGTGTCTGTTACCGAGCGCACCCGCGAGATTGGTATCCGTATGGCAATCGGTGCCCGCAAGCGGGATATTATCGGGCAGTTTCTGGTAGAGGCCTCGGTGGTCTCGTGCTGTGGAGGTGTGATCGGCATTGTGCTCGGCTGCTTTCTTTCGGCGGTGCTGGGCAATCTGCTGCTTGCGAAAACGCAGAACAGCTATATGCCGACCGTAGAGCAGTTCACTGTACTGCCCTCTGCGGGACTGGTCATCGGCGCATTTCTGTTTTCTGCGCTGCTGGGTATCATCTTCGGACTGTATCCCGCCAATAAAGCCTCGAATCTGCAGCCGGTAGATGCGCTGCGGACGCAGTAAAAGGAAAGGACAGGTAGGAAAATGAAAAAAAGATTTGTCAGCCTGTGTCTGGCAGGCTTGATCATGGTTGCACCGGCTTCGGCGGTGTTTACCGATATTTCAGACAGCAGGGTATCGCAGACGGCCGCCGTTCTGGATGCACTGGGTATCATGCAGGGCGTAGGCGGCGGCAGCTTCGCGCCGGGCAAGGCGCTGACGCGGGCGCAGTTCTGCAAGCTGGCGGTTACCGCTATGGGTGTGACGGATGTAAGTCCGTATGCCAGCTACACGATTTTTCCGGATGTTAAGCATTCGCACTGGGCAGCGCCGTATATCAACGCGGCAGTACGCCATCCGGAGCTGAAGGAAAAGTCCATCATCCGCGGCTATGCGGACGGCAGCTTCGGCCCGGATAAGATTGTCAGCTACGGCGAGGTCTGCACCATGCTGCTGCGTATGCTGGGCTATAAAGAGGAGGACGTCGGTCCGTTCTGGCCTGCGGACTATATCGCGCAGGCACAGGCTATCGGTCTGACGGACGGTGTCACGATTGCGGATGCGCGTGCCGCAGTCAAGCGCGGAGATGCGGCGGTGCTTCTGCTGAACGCTCTGAATACGGATAAAAAGGGAGAAGAGGGCAGCACACTGCTTGACAAGGTCGCGTCCTCGACGGTCAAGGACTGCATTCTGCTTGAGACCGGAAAAACACACAGCGGCCTTGCTGCGGATGCGGCATTGTTCTATGAGGACGGTGTTGTGGATAAGGAATCTCCCCGTAAGACCGCCGGTACGCTGGACAGCAGCATGATCGGCGTGTACGGCACGATCGTTATCGGCAAGGGCAGCAGCAAGGTAGCGGTCGGTGTGATTCCGAACGGCAACAAGACCGAAGCCTATGAGGTTGTCAATGCGGCAGCAGATCGTATCGTTACCACGAACGGAACACTGCGTCCGGACCGCAAGACCAAGCTGTATATCAGCCGCGACCATGTCATGAATGAGTACGAAAATGCATGGGCGAACCTGCAGTCCGGCGACACGCTGACCCTGTACTACAACGAGTACGACGTGCTGCAGCTGATGGCAGTCTTGCCGAAAACGACAGCAGGCGCCGCGCACTCGTTTGTTTACGGTCTGGCGACCTCGCGCCGGATTCCGGCGGAGTATACGATCATCAAAAACGGTGCGAAGATCGACGCGAGCAAGCTGAAAAAATACGATGTTGTGACGCTCGATGCCGCAAACCGTCAGGCGATCGTTTCGGATACCAGGCTGAGCGGCAAATATCAGACCCAATCTACCACCTATAGCCATCCCTCTCAGGTGGAGATTCTGGGACAGAAATTCTCGGTTTCCTCCGAGGCGGCGGCAACGTTTAAGGATATGAAGCTGAACGATTACATCACGCTGCTGTTTGACGCGGACGGCAATGTTGCGGCTGCGTACCCGAAAAAGGATGTCAGCGCGGAGATGCAGGGCATTGTAACCAAGATTGGCGAGGGAAAGGCCACGGTCACGCTGACAAACGGTCTGACCCTGCGGGATATTAAGATTACACCGTTAATAAATCCGATTTCTGGTCAAGATATTACTTCGAGTTTGCTTGGTCGTCTTGTTACGGTCAGCCAGTCCGGTGAGAAGGCAGACCTGATTCGCCGCACGCTCTCCGGAAAGACCGCTGGAAACTGGTCTGTTGCGGAGGGCAAGCTGGGCAGTAACGCTGTTTCCTCCAAGGTGCGCGTGTATGAGGAGGTGCTCTCCGGCGCACCGCTGAACGCGATCAACATCAGTGATATTGACCTGACCTCGGTTCCGGCTTCGCAGATTAAGTATACCGTGCAGGATAATGCAGGTACGGTTACGAATATTGTTCTGGGCGATGTGACCGGAGAAAGCTGGATTTATGGTATTGGCTATGGCAAGCGGAAAAATAGTGCACCTAAGAGCGACGAATTGGTGGAAATTGGTGGAGAATGGATTGAGTGGTCTAAATGTTCTTCTGACCAAAAAGAACGGTATAAGAAAGATAATCCTGATAAATTTATTGATACATATTTTGTTTCTATGAAATATTGGGACAGTGCAAAGCAGGAGGAAAGCACATTCCGTGTACTCACGCTGCCGAGCGGCTTAAACGGCAATCCGATTGGCATTCCCAGAGGGTACTCAACTGATGAAAGCATCGTCAATACCTCGCTGGATACGCTCAAGCTGACATTGATCGACACGGTAAAGCCGTCGGCATTCGACGGTTCCTCTGGTGTCCGCACCAAGGACGGCTATTACGAGCTGGCAGAGAACATCGGCGTTTATGTCTCGGAGCAGAACCGGTTTGTTTCGCTGCAGACGGCGAAATCCAACTACACGAGCTTCCGCGTATACGCCAATAAAACAGCGGAAAACGGCGGAAAAATCCGTGTAATCGTCGCTTCGTGATTTGCTGTGTGCTGCGGTTATAGTTTTCTTTAAATAATTGAAATTGCAAAAACGGATGCTTCTCTGTACATGGAGAGGCATCCGTTTTGTTTCAGCTTGGATTTTAATGCAGTTTTCAGGATTTTGAAAACGCCAAATAAATTACAAAAAAGCCGCTCTTTCCAACGAAAGAACGGCTTTGCATGGTGCGAGTAGTGATACAGCATTTTTTGAAAACCATCGTAGTACAATTTGTTTTTGAGGTCATCGGATAGCAACTTGCTTGTATCGCACCCCGATGGGTAGCTGTGTTTGAAATCCAGTTGCCTTTTATATACCACACAACCTAAAAATTATCAAGTACGCGCAGCGTTCACTTCTCCCATCACCGGGAGCAATTGGACGCTGCTTTTTTTGTTTGCAACGAAAGGAGGCATCCGTGAAATGGCAGTTTTTCGGGTAGAAAAGAACAGCGGCTACACGGTCATGT
>ENA-ORUQ01002983-ORUQ01002983.1-human-gut-metagenome-genome-assembly--contig:-NODE-2983-length-12345-cov-2.981367_pt1 | contig 12345 bp, 7 predicted proteins | sample MGYA00242081_ERZ509211 | MGnify/ENA primary metagenome ERZ509211 (study PRJEB26280, sample SAMEA2338785) | human gut metagenome | biome: human gut; feature: human-associated habitat; material: faeces...
TTAAAGACTGTTCCACAGTCCTACCGCGAGGGCGCTCTCGGCTTGGGCGCAGGCAAATGGCACATGATCCGCACCGTCGTCCTGCCAAACGCGGTGGACGGTATCGTCACCGGCTGCATCCTGGCAATCGGACGTATCGTCGGCGAGTCTGCGGCCCTGCTGTTTACCGCCGGCTTTGGTCTGGTGCTCAACGGCTTTGTCGAGTCGCTGCAGTCCTCTTCCGCAACGCTGACCGTCGCGCTGTATGTCTATGCCAGCGAGCGCGGTGAGACCGCAGTTGCATTTGCGATTGCGACCATCTTGATGGTGCTGACCTTTATCATCAACTTCGCGGCGAATCTGGCGGCGAAAAAGCTCAAAAAAGTATAAGAGCAACGGCTTGTATAGAAGAAACCAACAGGATTTTATAAGAAAGGCATGGTTGACAGAATGTCTACTATTATATCGGTCCAGGGGCTGAACCTCTGGTACAGCGCAAATCAGGCGCTTTATGATGTGAGCATGGAGCTGCCGGAGCACGAGATTACCGCCTTCATCGGTCCATCCGGCTGCGGTAAATCCACCTTCTTAAAGTCGTTAAACAGAATGAATGATCTAGTGCCTGGTGTGAAGATTACAGGCGATCTTCGTTACCGCGGCGAGGACATTTTTGATCCAAAGTTAAATGTCAATGAGCTTCGAAGAAACATCGGAATGGTATTCCAAAAGCCAAATCCATTTCCAATGAGTATCTATGATAACATTGCCTATGGACCGCGTACCCATGGAATTACAAGCCGCGCAAAGCTTGATGAGATCGTGGAAAATTCCTTAAAGGGCGCAGCCATATGGAATGAAGTAAAGGATAACCTAAAAAAATCGGCACTTAGCTTGTCTGGTGGACAGCAGCAGAGACTTTGCATTGCACGAGCACTTGCTGTTGAGCCTGATGTACTTTTGATGGATGAGCCAACAAGTGCGCTTGACCCGATTTCTACATCAAAGATAGAAGAGTTGGCAAGCGAATTAAAATCACAGTACACAATTGTTATGGTTACGCATAACATGCAGCAGGCTGTGCGTGTTTCTGATTACACCGCATTTTTCCTGCTTGGTGATCTGATAGAGTATGGTGAGACACAGAAGATCTTCGAGCAGCCAAAGGACAAGAGAACCGAGGATTATATTACAGGACGTTTTGGCTAATGGAAATAAAAAAGTGAGGTGAAGACATGAGAAGCAAGTTTGACGAGCAGCTGGCGCTTTTGAATCGTGATCTGACAAAGATGGGATCGCTTTGTGAGGAGGCATTAGCATTAGCGGCAAAGGCACTGGCAAATGCAGATGGACAGACAGCAGCAAAGATAGCACCGATAGACAGTGAGATTGACCAGATGGAGCGCACTATCGAGTCGCTTTGTTTAAAGCTTTTGCTACAGCAGCAGCCAGTTGCGAGAGATTTAAGACAGATCTCAGCAGCACTTAAGATGATTACAGATATGGAACGTATCGGTGATCAGGCATCCGACATTGCAGAGATTATTGGATTCTTAAATGGAAGAATCGGAACGGATGCACAGTATATTTGTCAGATGGCAGTAGCTGCAATGCGTATGGTGACAGAGAGTGTTGAGGCTTATGTAAAGCGTGATGTAGCAATGGCAGAGGCAACAATTCAGCACGATGATGTGGTCGATGATCTTTTCTTAAAGGTAAAGGATTCGCTTATTCAAATGATCTCAGAAAATCCAAAGGATGGCGAGTATGCGCTTGATCTTTTGATGATTGCAAAGTATTTTGAGAGAATCGGAGATCATGCGACAAATATCGCAGAGTGGGTTGTATTTTCTGTTACAGGCGTGCATGAGCAGGGTTGAATTAGAGTAAAAGAGGGGCAGATGAGGAGTCTGCCTCTTTTCGTTTTTTTGTAACTATTCAGAGCCATGCAAAATTGCTTTCTGTGAATGCTTGCATTCAGACAGAATAGCAATTTTATATGGCGAGGTAACCACATGAGCAAAATAGAAGCATCGAAGATGCGATTTTGCGAATGGGGTTCTGAATAGTTACGTTTTTTTTATAAACAATCTAAATTTTATATAAATTGTATTGACTGTTCTATTTTGAACGCTATAATAGTTCCTATCAAAAAAGAAGGGAGCAGCAGATAATGGTTAAGTTGTTAAAGAAGCTTACATGGAAAGATTTTATTCTGGCGGCAGCTGCATTTGTGTTTATTATCGTGCAGGTGTGGCTTAGTCTGACAATGCCAGATTATATGTCTGAAATTACAAAGCTTGTCCAGACTAAGGGCAGCAAGATGAATGATATTTTGATTGCAGGAGGCAAGATGCTTGTATGCGCACTAGGAAGCTTGCTTGCGGCAGTCTGTACATCAATATGTGCATCAAAAATTTCATCTAATTTTTCTGCAAATTTAAGAGGACAGGTTTTTCATAAGGTGCAGTCCTTTTCAATGGAAGAAATTGGAAATTTCTCTACTGCCAGTTTAATTACACGTTCTACAAATGATATTACACAGGTACAGATGCTGATTGTTATGGGTCTGGAGGTTTTACTTAAGGCTCCTATAATGGCAGTGTGGGCGCTGTGCAAGATTTCTACAAAGAACTGGCAGTGGACTGCTTCAACTGGTGTGGCAGTTGTTGTGCTGCTTAGCTTTGTTGGTGTTTGCGTGGCTGTTGCGCTTCCGAAGTTTAAAAAGCTGCAAAGCCTTACAGATAATTTAAACCGTGTCACTAGAGAAAATTTGACAGGCTTAAATGTAGTTCGTGCCTACAATGCAGAAGGTTATCAGCAGAAGAAATTTAATGATGCAAATGATGAGCTGACGAAAACGCAGCTGTTTGCAAACCGCACTATGGGAACTATGATGCCGGGAATTCAGATGGTAATGAATGGACTGATGTTAGCAATTTATTGGATAGGCGCTTATTTGATCAGCAATGCTCAGATGTTTGATAAGCTGACTATCTTCTCGGATATGATCGTATTTACTCAGTATGCTATGCAGGTCGTTATGTCCTTTATGATGCTTGTCATGATTTTCGTGCTTCTTCCGCGTGCAAGCGTATCAGCAAAGCGTATTAATGAAGTGCTTGATATGCCGCTTTCGATTAAGGATGGCACAAAAGAGAATGGAATTGACGGCAAAAAGGGTGAAGTTGAGTTTCGCAATGTATCTTTTTGTTATCCAGATGCAGAGAAGGATGTCATTGAGGACATTTCCTTTACTGCTCATAAGGGTGAGACAATTGCCTTTATCGGTTCAACCGGCTGTGGAAAGAGTACTGTGATCAATATGATTCCGCGTTTTTACGATGCTACAAAGGGAGAGGTGCTTGTCGATGGCATTAATGTAAAGGAATATACACAGAAGGCACTTAGAAGTAAGATTGGATATGTTTCACAGAAGGCCGTTTTATTTACAGGAAGCATTAAAAGCAACGTTGCCTATGGAGATAATGGTACAAAAGGCTTTACTGATGATGATGTTAAGCATGCAATTGAGACTGCGCAGGCAAAGGAATTTGTCGATAAGACAGAAGGCGGCATAGATGCTTTTGTGGCACAGGGAGGATCTAATTTTTCAGGAGGACAAAAGCAGCGTCTGTCAATTGCACGTGCGATATGCCGTCATCCGGAGATTTTAATTTTTGATGATTCATTTTCAGCACTTGACTACAAGACAGACCGTGTTCTTCGCGATACGTTACGAAAAACTTGTGCAGATGCAACGCGTTTCATTGTGGCACAGCGAATTGGTACTATACGCGATGCGGACAAGATTATTGTGCTTGATGATGGAAAGATTGCCGGAATGGGCAAGCACAATGAGCTGATGGAAACTTGCGAGGTATACCGTCAGATCGCATATTCACAGCTGTCAAAGGAGGAGCTTGCATAATGGAAAATAAAGAATATACCCCTGGACAGAACCGCCCGGGCAGAAGAGGTGGTATGCGTGGACCTGGCATGGGAAGAGGTCCTGCTGAGAAAGCATCTGATTTTAAGGGAACATGGTCAAAGCTGATTTTGTATTGCAAAAGCTATCTTCCAGTTGTGATCATTGCACTTATCTGTGCGGCAGGAGGCACGGTTTTGACGCTTCTTGGACCAGATAAGCTGTCAGAGATGACAAAGGAAATTGGAAAAGGTCTTGTAACAGGCGTTGATATGGACGCAGTTTCTAAGATTGGATTTACATTAATTGCATTTTATGTGTGTGGTGCTTTGCTGTCATTTGGTCAGCAGTGGATTATGGCAACAGTGACACAAAATATTTCAAAAAAGCTTAGAGGTGATATTTCAGGAAAAATTAACCGTCTGCCAATGAGCTATTACAGCCGCTCTACGACAGGTGATATCCTCTCACGTGTCACAAATGATGTTGATACGATATCACAGTCTATGAACCAAAGCATAGGAAATCTTGTCTCCGCAGTTACGCTTTTTGTCGGTTCACTTTTTATGATGTTTAAAACAGATGTGATCATGACAATTACTGCAATCGTGGCGACATTGATTGGCTTTGTCCTTATGACAGTTATTGCAAAGCACTCCAGTAAATATTTCGTGCGCCAGCAGCGCTGCCTTGGTGAGATCAACGGCCACATTGAGGAAATTTACACGGGTCATACAGTTGTAAAGGCATATAATGGAGAAGCGCAGGCAGCAGCTGAATTTGAGCGCATGAACAATAATTTAAGAGAAAGTGCATTTCGTGCACAGTGCCTTGCCGGACTCATGCCGCCTATTATGACATTTATCGGAAACTTAGGCTATGTGGCAGTCTGTGTGGCAGGTGCAGTGCTGACTATGAAGGGAACTATTGGCTTTGAAGTAATCGTTGCATTTATGATGTATGTGCGCTATTTTACACAGCCATTATCTCAGATCGCACAGGCGGCACAGTCTTTACAGTCAGCGGCAGCAGCAGGTGAGCGTGTCTTTGAGTTTCTTGAGGCAAAGGAGATGGATGACGAGAGCAATAAGACAAAGATGCTTGACAATGTAAAGGGTGACGTATCATTTGAGCATGTAAAGTTTGGCTATGATGAAGATCGCGTGATTATCCATGATTTTTCTGCAAAGGCAAAGGCAGGACAAAAAATTGCCATTGTCGGTCCGACGGGAGCAGGAAAGACAACACTTGTCAATCTGCTTATGCGTTTTTATGAGATTCAGGGCGGAAAAATCTGCATTGATGGCATTCCGACTAATCAAGTAAAACGTGAAATGGTGCATTCTCAGTTTTGTATGGTTCTTCAGGATACATGGCTGTTTGAGGGTACTGTTAGAGAAAATCTTGTATATTGTACGCCAAATGTCTCTGATGAGCGCATGAAGGAGGCATGCCGCGCCGTTGGTCTTGATCATTTTGTAAGAACACTGCAGCATGGCTATGATACAGTACTTAACGATCAGGTTAATCTGTCACAAGGTCAGAAGCAGCAGTTAACAATTGCCCGTGCAATGATCGCTGATAAGCCTATGCTAATTCTAGATGAGGCAACAAGCTCTGTCGATACAAGAACAGAACTTCAAATACAAAATGCAATGGACGAGCTGATGAAGAATCGTACTTCTTTTGTTATTGCACATCGTCTTTCCACAATCAAAAATGCCGATCTTATCCTTGTGTTAAAGGATGGAGATGTAATTGAAAGCGGAACGCACGAAGAGCTTTTGGCAAAGAAGGGCTTTTACGCTGATCTGTACAACAGCCAGTTTGATCAGGCATCGTAAGAGATTCTTAAGAGATGTAAGGAAATTGAAAGTACTTATTTGACATAATATCTGGTAATATAAACTTAGAAAAGAGTTATTACCGGAGTATTTATGGGAGCCGGTTAAAAACCGGCTCTTTTTGTTTAAGAGAAAGGAAGGGAGCACTATGAAAAGATCATGGAAGAAGAAAGCGTCCGTATGGACGATGGCTGCTGCGATGACCGTTTCTTACATACCGCAGTATTCATTTGCAGAGGAAACTACTGAAATTATTAAACAGGAAACGCAGACACAGACAATAGAAGAGCAGACTATATTGGAGAGTCCGACATCAGAGGCTTTAGCGACTATACCAGAGACTACTATAGAAGCACCGACAGAGAGTGTTCCAGAGACGTCCTTGCAGGTACCAACTGAAAGCTCATCAGAAAGTGTACCGGAAACGTCTTCCCAGGCACCTAGTGAAAGTATAACACCGACATCATCACAGGAAGAATCTTCTACGCAGGAAAGCACACCACAAGGCAGTGCAGAGGCTAGCACCGAGGAAGAAACTAGTGAGGAAGAAACTAGCGAGGAAGAGAGTACCGAGGAAACTACAGAAGAAACTACACCAGAGGAGACGACAACGGAAGAACCAGAGTGGTCTGAGCAGGCACCTAATGAGGATACAAAGGGACTGACATTTAGCTTTAGCGAGGATGGACAGACTGTCAGCATTACAGGATTTGACGGTTCAAGAAGTGTTGTTGAGATTCCAGAAACTTATGGCGGTGCAAAAGTTACTTCCATAGCAGCAGGTGCATTTCGCGGACAGACCATGATTACTGACGTGGTGATTCCAGAGGGTGTTACTTATATAGGAAGAGAAGCATTTGCAGGATGCAGCGCTCTTGTTCGCGTACAGATTCCGACAAGTGTTACGCAGGTAGGTGCCAATTTATTTGAAGGCACACCATATGATTCAACACTGACTGGAGAGCTTGTATATATTAACAGTATCCTCTATCGCTGTCAGAGCGATGCGGTAACTGTTTCTATCAGGCAGGGAACAACTGTTATTGCTGAGGAAGCTTTTATTAATCGTGTTAATCTGGCTGCTATAGTTGTGCCAGACGGCGTAAGCTATATTGGCTCTAATGCATTTAAAAATTGCAGTGCTTTAAGTCAGATTGAGATTCCAAAGAGTGTGCGAGATATTGTGGCAAACGCATTTGACGGAACAAAATGGTATGAAGATCGAAAGCATGAGATGATTTACATCAATGATTTGCTGTATCATGTGCCGGCTGAGATTATCGTGCAGTCAGAGCAGCCGACTGGATCTTTAAGTGACAAAGATGCAGCCGAGTTGGCAAAATCAGGTGTGGCAACACAGATTATTCCTAATACAAATGTAATTGTTAAAGAAGATATAACAACGATCTGTACACTTGCATTTGCCAATACACCAGTTCAGACAGTACAGCTGCCATCAACACTTACGACGATTCGCTATGGTGCATTCCAAAATTGTACTGCATTAAAACAGATTACACTTCCAGAGAGCATGACATTTATTGAGGGCGGCGCATTCCAAAATTGTACAGCGCTCGGAAGTATTGTGATTCCTCAGAATGTAAGCTATCTTGGAGCGGCTGCCTTTGCAGGTTGTAGTACACTGAATTCAGCAATTTTGCCGCAGAAAATGACAAGAGTAAGTTCAAGTTTGTTTGAAAATTGTACGGCTCTTGCAACTGTGCAGGTTTCAAATGCGCTCACGTCTATTGGAAGTCGTGCCTTTGCAGGAACGAGTGCTCTTAGTGTATTTACCTTCCCACAGACACTGACTTCAATTGGTGCAGAGAGCTTTTCTGGTTCTGCGATTGGCTATGCGTCTTTGCCACAGAGCGTAAGCTTCATTGGAGCAGGTGCATTTTCTGGTTGTACGAAGCTGACAACAGTAGAACTTCCAGCAGCAATCGAGGCAGTGAGAGATCGCACTTTTAGAAATTGTACCGAATTAAAGCAGATCACGATTCCAGAAGGCATTCGCTATATTGGAGCAGCAGCATTCCAAAATGCGGTATCACTTCAGAATCTTACACTTCCTCAGTCGTTACTGACAATTTGCGACAATGCGTTTGAGGGCAGCGGCGTGGGAGCAGGATTGGTTCTTCCAAGTGCACTTCGCACAATCGGAAGTCGCGCTTTTGCAGGCTGCATGCGTCTTAGCTCTCTTACGATTCCAGCAGATGTCAGAAAGATGGGAAGCCAAGCCTTTGCTGATGGTGCATCACCGGCGATCACTTGTGCATTTAGTAGAACGACTTATATGAGTAAGCTTGCATCAGGTTGGATGTCTGATTGGGGCAGTGGTGTTACTTCCTTAACATTCACAGGCGGAACTGTAAATGATGAGCAAAAGGCAGCATTTTTACAGATGATCTGTAAGCTTGTTCCTGATTTTAATGCATCAGAGGCAAACAACACTTTGTATTCTGGAATCATTGGACGTCTTGGCGTTAGTGCAAAGGCAGGCGGTGAGGCAGCCAGCTTGCTTGGCATTGTGTCAGAACAGGCTCAAGAAGGATGGATTCGTATACCTGAGCTTAGCACAAGAAGAGCTATTTTGAATCTTACGGGTATCTGGATGCAGGATTATTGTCCGGCAAATACAGGTGTTGAGGATGTTTATTATGCAGATGGATGGTATTACATTAATGAAGTTTCATTTGCAGAAACACTTACAAAGGGCTATCTTCCAAAGGGACAAAATGGAAGCGGCTATTCCTTCTTTGATTCCTATGATGCTCCAACAGGCATGATGGATGGTGCTGTGACTGTACTTCTTAGTGAATCTGACAATGACTATGGAATTGCAGCGCAGGTTCGCTCTAGTGAAAAGATTACAGATGGACGCTATATAAATGTATATGAGAGCGTAGAGGAGCGTGAGCTTTCAGAATCAATCAAAGATATCTGGATGACAGAAAGTGCTTCATATCAGTTTGATAACTACAGCAGAATCTTAACTGTTCAGTCACTTGTATCACCAGATGCAGGAATTGAGACTCATTTTCGCTACAGCTGCAAGCCGGGTGAGGACGATGGTACCTTTACGATGGAGTGGAAGGGAATGGATGAGGCAAATATTGACCAGGTTCGTACCTTTACTGTAAGTGTAGATAAAGAAACTCAGGCAATGAAGCTGACTGATGCGCAGACACAAGAGAAAATCACACTTAATTTACTTGCACAACAGGCTAATCAGCCAACAATATCTGGACAATAATGGCATTAAATCTTTAAGGCTTACTTAAATTTCTCAAAAATTTTACATTACCTATTGACACTATTAAAAAAAAGGACTAGTATAGCAATTGTCAGCAGAAGTGGTAAGAGGAGATCACTTTTGCAGCAAAGGACATTAACTGTTAAGCATATTTAATAGTTATAAATAGGAGGAACAAAAATCATGAGAAAGTTTATTACATCTATCGCAGTAATCGCTATGGCAGCAGCAATGATGACTGGATGCGGAAAGACTGATAAGAAGACTACTACCGCAGCTAGCACAAAGGCAGAGGTACAGACTGAGGCTAAGACCGAAGCTAAGACTGAGAAGGCTACCGAGAAGGCTACTGAAAAGGCTACCGAGAAGGCAACTGAGGCTAAGACCGAGGCTAAGTCTGAGGAAGCTTCCAGCGAGGCAGCATCTGAGGAGGCATCTTCTGAGGCTGAGAGCGCAAGCGCAGCAAACTAATTTTTGATTACTACAGATAAAAAATAATGAAAAAGGCAGTTTTGGGAATATTTCCTGAAACTGCCTTTTTTGCACAAATTTAATTAAAAATGTTGATGCTTTCGTGAGAATGTGGTATGGTTTATTAAGTCTATTATAAGGAAAGGAAATAGTGAGCCATGCAGACATTTCAGATTAACACAAAGGAAAAAAGAGAAGCAACAGGCGATCTCTTCGGCATTTTTTTTGAAGACATTAATCATGCGGCAGATGGCGGACTTTATGCAGAACTGATCCAGAACCGTGCATTTGAATTTGATCAGATTGACAATAAAAAGTATCATGCACTGTATGCGTGGATGCCTTGTCAGCTGGATGAAAAAAATGGACAGGTAGACGCAGCTGATGTTTCACTTACCATTCTGACAGATAGTCCCTATACGAAAAAGAACCCACACTATCTTCGCATAACGGCAAATTCGGCATACGCAGGTGTAAAAAACCTGGGCTTTAATAGTGGAATTTCGCTTGAAGGCGGGGAAAGATATCATTTTTCCTGCTATTTAAGAAAAGTAGATGAGCCAGTGAAAGTTAAGGCTTGTCTGATTGGAAAAGAAGGACAAATTTATGCATCATGTGAGATTACAGCAGATGCTTCTGATTGGAAAAAGTATACGGCAGATCTTGAAATTGCAGAAGGCACAAGTTGCACAGATGCAAATCTGGCGCTTGTCTGCATGACACCGGGCAGTGTGGAAGTGGATTTTGTATCCTTATTTCCAGCGCACACATATAAGAACCGCCCGAATGGTCTTAGAAAAGATTTATGCGAGATGCTCGAAGCAATGCATCCGAAGTTCATACGTTTTCCGGGAGGCTGTCTTGTACATGACGGACAGCTTGATGAGAATGCAAGAGATTCGATGTATCGCTGGAAAAATACGATTGGACCTGTGGAGGAGCGCCCAGCGAGACGAAATAACTGGGGATATAATCAGACACTTGGTCTTGGCTATTATGAATATTTCCAGCTGGCAGAGGATATAGGTGCAGAGCCGCTTCCAGTACTTCCGGCAGCATACGATCCGCATCATCAAAGAAAGGTTCCACTTGATGAACTTGGTCCTTGGATTGACGATGCACTTGATCTTATTGAGTTTGCAAATGGCGATGAGACAACTGTTTGGGGAAAGAAGCGTGCCGATATGGGTCATCCAAAGCCATTTGGATTACATTATCTGGCAATTGGAAATGAGGAGGTTGGCGAGGGCTTTACCGAGCGCTATCCATATTTTCATAAGGCAATCAGTGAAAAATATCCTGATATTAAGCTGATTGGTTCAGCAAGTCCATTTGCCGCAGGCGGTGAGTATGAGCGCGGATGGGCAAGTGCAAGAGAATGCGGCTGTGATCTGATCGATGAGCATTACTATATGAATACCGACTGGATGATAGCAAATGTAGATCGCTATGACAATTTCCTATCATCTGATCCTAAGGTATTTTTGGGCGAGTATGCATCATGGGGCAATCAGTGGGAGAATGGTCTTGCTGAGGCTGCTTTTATGACAGGACTTGAGAAAAATGTGCATGCAGTTGGACTGGCATGCTATGCTCCGATGTTTGCAAATGTGGACTATGTAAATTGGCGTCCTGATATGATCTGGTTTGATAATCATCAGGTGTATGGCTCTGTTAATTATTATGTTCAGAGTATGTTTATGCGCCATCAGGGAACTCATCGCTTAGATTTTACTGTTACAGAGCCAGAACTTGAGCAGACAGCGCGCCTTTTGGCAGAACAAAAAATCCGCGAAAGCGCAAAGACTATAAGCGGTCCAATTCGTGTGTTAGTCAACGAGGGACAGGGTGTGTTCTTTGAGGTGACAGTGAAAAATCATGATACAGGAAAGCTGCATCGTTTTACAGACTGTGTGTGCGGAACTGAGAGTGAAAATCGTGCTGCTTCCTATGAAAATGCAGTCGAGACTGGTGTAATTCCAAAGGATTGGACAAATTATACGCTTACCATGAAGGCAAAAGAGACCGAAGGCAAAAAGGGATTTCTTGTTTATCTTGGAGAAGCATCTGATCATATGCTCTGGACGCTTGGCGGCTGGCAGAATCTGGATATAAGCATGGAGCATTTTAAAAACGGCAGGGGAGCATGCTTAAGTGAGGCAATGTTCTCGGCAGAAAAGGATCATGAGTATGAGCTGATGCTTGTTGTAAAGGATCGCACGATGAAGATATATGTGGATGGCAAGGAATACCTTGATACAATTGACAAGATTCCTGTGCCAAAGCCACTGTATGTATCTGCAGCGCTTGATGAGGCAACTGGTGATGTGATTGTAAAGGCGGTAAACATTACTGGAAATTCACAGACAGCGCAGCTTGCACTTGATGGTGTAAATGGTACACATAACGTGCTTGTAGAGAAGATGGCTGCAGCATTGTCTGATGAAAATACAATGGAGAATAAAAAATGTGTCGTTCCGGCTGTGAGCGAGGAAACTATTCCAGACGGCACATTTACGCGCACGTTTGAGCCATATTCATTGACCATTCTTAGAATCCGCCAATAATAAAAACAGACGTTGTGCAGGAAAGGTTTTGCAATGTTATACATGATTAATCATGGTGCCGTCTCCTACGGGGCGAACACCATCTTAACGAATATTAATTTTGAAATCAACGCCGGACAGAAAATTGCCGTCGTTGGAAGAAACGGCTGCGGAAAGACAACTCTTTTAAAGCTGATTGAGGGTGAGGTTGAACTTGAGAAGCGAGACAGCGATGAGGATATTTATATCGCAAAGAGCGGAAATCCGGTGATCGGTTATTTAAAGCAGATCGCGTTTGCAGATGAGACAATTTCTATGGAGACT
>ENA-ORUQ01002989-ORUQ01002989.1-human-gut-metagenome-genome-assembly--contig:-NODE-2989-length-12317-cov-47.929131_pt1 | contig 12317 bp, 10 predicted proteins | sample MGYA00242081_ERZ509211 | MGnify/ENA primary metagenome ERZ509211 (study PRJEB26280, sample SAMEA2338785) | human gut metagenome | biome: human gut; feature: human-associated habitat; material: faeces...
TTCACAGGGGCAGAAGCCGCGCAAGACAGCGGCTCAGGCAGCGCAGCAGCGCTACAAAAACCAGCGTCTGCGCCCGGCACAACAGCAGCCACGCGACCCGGTACAGCGGGAAAAACGCAAGAAACGCCGCCTGACCCGCGCTGCACTGAAGCGGCGGCGGATGCTGCGGCGGCTGATGGCCTTTGTGACCCTGCTGGCCGTGATCGCCGCCGGTGTTTACCTGACCATGACCATGCTGTTTAAGATCGGCACCATTCAGGTGCAGACGCCGGACGGCACCGTGGTGCAGGAGGTGGGCGGCTATTCCAGCAGCCAGATCCTGCAGGCACTGGGTGTGCAGACCGAAGAGAACATTTTCAGCTTTGACCCTGCCGCCAAGGAAGCGGAACTGGAAAAGCAGTTCCCGCTGCTGGAATCCATCAGGGTGGTTCGGGATTACCCCAACACGGTGGTGGTGCAGGTGACCGAGGCGGTGCCTACCTATGCCATGCAGACGAAGAGCGGCTGGCTGACCCTCTCGGATCAGTTCAAGATCCTAGCCTGCGAGTCTGCCCAGCCGGAAGAACTCAAGACCCTATACGGCGGCGAGCCGGTGTCGGTGACACCCGGCGACCAGCTGACCTTTGCAGCGCAGGCAGACCCGGCGGCATCGGATGCATCCGGTTCGGCAGCAGCTTCGGCAGCGGTGCAGACGGACGACCGTCTGGATGCGCTGAATGAGCTGCAGGCAAAGCTGGAAGAGTATGGGATGCTGGACGATGTGACCCGCATGGAATTTGCGGACACCGACCAGATGGCATTTTTGTATCAGGATCGTGTCAGTGTGCTTCTGGGGACACGGAACGATCTGGATTATAAGCTGGACCGCGCACGCTATGTGCTGACCAATGCCGACGGCAAGGGTTGTGCCCCTACCGACACCGGCAGACTGGATTTCAGCCATGTCAGCGCGGGCAGCACCCGTAAAATTTACTTTGCACAGGGCCAGCCGACCCTGCCCTCCGGTTATGTTGTGCCGGAAAAGACCGTGCCGGAAGAGCCTGACACCTCTGCTGCCGAGGATACTGCGGCAGACGGTGCAGAGGATGCCGCTGCGGCCCAGCCTGCGGACGATACGGCGGCAGCTGCGGAAGAAACACCGCTGACCGACCCCGCCCGCATGACCGCAAATAACGAAGAAAACCCCATGTGACAAAATGTTTTGAGGAGTGTGTGCAGTATGAAACTGGAACAGTTACTGGAAGGCGTGCCCTTTACCCTTGCGCAGGGCAGTCTGGACACCGAGATCTCGGATATCATCTACGACAGCCGCAAGGCGGCACCGGGCCTTTTGTTCGTGTGCATCGTGGGCACCCAGCGTGACAGCCATGAGTTTGCCGCTGACTGCGCGGCAAAGGGTGTCAGCGCACTGGTCATCCAGCACGACATCGACCTTTCCGCCATGCCGGGCGTGACCGTGGTCAAGGTGGAAAGCAGCCGCTATGCTATGGCTCTGATGAGCGCGAACCTCTTCGGCAACCCGTCCCGCCAGATGACCATGATCGGTGTGACCGGCACCAAGGGCAAGACCACTACCACCCACATGATCAAGAGCGTGCTGGAAGCTGCAGGCCGCAAGGTGGGCATGATCGGCACCAACGGCATTTATTATATGGGCCGCCACAAGGAAACTGCCAACACCACCCCGGAAAGTTACGAGCTGCAAAAGACCTTCCGGGAGTTTCTGGATGCAGGCTGCGACACCGCGCTGATGGAGGTGTCCAGTCAGGGCCTGATGATGGACCGCGTGGCCGGTGTGCACTACAATGTGGGCGTGTTCACCAACCTTTCGCCGGATCACATCGGCCCCGGCGAGCACAAGACCTTTGAGGAGTACCGCAGCTGGAAGGGCCAGCTGTTCAAGCGCTGCGACGTGGGCGTGGTGAACATTGACGATGAGAATACCGAAGCACTGCTGGAAGGCCACACCTGCCGCCTTGTCACCTATGGCCGCGCTGAGCAGGCGGACTACCGCGAGACCGGCTTTGAACTGCTGCGCACCCACGATTTTCTGGGCGTGAAGTTCCATGTGACCGGCAAGGACGAGATGGATGTGAAGGTGAATATGCCCGGCGAGTTCAGCGTGTACAACGCGCTGGCAGCTCTGGCGGTGGGCAAGGTGCTGGGGCTGCCGGATCAGGCCATCCACGACGGCCTTGGCAAGTGCGTGGTCAAGGGCCGCGTGGAGCTGGTGCCCATCAGCAAGAAGTTCACCATCCTGCTGGACTACGCTCACAACGAGGTGTCCACCGAAAGCCTGCTCACCACTCTGCGGGCCTACAAGCCCCACCGTCTGGTGGTGGTGTTCGGCTGCGGCGGTAACCGCTCCAAGCTGCGCCGCTATGGCATGGGCGAGATCTGCGCCAAAATGGCCGATTTCTCCATCCTCACTGAGGACAACAACCGCTTTGAAAAGGTGGAGGACATCCTTGCTGATATCCGCGTGGGCATGAACAAGGGCAACCCGGACGCAAAGTTTGTGGAGATCCCGGACCGTCTGGATGCCCTGCACTACGCCGTGGATCACGCGCAGGAGGGCGACCTGATCGCCGTCATTGGCAAGGGCCACGAGACCTACCGTGACCGCGAGGGTGTCAAGACCCCGTTCCTGGAGCGGGAGCTGCTGGAAGAGTATGCACAGCAGATCGGGCTGGAATAACAGATAAAAAATAACGCCGTGTCGAATGTTCAGACACGGCGTTATTTTTTGCGGTAATTATGCTTTCAGCTGCGGAGCCTTGTTCTCCGGCAGGAGATTGGTCATGCTCTTTAGGCTGATGCCGATGGTGGAGAGATTGTGCAGCATGGCAGAGGAGGCCGGCTGCAGGATGCCCAGAGCACCCAGCGCGATGAGGGCGGAGTTGAAGGTGAGCACGAAGCGGTAGTTTGCGTGCACGCGCTTTTGCAGAGAGTTGGCGATGGCCTTGAGGGCCACCAGCTCCTCCAGACTGTCGGCTTTGATGGTCACGTCTGCGATCTCGCGGGCGATGGCAGCGCCGGAGTTGATGGCAATGCCAATATCGGCAGCAGACAGGGCAGGCGAGTCGTTGATGCCGTCGCCGATCATCACCACGGTGTGGCCCTCGGCCTTGGCCTGCTGGACGAAGTTTGCCTTGTCCTCGGGCAGCACCTCGGCAAAGAAGCGGTCCACGCCCACCTGCTTTGCAATGGCGGCAGCGGTGCGCTCGCTGTCGCCGGTCATCATGACGGTGTTCCGGATGCCCAGCGCACGCAGTCCGTTCAGCACAGCGGCGGCTTCCGGGCGCAGCGGGTCGGAGATGCAGATCACGCCCACCAGCTGCCCGCTGGCAGCCATGTACAGGTGCGAATACGCGGGCTTGAGGGCATCGAACTTCTGCTGCTCGGCTGTGGGGATGGTACACTTTTCATCCTCAAAGACGAAGTGGTGGCTGCCGATGACCACGCGCTGGCCGCCCACGCGGCTTGCAATGCCGTGGGCCACGATGTACTCCACCTCGGAGTGCATCTCCTCATGGGAAATGCCGCGCTCTTTGGCGGCACGCACCACGGCGTTGGCCATGGAATGGGGGAAGTGCTCTTCCAGACAGGCGGCCAGCTGCAGAACTTCGTGCTCGTTGCAGCCGGAGAAGGGCACGACCTCCACTACCTGCGGGGTGGCACGGGTGAGGGTGCCGGTCTTGTCGAACACGATAGTGTCGGCCTGAGACAGCGCTTCCAGATACTTGCCGCCCTTGACGGTGATGTGGTAGCTGCCGCACTCGCGCATGGCGGAAAGCACGGCCAGCGGCATGGAGAGCTTGAGCGCGCAGGAGAAATCCACCATCAGGCAGGAGATGGCGCGGGTGGCGTTGCGGGTGAGCAGATAGGTGACCACCGTTGCGCCCAGACACCATGGCACCAGCTTGTCGGCCAGCACCAGCGCACGGTTCTCGGTGCTGGACTTGAGCTTTTCGGATTCCTCGATCATGGCCACGATCTTGTCGTAGCGGTTGGAACCGCCCTCGGCCTTGGCGATAAAGACGCACTCGCCCTCCTCCACAACGGTGCCGGCATAGAGGGTGGACCCCTCTGCCTTGCGCACCGGCATGGACTCGCCGGTCAAAGCAGCCTGATTCACCATGGCTTCGCCTTCCAGCACGGTGCCGTCCAGCGGGATCATGTTGCCGCTGCGCACGACCACCTCATCGCCGGAGCGTACTTTGGTCAGAGGCACCAGCACTTCGGTGCCTTGGCTGCGCACCCACACCTTGTCCACGTTCAGGGCCATGCTGCGGGCCAGATCGTCCAGACTCTTCTTGCGGGTCCACTCTTCCAGCAGAGAGCCCAGATTCAGCAGGAACATGACAGAACCGGCGGTGCCAAAGTCGCCGCGCAGCAGCGAGACGCCGATGGACAAAGCGTCCAGCACCTCCACTTCCAGCCTGCGGCTCAGCACGCAGCGCACACCCTTCCAGAGGAAGCGGATGGAGCGGAATGCCGTGTAGGCAGCGTCAAGGGGTGCGGGCAGGAACAGCTTGCGCAGGCAGCGGCCTGCCACCAAATCGAACATTTTATCCTGATATTCCCGGTTCAGCCTGCGGCTGTCGGCGGAGGTGACCAGAGCGTCATACTCGGCCACATCGAACTTATAGCCTGCCAGAATGGCAATGGCGGCGGTGCGCTTGCCGGTATAGGTAATGACCACATCGCCGGTGCGCTCGTAAACGGCGGCATGGACGATGGCATCATGGTGGTTCAGATAAGCTTCCAGCACATCGGCACGGTGCAAAGTCATGCGGACTTTTTCCACATGCACGCGCATCCGGCCTTTGCCTTCATGCAGAATGGTACATTTCATATATCAAATATCCTTCTCTATCTTTTTGCCGCAGCGTCAGGCTGCTATACCCTGCACGCCTGCGGCCCCACTCTCACAAAAAAGAGCCGCCCGAAGGCGGCTCGAAAGCCACGTTAGGGCTTTCAGTGCTTTACGAACCGAAAATTACTCAGCGGTCTCTTCGGTGGTCTCCTCGGCGGCATCCTCGATCACAGCAGCCTCGGCTTCAACAGCACGAGCCTCGTTGATGGCCTTTGCATCGGCCAGAATGTCACCGGCCTGCTCCTGAACTTTGCTGACGGTCTCCATGGTGGAGTCCTTCATGCGCAGCACGGCAGCAGTGGTCTGGGTGTAGACCTTCTTGGCGTCCTTGCTGGACAGCAGCTTGAAACCGGCAGAGCCGAACAGAGTGCCGGCGGCGAACAGTGCGATCTTCTTGATATCCATAGTAACTTCCCTACCTTTTCTATTTCCTGTCAGAGGCCCTGCACCGCAGGACCTGTAAGATGAATATACCGGCCCAAAAGCCGGAGAACAGGGTGGACATTTCCCTTCTGTCGAGCCTATTGTAGCACAGAATTTACCATTTTCAAGCTTTTTCTTGAATGTTAATACATGTAAACTTTTTACGATGTGTAGTTAGAAAAAGCTATCTCTAACGCGTTTTTTAAGACAAACTACAGTTTGTAAATGGAAACTAACCGGCAGATGGGACGAGAAAGAATTTCCAGTTTGTAAAAAATCCTGGTTTGGAAATGCAGGTTGCCGCTACGGCCCTTCTCTGTGAAAAAGCAACCCGGAAAAATCCGCAGATTTTTCCGGGTTACTAAAATAAAAATCGTTTTCCGCTGAAGATGCCAAGAGCGAAGCGGCGGACATTTTAAATCGTTTTACTTTACAGGATGCGTACCCGGATCACGGCGGGGATGGCAGCCAGCTTTTCGGCCAGCTTCTTGTCCACAGCACCGGTAGCATCCAGCATGGTGTAGGCCATGTTCTTTTTGCTCTTGTTCACCATGTTCTCGATGTTCAGGCCGGCTTCGGTGGTCAGGGCGGTGATCTGGCTGATCATGCCGGGCTCGTTTTTGTGGATGATGCAGATGCGCTTGCCGCCGGCTCTGGGCTGGTTGACCTCCGGCATGTTCACCGAGTGGATGATGTTGCCGTTCTTCAGGTAGTCGCTCAGCTCCTTTGCAGCCATCACGGCGCAGTTGTCCTCGGCTTCCGGGGTGGAAGCGCCCAGATGCGGGGTGCACACGATGCCGGGCTTGCCCAGAATGGCCTCAGACGGGAAGTCGGTCATATAGCCGGACACCTTGCCGGTCTCCATGGCTTCCAGCAGGGCTTCGGTGTTGACCAGTTCGCCGCGGGCATAGTTCAGGATCTTCACGCCGTCCTTGCACAGGGCAAGGGACTGGGCGTTGATGGTGTCCTTGGTGGTGGGCAGGTAGGGCACATGGATGGTGATGTAGTCGCACAGGGGCAGCATGTCGTTCAGGTTCACGCAGTGGCGTACCTGACTGCTCAGGTTCCAGGCGGCGTCAATGGAGATGTAGGGGTCGTAGCCGTAGACCTCCATGCCCAGCTCAATGGCGCAGTTGGCCACGCGGGAGCCGATGGCACCCAGACCGATGACACCCAGCGTCTTGCCCTTGATCTCGTTGCCCACGAACTGCTTCTTGCCCTTTTCCACGGTCTTTGCCATGGCGGGGTCGCCGGTCAGGCCCTGACACCACTGGGCAGCAACAGCTACATTGCGGCTGCCGGCGATCAGCATGCCGATCACCAGCTCGGCCACAGCGTTGGCGTTGGCACCGGGGGTGTTGAACACCACGATGCCCTGCTCACTGCAGCGGTCCAGCGGGATGTTGTTCACGCCGGCACCGGCGCGGGCGATGGCAAGAAGATTGTCGTTGAAGGCGGTATTCAGCATGTCGGCGCTGCGAACGAGGATGCCGTCCGGGGCATCGGTGTCCACAGCCACGTCAAACTGCTTGTTGTTCAGCTTTGCCAGACCCACCGGGCTGATGGCGTTCAAAGTTTTGATCGTATACATATCTGAATTCCCCTCTTATGCATTTTCTTTGCGGAACTTCTCCATGAAGTCCACCAGCTTGTCCACGCCCTCGGCGGGCATTGCGTTGTAAATGGAAGCGCGCATACCGCCTACCAGACGATGGCCCTTCAGGTTCACGAAGCCTGCTTCTGCAGCTTCGGCGCAGAACTTCTTGTCCAGATCTGCATTGGGGCTGGTGAAGGTGACATTCATGGTGCTGCGGTAGCGGTGCTCCACAGGATTCGTGAAGAAGTTCTGACCATCCAGATAGTCGTACAGCACCTTGGCCTTGGCTTCGTTGATCTTTTGCATGTTGGCAAGACCGCCGATGTCGTTTTCCAGATACTTGAGCACCAGACCGGTCATATAGATGCACCAGCAGGGGGGCGTGTTGTACATGCTGTCCTTGCCCAGCAGGGTGGTGTAGTTCATCATGGTGGGCACGTTGTCGGCAGCGTGGCCCAGCAGGTCGTCGCGGACGATAGCAATTGCCATGCCGGCGGGAGCTACATTCTTCTGCACGCCGAAGTAGATGCAGCCGTACTTGGTCACATCCACGGGCTTGGAGAGGATCATGGAGCTCATGTCGGCTACCAGAGGCACACCCTCCACCTGCGGTACCTCGACAAACTGAGTGCCGAAGATGGTGTTGTTCTGGCAGATGTGGATGTAGCTGGCATCCTTATCATAGTTGATGGCGTTCACGTCCGGGATGTAGGTGAAGTTCTTGTCCTTGCTGGAAGCAACGATGTTCACCTCGCCGAACTTGGCGGCTTCCTTGGCGGCAAGATTCGAGAAGTTGCCGGTGACAAGGTAATCTGCTTTGCCGGTGGTCATGAAATTCAGCGGGACCATGGCAAACTGCTGGGTGGCACCGCCCTGAAAGAAACCGACCTTGTAGTTGTCGGGAATGTTCATTACCCGGCGCAGGGTGGCCTCGGTGTCCTTGATGATGGCATCGAACCACTTGCTGCGGTGGCTCATCTCCATCACGCTCTGACCGCTGTCGCCATACTCGAGCAGCTCTGCCTGTGCCTGCTTGAGAACCTTCTCGGGCAGCATGCTGGGGCCTGCGCTGAAGTTGTAAACTCGTGCCATAATGAACTCTCCCTCTCCTGTATCGCACAGCACTGCGGTTTTCTGCGGTGCGTTCTGTTGATTGCTGTAGCCGTAGTATACCGGTTTTGCAGGGATGAAAACAAGAGCATCTTTGCACAAAGATACGGCGCAAAAGCCCCTGTGCGGGCACAAAGCACACAAATGTCCTTGATAGAAAAACAAAAACAAAGACAAACGTAAAATAGAGCCGGAAAAGCCTGATTTCATCGGCGTTTCCGGCTCTTGCGCTTTGGCGCAGAAATTGGTATAATAATAAAACAAAGACAAACGTAAAAGCAAAAAAGATGCCAAAAGGAGGGAGAACAGCAGGATGTATGGCATCCCGGACAGTGTAAAGCCGCTTTCGGCGGCAGAGGAGCAGGTGATGCTGGCGGTGTGGGCCTGCCGTGCGCCCGTCACCCGGCGGGACATCGACGCAAAGCTGCGCGCAAAGGGCTGGGCACCGGCTACCGTGCTCAACTTTCTCTACCGGCTGGAAGAAAAGGGTTGGGTGAAAAGCGGCAAGGATGGCAACCGCAATACCTACACTCCGGCCATCACCCAGCGCGCCTACAACGTGTGGAGTATGCGGGAACGGCTGGACACCCTCTTTGACGGCGACCTTGCGGCGGCGGTGCACGCGCTGGTCAGCGAGAGCGGCTGCGGCCAGAGCGAGCTGGAACAGGCCATGAAGGTGCTGGAGGAAAAGCATCTGGAAGCGGAAGAATATGATCTGTATGACCCTTATGGGTAAAAAGGAGAGCGGAAGATGGATTGCAAACTGCGTGCCAAAAACTGCGGCGGCTGCCCGATGCTGGGCATGGACTACGCCGCACAGCTGAAACAGAAAGAAGAGACCGTGAAAAAGCTGCTGGGCAGATTCGGCCCGGTGGAGCACATCCGGGGCATGGAAACGCCGTACCACTATCGGAACAAGGTGATCTCCACCTTTACCACCGGCTGGGGTGGAAAACTTACCTCCGGCATCTACGCGGCAAACAGCCACAAGGTGCTGCCGGTGGAAAGCTGCCTTTTGCAGGACGAAGTGCTGGACAAGACCATGCTGGCCGTGCGTGCGGCAGCGGGCACCTGCCATTACCAGCCTTTTAATGAGGATAAGGGCACCGGCCTTCTGCGTCACTGCCTGCTGCGGCGCGGTGTTATGACCGGGCAGGTGATGGTGGTGCTGGTGACGGCTCAGCCGGTGCTGCCGGGTGCCAAGAACTTTGTCAAAGCCCTGCTGACCGAGGCAGAAAAGCAGAGTGTGACCATCACCACCATCGTCCAGAACGTGAACGACCGCAAAACCAGCGTGGTGCTGGGCGATATGGAAAAGGTGCTGTACGGCAAGGGATTCATTCTGGACGAGCTTTGCGGCAAGACGTATGCGCTCAGCCCGCGCAGTTTTTACCAGATCAATCATACCCAGACCGAAGTGCTGTACGGCCTTGCGGTGGACGCGGCGCATCTCACCGGCAAAGAAGTGGTGCTGGATGCCTACTGCGGCATCGGAACCATCGGCCTGACCGCCGCCGACCATGCAAAGCAGGTAGTGGGCGTGGAGGTGAACCGCGAAGCGGTGCACGATGCCATAGGCAATGCAAAGCACAATGGCGTGAAGAACGCCCGCTTCTTTGCCGCAGATGCCACCCGGTGGATCGGCGAAGCCGCTGCGGCTGGTGAACGCGCAGACGTGATCTTTATGGACCCGCCGCGGGAGGGCTCTACGCCGCAGTTTATCGAAAGCGTGGCCTGCATGGCCCCGAAACGTGTGGTCTACGTGAGCTGCAACCCGGTCACGCTGGCCCGGGATCTGGAGCTGCTGACCCGGAAGGGATACAAAGTGGAGAGCAGCACGCCGGTGGATATGTTCCCCCACAGTGAGCATATCGAGGTCGTGTGTTCGATGGTTAGATTCAAAAAGCATTGATCTAATGTGAAGTAGGGTGAACCGTTTTATGTATTCTGTTACACAGCGTATAAAAATGATCCAGCAATATGAAGGAAAATAAGAAGACCTGTGCGGTCTGGTGAAAAATAACAACACAAATAGTACAGAGAAAAGGAGCATCCCATGAACGCAAATATCAATTATGATGAGATCCCGGATACCAGTGCCGTGCAGGAGGATCTGCTTGCGGTGCTGAGCAGCCAGCATGTGACCGTGCACACGAATGAGGAGCCGGACTTCGACTACATGGAAAACGGGGATGTGGCTTTTGTGGTCAAGAACCCGCACAATGATGAGAATTTGCTCATTGAACTGGGCGGCGAGTTCTCGGTGTTCTTCGGCCTGTGGCATGGGCAGTACAAGGCCGTGGAGTACGACTACGACCGCATGAAGAAGGACATTGCAGCCATTCTGGAGGGCAATGCCGGTGCGCTGAGCCTGTATGCCGACGGCAGGTGGCAGGGCAGCGCCCTCTGCCCGGAGAAGGTGTCTGCTGATGCCGACATGGAAAAGCTGCTGGAACGCTGCTGGCAAAAGCAGGAGCCGAAGGAAAAACTGCTGGCACAGGGCGGCAGGGTGGAACTGCTTTATTGGGACCCGGCGGAAAATAAGAGCTTTATGATTCCGGCAAAGAACTGAATTATAACAAAAAGGACACACCATAACGGCGTGTCCTTTTTGTTATACGATATGAAGCTCAGATCTTCTCGATGGTGATGCTCCAATCAGCGGTCATGGCCTCGTCCGGCTCCAGCACTTCGTGCTTGCCTTCCTCATTGACGCTGTTGGCCCAGCCGTTCCACGGCTCCATGCACACAAAGCTCTCGGCATCCTGCTGCCACAGCACGGCGTGGTCGAAGCTGTCGTCGGCATCCACAGTCACCTTGTGGCCGCTGCCGCTGTCGGTGAGGGTCATGGGGAACTGCACGCCGGTCAGCAGGCGCACGCTGTTGTCCGCACCTTCCTTGCGGGTGAGGGTGATCTTTTCCGGGGCAGCGGGCTGCTCGCCCTTGGCGCTCTCGGAACAGGTGGCGCACTTGATATCGAAGTCCACATTCTCCAGCTTGGAAGCCTTGAAGTAGGGGTGGAAGCCGAAGCTGAAGGGCATGTTGGTGTCGCCCTCGTTGATCACGGTCATGTTGATGGCGGCAGTGTTGCCCTCAAGGTTATAGTTCATCAGCACGGTGAAATCGAAGGGATAGAGGAACTTGGTCAGCGGGGTGGACTCCAAAATCAGGGTCACGCCGTCCGGGCCGACGCTCTCCACATCCCATGCGCACAGGTCGGCAAAGCCGTGGTTCTCCATGGGGTATGCCTTGCCGTCAAAGATGTGCACGCCGTTATCCGGCAGGCCGCAGTTGGGGAACAGCACCGGCACGCCGAAGCGGGGGCGGTTGCACTCGGAAAAATTGGGGTGGCGGGTCCAGATGTACTCCTCGCCGTTCAGGGAGAAGCCGGTGATCATGCCGCCGCGCTCCGGGGTGATGACCAGCTCGGTCTTTGCCTCAGCATCGGTGATAACGTACTGCTCATAGCAGGCACCGTTTTCGGTGACATAACGGGTGGTGATCTGATTCATAGTTCAGTCCTCCTTATGTTTCTGGTTCTGTGCCAGTTTTTCAAAATAATAATCAATGCCATAGCGGATGAGATATTTTATGACCCTTGCAATAACGGCCACGATAGCGGCAAAAATGCCGCCGTAAAGCAGAAACGCATAGATCATCATGCGAGTGGTCATAGCCATAAAAACACTTCCCTTTCGTTTTCATGCACAAAGAGGCTGCCGTACAGCCAAAGTGCCATACAGCAGCCTCGAAACGATTACAGAACGACGCCGTCCTTGAAGATGGAGATCTCGCGGAAGCCGTGCTTCTCGGCCTTGGTCTGCTCACCGCTTGCAACGCGGATGACCAGATCCAGCAGATCCTTTGCAGCCTCGTCGATGGTCTTTTCGCCATCGGCGATCACGCCGGTGTTGAAGTCGATCCAGCCGGATTTCTTCTGGGCCAGCGGGGTGTTGGTGGAGATCTTCAGGGTGGGAGCCGGGGCAGAGAACGGAGTGCCGCGGCCGGTGGAGAACAGGATCAGGTGTGCGCCTGCGGCGGTCATGGCCGTGGCAGAAACCAGATCGTTGCCGGGGCCGTACAGCATGTTCAGGCCCTTGGTGACAACGGGATCACCGTAGCCGATCACGTCCATGATGGGGGCGGTGCCGCCCTTCTGCACGCAGCCGCAGCTCTTGTCTTCCAGCGTGGTGATACCGCCCTGTTTGTTGCCCGGAGAGGGGTTATCGTAGACCACCTCGTTGTGGCTGATAAAGTAATCCTTGAAGCCGTTGATCATGTGCTCAGCCTTGACAAAGACATCATGGT
>ENA-ORUQ01002991-ORUQ01002991.1-human-gut-metagenome-genome-assembly--contig:-NODE-2991-length-12316-cov-2.636734_pt1 | contig 12316 bp, 5 predicted proteins | sample MGYA00242081_ERZ509211 | MGnify/ENA primary metagenome ERZ509211 (study PRJEB26280, sample SAMEA2338785) | human gut metagenome | biome: human gut; feature: human-associated habitat; material: faeces...
TTCTCTTAAGTCCGTTTTGGGACGGAACAAGAGGATCGTCGGGCCGTTCATGGAAAACAGATAGGAGAAACCGGTGCCACGCCATACCAAGTTTAGAGGTTTTACACCGGCGGAGATTTGGCTTCCGGTCAAGATAGGATCCCAAAAAGCCCATTCCACGCTGGATAAATCGAGCGAGGCCGGAACTCCCACTTCGCTATTGGTATGGTTTATGGCGTTAATCGCTATCGTTTGTCGCTCCCCCGGTTGAATGGGATATTCGGCTCCCGTTCCCGGAAACTCCCAGCACATCATGAATAAAGGTATTTCTTTCATATCGGTATGGAGCATCCATCCGGAAGGCTTTGTCACGCTTACGGGTCCTGCTTGTGCGATACATAGGCCATCTAGGAAAATCAAGTCATCGGAGTTATTGACCAACGTGAGGTATTGATCTTTGTTATAGACATTTTTCCCGTCAGGCCAGAGACAACCGCTGAAATAAATCTCGCTAATCAGTAGACGGCCTCGTTCGGACACTTCCAAAGGTATTTCCACGGATCGTTCTTCTCCATTGGCCTCGAACTGGATATTGGAGAGGCTACCACTCAATATATAATCCCTGTTGCCAGTCGTGGTTTCCTGATTTGCGGAGATTGCGCATATGCCAGCGGTTAGTTCAAATAGAGCGAGTCCATTTGTGTCGGTGGTCGTGGTGTAGACACAGCCTATACTTTGATTGATTAGTGTGACCGGGATATTCGCCAAGGAGATATCTGCGTATCCGGAAGGTTTCTTCAATTGGATATGGATACTCCCCGTTTTGAAATACTCATTCTCGCATCCTGCCAGAAAACACAGACAGAGCAGGTGGGTGAGGAGAGAAAGATGTTTGTCTATCATGAATATGGGGCATTGTGCTTAATAACTGTAGACAAATATATGTGATTTTTTTATATTTCCATTTAGGAGCTAAAAACATTAACATGTGTTCTTCTTATTTCGGTAGCTTCAGCACGAACCGGATCAAGGCCACGAACACCTTCCCGTACCGGTCCAGCTTGATTTGCCCCACGCCCCGGATGTCGCTGAACTGGTCCAAGGTGACCGGTTTCTTCTCCACCATGTCTTCCAAGGAATCGTCGGAGAAGATGATATAAGCCGGCGTATGCTCTCGCTCGGCAATTTGCTTGCGAAGCTGTCGGAGGGAGTCCAGCAAGGTCTCGTCCGTGGAGGCGGACCGGATCGGCCGGATCGGCTGGGCTTTGAAGGAAGATTTCCGCTCGCCTCTCCGGACGGGGCGTGTCAGCTCATCCGGTTCCCGATAGATGACGAGCTGGGCCTTTTGCTCCCCGTACAGGACACGCCTGCCTAACGGGGTCATCCGCAAGACACGCTCGGCGGCGTAGTCGATCTCCATGTACCCGAGTTGGATCATCTGGTAAATGTACTCCTTCCATTCCTTATAAGAGAGGTCCCGTCCGGCGCCGTACGTCTTTAGCTTATCGTATCCTCTCTCCAAGAGTTCCGCCCGACCGGAGGCACGTAATATGTCGATCAGCATTTGCATGCCTACATGCTCGCCGGTCCGGATGACGGCGCTCAGCGCTTTTTGTATCAAGACACTGCCATCGAAGCGTTGCGGAGGGTTCTTGCACACGTCGCAGTTGCCGCAATCATGGTCCGCTTCCTCGCCGAAGTAACTGAGCAGGACACGGCGGCGGCACATATCGGACTCGCAATACCGTCTCATCCGGTTTAGCTTCTCCAAGTTCACCTCGCTTTGGCCACTCTCCTCGGCGAAACGGCGAAGTACGATCAAGTCGCTCAAGGAATAGAACAGGAGGGTATCGCTTTTCATCCCGTCCCTTCCGGCACGGCCGATCTCTTGGTAGTAATTCTCGATACTCCCCGGCATGCTGTAATGCACGACCCAACGGACATTACTCTTGTCGATACCCATCCCGAAAGCTACCGTGGCGCACACCACGTCCACCCGGTCGTTGATGAAATCGTTCTGGGCCTGTTCCCGTTGGGCGGGCAGGAGGCCGGCGTGGTAGGCGATCGCCTTGATATTATACATCGCCAACTCATCGGCCAGCTCGGTCGTATCGTTGCGGCGCATGCAATAGATGATACCGCTCTGCTCCCGGTGCCCCCGGATGAAATGGACGATGGCGGCGATCTTCTCTTTCTTGTTAAGTCCCCGGCGTACCGTGAGGGAGATATTCGGGCGGTCGAATGACGATATGAACGTTTGGGGCGTGCGAAGCCGTAACTGCTCTAGGATATCCTTCCGGGTGATTTTATCGGCGGTAGCGGTCAGGGCCACGACCGGGACTTTCGGGAAACGTTCCTTCAAGATCGCCAGTTGCGTGTATTCCGGACGGAAGTCATGTCCCCAATGCGATACGCAATGCGCCTCGTCGATAGCGATGAGCGAGATGTCCAGCCGGGGCAGGAACCAGTCCGCTTCCATCTTGATCCGTTCCGGGGAGATATACAATAATTTGATCTTGCCCTGCACGCAAAGTTGCTTCACCTGTTGTTGCTCCTCTTCCGGCATCATACTGTTCAACGCCGCCGCCGGGATGCCGTTGGCGATCAACCCCTCTACTTGATCCTTCATCAAGGCGATCAAGGGGGACACCACCAAAGCCGTACCCGGCAGATAGATAGCCGGTAGCTGGAAACAGATCGACTTGCCTCCACCCGTGGGCATCAGCACCAACGAGTCCTCTTTCTGTAAGATACGCTGTATGATGTCCGCCTGCAAGGGAAGGAGGTATATCCGAAGAACTTCTTCAGTAGTAGTAATAATTCTTTCATATCGCTTTACGGGCATAAAAAACGCAAAGATAGTTTATATCATAAAGTTTTACTACCTTTGCCCGCATTATTTACATAACGAGCCGTGATGGCTCACCCTATTTTAGAATGACATTTGAAGATTTAGATTTGATAGAGCCGATACGTAAGGCTCTCGTGCAAGAAGGTTATACGACTCCAACACCTATACAATCAGAAGCGATTCCCATCGTTTCGCAAGGTTATGATTTATTGGGTTGCGCCCAGACAGGAACCGGTAAGACGGCGGCGTTCTCCATCCCGATTATCCAGCGGTTATATCTCCAGAAGAAGAAAGGTTACAAACGGGGTATCAAGGCATTGATCCTTACGCCTACCCGTGAGCTTGCCATCCAGATCGGAGAGAGCTTTGCCGCTTACGGCCGTTTCGCCGGATTACGCCATACGGTGATATTCGGCGGGGTGGGACAGAAGCCCCAGACGGAAGCCTTGGAAAGAGGCATCGATATATTAATCGCTACGCCGGGACGTCTGCTGGACTTGATCGGACAAGGATTCATCCACTTGGATACCTTGGAGTATTTCGTCTTAGACGAGGCGGACCGTATGTTGGACATGGGCTTTATCCATGACATCAAGCGTATTTTACCGCTATTGCCCAAGAAACGCCAGTCCTTGTTCTTCTCCGCTACCATGCCCCCTGAGATCGAGCGCTTGGCAGGTACGATCTTGAGCGAGCCGCAAAAGGTGGAAGTAACCCCGGCCTCATCGACCGTGGATGCGATCGACCAATCCGTTTATTTCGTCGAGAAGGCCGAGAAGATCAACTTGCTGAAAAGCTTGTTGGAGAACCCGGAACTGGAATCCGTATTGATCTTTACCCGTACGAAACACGGGGCGGACAAGGTGGCCCGTGTCTTGTCGAAAGCGGAGATAGGGGCGGAGGCGATCCATGGCAACAAGAGCCAGACCGCTCGCCAGCGTGCCTTGACGAATTTCAAGGATCATACGACCCGTGTGCTGATCGCTACGGATATCGCCGCCCGTGGAATCGACGTGGATCATCTGACGCACGTCATTAACTATGAGCTTCCTAACGTACCCGAGACTTATGTACATCGGATCGGGCGTACGGGTCGTGCGGGCCGTGAAGGTGTGGCTTTCTCTTTCTGCGACGCCGAGGAGGTACCTTTGTTGAAAGATATCCAGAAACTGATCGGCAAGGAAGTCCCCGTAGCTGGTGGCCATATGTATGAGACCAAGGAGGTGAAAGCCGCCGTAGCCGAGAAGAAAGAAGCGATCAAGCAAGAGTCGAAACGCCGTAATATGTTCGGAAGCAAACGTGACGGCAGTTACTGGCGTAACAAGAAGCGTGCCGCCAATTCCTCTAAGTAATCTAAGTTATTGTATTGCAATGACGTATAGTGCCAGTCCTTTCCATAGCATTGGCACAGTCGTGCCACGCTGGTGGCATAGCCGTGCCACAACGATGGCAAGGGCGTGCCATAAGGATGGCACAGCTATGCCACCCATATGCCACCCGGTTCGTCACCTAAGTATCCAAACAGTCCGCTTTAGCGAGCTGTTTGGCGCTATTACCCTATACTTTCTTTTAAAATGAGGTAATCTCTGGAATATTTCATTATTTTTGTGATTCAATTGTGAGTGAAACTTAAGGGTTGACGTTTGTGCTGATTGTAAAGGAGGACATAATATCTCGGATCAATAATGGCGATGCCAAAGCATTTGAACAATTATATACGACCTTCTACGTGTACTTGTGCGCCGTAGCGACTAAATATGTCTATAACCCGGAGGCGGCACGTGAGATCGTTAATGATGTCTTCATGAATGTATGGAATCACCATTCGGCGTTAATACATCCGGTAAACGCTTATTTAATTCGCTCGGTACGTAATTATTGCCTGAATTATTTAAGAGATAAACGCCAGCAAGAAGTCCCTTTATCAGATGTACAAGAAAACTTATTGTCGATACAAGAGTTGCAGATAGACGCCGATCCCCATCCGTTGGCTTATCTGGAGAATAAGGAATTCGAGGAGAAAATCTATCGTGCCGTGGATTCCTTGCCCGCTAAATGCCGGGATATCTTCGTGCAATATCTTTACCATAACAAGACCTATGAGGAAATAGCGATAACAAATCATATCAGTTCCAGTACGGTACGAGTACAGATCAAGATCGGTTTGGCGAAGTTGCGTGAACTTTTAGGCGATCTTTACCCTCTTTTCTTACTTATATTTAATTTTTTCGAAAAATAATTGGAATCTCCTTAAACGGAATCTCTAAAACATGTGTATATAATAGAAACCGGGTTGAAAACCGGCTCCTTTGTTAATATCATGGAAATAGAGAATAAACACATAGAAGATTTAATTTATAGCTACCTCATGGGAGATATATCCGAGGAGGGGCGAAATGAATTACTACAATGGTTGGAAACGGATGACGCTCATAAACGACGCCTTTCCGAGATGGCGGATTGTTGGGCGACGGCGCATGTACCTTTGTTTGCCTCTGATATGAAAGCCGATTTCCAAAAACATTTCGGGGCACTTATCGATCCCGCTATTCCTTCTGAAAAGAATCATTGGCTAAATTTTCGGTTTTTAGGAAAAGTTGCCGCCTCGGTCTTGATCGTGGTATCGGTGGGGACTGCCTCTTATTATATAGGTACGAGACATAATCAGCCGAAATCTGCCGCCTTGGCTTATTTTGAGACGACAACTCCTATGGGAGCCCAAACGAAAGTCGTTTTGCCGGATCAATCCGTGGTTTGGGTCAACGCAGGTTCCACGTTGAGATATGGCAGTGATTTCAATACGAACGGACGTAGCGTACAATTGGATGGTGAGGCTTACTTCGAGATTACCCGGGATTCCCTTAAGCCTTTTATCGTAAAATCAAAGAGATTGGATATCAAGGTTCTAGGAACTAGCTTTAACGTAAAGGCTTACGGAATGGATGAAACGACCGATGTCACTCTGGTGTCGGGAAAAGTAAACGTGAGCTTGCGGGATGAGGTTGCCCATGCGGGCGATGTGACCTTGACTCCAAACCGGAAACTAAGCTTTAATAAGCAGACCAATAAGGTAAGAGTCAGTGAGGTGGATGCCAAGGATGCTCTCTCTTGGATGGACGGTAGCCTGAAATTCTCCGAACAACCTTTCATGAGTATCGCCAAGGATTTGGAACGTAAGTTCAACGTACGTATTCGCGTCGAGAGCGATCCTTTGAGAAAGGAAATCTTCTCCGGTAGCTTTACGAAAGATTATTCGTTGGATAAGATCCTTCGTGAGGTGGACGTGGATCACAAATATGTGTGGACTCGTTCGGGAGATGAGATTATTATAAAAGATAAATAAAAATACAAACCTTAATCCTAAGGTGTAAGTGTGGAAAATAGTATAAACGAGAAAATTATTTATTAAATCTAACTTTAATGGAAATGAACTATTTCAAGAAGACCGGAAAGATGATGGTAGCCGCATGTATGCTTGCGGGACTGCCGTTTATTCCCGGTACGGTTTCAGCGTCCGAACTTCAGACACAAATGATGTCTGTTCAAATGGAAAGTACGACATTAAAAGAACTTTTCGATTTGATTGAGGAAAAATTTAATTACACGTTCCTTATCCGTAACAATGACATCAATCTGAATGAGCGTATCTCAATCGACATGTCGAACCGTTCGGTCGAGGAGATTTTGACGACGGCGCTGAAAAATCAGCATGCTGATTTTGTTGTAAACAACAATAGGATTGTTGTTTACAAGTCATCTTCTAATCCAAATGAATTGAGAAACACGGAGAGAATGGTGGCGCAGCAGACGATTACGATTTCAGGTACCATTGTTGACGCGGTGACGGGTGAGCCGGTAATCGGCGCGAACGTGCTTGTGAAAGGCACTACGAACGGTACCAGTACCGATTTCGATGGAAAGTTTAGTTTGGAAGCTCCGGCCGGAGCTACTTTAGTCGTTTCTTACATCGGTTATGTGAACCACGAGGTTAAGGCGACTAGCGCTCCGATGACTATCCGTATCAAGGAAGACACTCAGAACCTTGAGGAGGTGGTTGTTGTTGGTTACGGTGTGCAAAAAAAGGAAAGCTTGACGGGTGCCATGCAGGTGGTGAGCAACGAGAAATTGTTGGATGCCACTAGCCCTACGGTCGAGAACTTATTGTCTGGTAAGGCTCCGGGCGTACAGGTTACTTCGGGTGGTGGTCAGCCGGGCGCTGCCGGTAAGGTGGTGATCCGTGGTAAGTCTACGGTAAACGGTAGCACGGACCCTCTTTGGATCGTGGATGGCGTAATCGTCGGTACGGAAGCGGGTAGCTTGAACCCGGCTGATATCGAGTCTATGTCTATCTTGAAGGATGCCGCTTCAACCGCTATCTATGGTTCTCAAGGAGCGAACGGTGTTATCGTGGTGACTACGAAGAAAGGTAAGATCGGAAAAGCTACGATTAACGCTTCCGTAAAGATGGGTGTGAACCAGTTGCACCGTGGAAACATGAATATGATGAACGGCGAGGAATTATATGATTATTATAAATCTTTCGCAAATCAAGACGCCCTTCCGAGTTATTTTACGGAGGATTTGCGCAACCGTAACTTCGACTGGTGGAAAGAGGGTACGCATCTGGGCTTCGCTCAAGACTATAACGTATCAGTTTCCGGTGGCTCAGAGAAGATCAAGACGTATACATCCGTTGGTTACTATAATGAGGATGGTGCCGTGAAAGGATATGACTACAAACGTTATAACTTACGTTTCAATGTGGATTACCAAGCGACGGATTGGTTGACTATCAAACCTAAAGTATGGGCTACCCGTAGCGACGTGATGGACCAGCAGCAAGATCTAGGCGCTATCATGTACGTTAACTTTCCTTGGGACTCTCCTTATGACGAGAATGGTGATCTGATCCAGCAATACAGACCTACTACTTGGATCAATAGCGACGCTACCAACTACTTGTATGATCTACAATGGAATTATGAGAAGAAGACTTCCTACGAGTTTATGGGTAACTTTGACTTTGATATCAAGTTTACCGATTGGTTGACTTTCGCATCTGTAAATAACTATAAATATAATAGTATCCTTTTTAAGAGCTATCAGGATCCCCGTTCTAAAAAGGGAGAGGCTGATAATGGATTATTGCAAGATAAGACCACCGCTTCTTATAGGGTATATAGCAACCAGTTGCTTCGTTTTAACAAGGTATTCGACAAGCACTCTATCAATGCGATCCTAGCTTACGAGTGGAATACTTTCACGCAGGAGATTAAAGACCAGACAGCGGCTAGTTTCGCTCCGGGCTTCTCTGTGGCCGATGTCGCTACTACTCCTAAGACGATAAAGGGAGAGCAAAAGGAATGGGCTGTACAATCTTATTTGTTCAATGCCAACTATGCGTATGATAATCGTTATTTGTTGTCTTTCTCATTCCGTCGGGATGGTGCCTCTAACTTTGGTACGGACGCTAAATATGGTAATTTCTTCTCCGTCAGCGGTGGTTGGAATATCCATCAGGAGGAATTCTTCAAGGCTAAGGATTGGGTGCAACAGTTGAAGTTGCGTGCGAGTTATGGTTCCGTAGGTAACCGTCCGACCGAATTATATTCCCAATATACGGTGTACGCCATGTCTACTGGATATAATGGTGATCCGGGTGCGGTGATCGAACAGAAGGAAAACAAGAACCTGACTTGGGAGAAGACTTATACGGCAGGTGTAGGTATCGACGCTATCTTGTTTGATCGTTTGACTATCAACTTGGATTATTATAATAAGAAAACAACCGATTTGCTTTACAAAGTGCCTCTGCCTGGTGTAACGGGTATTGTTGGTATCTATCGTAATGTGGGTGCCGTCAAGAATAATGGTTTCGAGGTCTCGATGAACGTGGACATCTTGAAAGGGGGCGATTGGAGTTGGAGCGTCGCAGCTAACTTAGGTCTGAAACGTAATAAGATCACTGAGTTATATGGTGGCAAGAGCGAGATCATCACTTCTAACGCCGGTTCAAGTTATGCCATTTCGATGGATAAGATATTGACTCCGGGACAAGACGTGGATACTTGGTATGGTACCGAATGGGCAGGCGTAGATCCGGAGACAGGTTCTCCGTTATGGTATACCACGAATGAGAATGGGGAACGTGTAACGACCTCGAATTATAGTGACGCATCTAAGCACCAGACTATAATAGGTAAGTTGAGCCCCGATTTCTACGGAGGTTTCTCTACTGACTTATCTTGGAAAAACATTGATCTCTCCGCTGTCTTCGGTTATTCCGTAGGAGGTGATATTTATAATTACGACCGTTCGATGTATGATAGTGACGGCGCTTATGTAAATTATAACCAGATGAATTTGAAGGAAGGTTGGAATCGTTGGGAAAAACCGGGCGATATCGCTACCCACCCCAAGGCGGAATATGGCAATAAGAGCCAATCCAGCAAGGGATCTTCCCGTTATCTGGAGGACGCTAGCTACTTACGCTTACGTAGCTTGACGTTAGGATATACATTACCTTGGAAGATTCAGTATGTAGATAATATCCGTCTTTCTTTCTCGGGTGAGAACTTGTTTGTCCTTTCCGGTTTCTCCGGAGTTGACCCGGAACTTCCGGCTGAGGTTGGCAATAAATACAAGGCAGGCTCGGTTGGTGTGGCGATCTCTCCGTACCCACAAGCTCGTAAATTCATGTTTGGTCTAAATGTTACATTTTAATTAAAGGAATCATAATGAAAAAAATCGCTATAGTGGCTCTTGCGGCAGCGGCCACGTTCATAACAAGCTGTGATATCGAACGTCTACCTTACGATAAGTACACGGAAGACAAGATCATGGAGGACAAAGATGCCGCGGTGGATGTTTTGCTAAACGGTTGTTACGCAAAACTGAAAAAGGCATCCGAACACTTGCATTATTGTGGTGAGTTCCCGGGGGATAACGTTTGTAAGGATAAACCGACAACCAATCCGTTCGGTACCTATTTTACCTATCAGCATACGGTAAATAACGGCGGTCTTACTACGGTTTGGAACAGTGCCTATAATATTATCTCTCAGACCAGTTCTTTGATGAAGATGATTAATGAGGGCGAGTCTGTTGAGTTGGATCAGAAGTTGGGCGAGGCTTATTATATGCGCGGCATGATGTACTTCTATCTTTGCCGTGTGTTTGGCCGTCCTTATTATCAGGAACCGGAGAAGAATCTGGGTGTGCCGATCGTAAACGGTATGCCTGAGGATATGGATAATCTGGATCTTCCGGATCGTTCGTCCGTGAAAGATACGTATGATCAAGCTCTGTCTGACTTGAAAAAGGCGGAAGAGCTGATGACAACGTTTAAATCTACCGCTTATGCCTCAAAATATGCGGCTCAAGCTTTATTGGCGAAGGTCTATATGTATATGAGTGGCACGTTTGAGAATCCGGATAAGGAGTATGCTCAATTATCTTATGACTATGCGAATACGGTGATCGAAAGTGGTCAGTTCTCTATGTTGGACCGTGTTAACTTTATGCGTTATAATGAGTTCGCTCCGGATGCCGCTTCACAGACAGAGACTATTTTCGCCGTGAAGTTTATAGCCTCAGACTGGGAAGATTGGGGTGATCCACTAGGAAGTATGTACGCTGAGATCGAAGGTCAAGGCTGGGGTGAGGTTTACGCCAGCGCTAAGTATATGGATTTGTTGCATGAGACAGGAAAAGGAACCGATGCACGTGAGGCGTTTATCCATCCGCAATATAAGGAAGACGCCAATGGAAATCAGATCCCCGCTTTCCGTTTTGTAGCTAACTTATATACGGACGGTAAGATTTCCGGTTACGTATATCGTCAAGGTGAGACCAAGGAAGTAGGAGGTAAGTTAATCGCTACGGTAGATGGTGAAGAATATACATTAACTCCGGTAGATGTGGACAATAAGCGTTATTCTATTAGCTATAAGGGAGAAACGTATGAGGGAGATTATGACTACTTTATGTTGGAAAGTCAAGGTAACCCGAAATTCTATAGCTATAAGTGCTCTAAGCAAGATGGCTATCCTCACCTTTATTCTCCGGTTATCTCTCGCTTAGGTGAGCTATACCTGATTCGCGCCGAGGCTAGCGCTAAATTAGGAAACTATACAAAAGCATTAGCCGATTTGAATACCGTTCGTACCCGTTCCTTACCTAACGCCGGATATAAATCTTTGGATGCGACAAACGCTCATGAGCTTATCATGAAAGAACGTCAGTTGGAATTAGCTTACGAGGCTGACCGTGGTTTTGATGTATATCGTGTAGGCGATACGATGAAACGTCATTACCCGGGATTCCATGACGGCGTGCCTGAATATCCTGCTACCAGCCCGTTGGCTATCCAGTATATTCCGCAGTCTGAGATTAACGCTTATCCGGGTACATTAACTCAGAATCCGTAATAAGCGATGAATAAGTATTGTATAATGAGTGTGTTGGCAGGGTTTTCCTTGCCAACAACTTTAATAGCTCAATCATCTCCCCGGCAACCTAACGTGGTGATCATCGTAGCCGATGATCTCGGGTATGGTGATCTAAGCTGTTACGGGGCTCATCGCATACAGACTCCGGGAATGGATCGTATCGCAAATGAAGGCATACGCTTTACGCAAGGTTATTGTACGGCGGCTACTTCTACCCCCAGCCGGTATTCCTTGCTTACCGGATTATATCCTTGGACAAATAGGGAAGCCAAAATACTTCCCGGCAATGCGGCTCTGATTATCAATACTCAACAGGTTACCTTGCCAAAGGTGATGAAGCAAGCGGGCTATGTCACCGGCTCGGTCGGCAAATGGCATTTGGGATTAGGTGACGGGGCGGTAGACTGGAACAAGCTGGTTTATCCCGGAGCGAAAGAGATCGGTTACGACTATTCTTTTATCCAAGCTGCTACCAATGACCGGGTTCCCTGTATCTTTATCGAGAATGGGAGAGGTGTAAACCTCGATCCGAACGATCCTCTCTATGTCAGTTATAAGGAGAATTTCCCCGGGGAACCGACTGGGAAGGATAATCCTGAATTACTGAGAATGCTCCCGAGTGTCGGGCATGCCGGCGCTATCGTAAACGGTGTACCTCGAATTGGTTTCCAGAAAGGAGGCAAGACCGCCCAATGGAAAGATGAGGATATGGCAGAGTTGTTCCTTGAGAAGGCGAAAGGTTTTATGAAAAAGAATAAGGATAAACCTTTCTTCCTGTACTATGGCTTGCATCAACCACATGTACCTCGTGTACCGAACGAGAGATTCGCGGGTAAGTCGGGGATGGGACCTCGTGGAGATGTTATCTTGGAAGCGGATTGGTGCGTGACCGAATTCTTGAAGGAAATGGATAAGTTGGGGCTAACGGAAAATACATTAGTTATTTTCACTAGCGATAACGGACCGGTTCTGGATGACGGTTATCAAGATCAAGCCGTGGAATTGGTTGGGCACCCTAAGATGGCCGGACCGCTTC
>ENA-ORUQ01003018-ORUQ01003018.1-human-gut-metagenome-genome-assembly--contig:-NODE-3018-length-12226-cov-6.536850_pt1 | contig 12226 bp, 12 predicted proteins | sample MGYA00242081_ERZ509211 | MGnify/ENA primary metagenome ERZ509211 (study PRJEB26280, sample SAMEA2338785) | human gut metagenome | biome: human gut; feature: human-associated habitat; material: faeces...
CTGGCATTGCTTGTCTAAATTTATATATACTTTGTTTTACATCTCCTACCATAAAGATATTGTTTCCTCTTGATACAGATGTTAGTATGTATTCTTGGACCTCATTGCTGTCTTGATATTCATCTATTGCTATTTCTTCAAATTTTTGTGCATATTTTTTTGCTATGTCTGTTGGTGTTACATTTCCTTTTTCATCTTGATTTATTAATATATGTAAAGCAAAATGTTCTACATCTGTAAAGTCTACTATGTTTTTTTCGCGTTTTTTACTTGCAAATTTTTTATCATATTCATTTATTAATTTTTCTAGTTTACACAATTTTTTATACATGTTAAATAAATCATTTGCACATTGTTTAGAATCTGCTATCAAAGTTTTTTCTCTTTTTTTATTAAAGCTTGCTTTTACCATGTCTCTCATTTTTTTAGCTTCGTCTTTTATTTCTGATTCTACTTTTTTCTTTGACCAATCTACTAATCTTATATGTCCTGATGTTTCATATGCCTTATCCCAATTATTTAGATTTTTTTGTAATGTTTTTATTTGATTTATATCACTTTGTATTATTTTTAGATATGGCTCTAAGTCTTTATCATTTTGCAATGTTTCGGCAACATCTTCTAATATTATTATGTCATTTTTTGTTTCTTCTTCTAAATCCTTTAATAATTCTGAGCCCCATAAAGTTTCTGAAAAATCTTTGTCTAATAGTCCTTGTTCTTCTAAGTTAAACATTTCTATTTTTTCATGTAACCATTTTTGTGGAAATGGGTTTGAGTATATGTATCCATGTATTTTTTTGACTAATTCTTTTAGTGGTGTGTCATCTCTGTATGTTGTATATGTTGTTATTAGGTCTTCAAAATCACTGTCTTCTGATTCATATTTCTCTTCGAATAATTCTTCTAATACTTCTTCTTTTAATAATTCTATTTCTGTTGTGTCTGCTATTCTGAAATTTGGTGACATATTTTCTAATTCGTAAAAATTGTTTTTTACTACTTCTAGGCAAAATGAATCTATGGTACATATATTTGCCAAATTTAATAGTGTTACTTGTTTTTGCAAATGCTCATCATCTGGATTTTGCTCTAGTTTTTCATATATTGCGTCTAATATTCTTTCTCTCATTTCTGCTGCTGCTGCATTTGTAAATGTTACTACTAGTATTTTGTCTATGTCTATTTTTTCATTTATTATTTTGTGTATCATTCTTTCTACTAATACTGCTGTTTTTCCACTTCCTGCTGCTGCTGCTACAAGTGTGTTACTTCCTTTTTGATATATTGCTTGTTCTTGTTCTTTGGTCCAATTTGGCATTTTTTTCATTCCTTTCTAAAGTATATAAAATAATTTATGCAGCCGAAATTGTAATTGTCCTTTAAATACTTATTTGGCATCTTTTAAAGCTTTTATTTCTTCATCTTCTTTTAGTTCCTTTGTTAAAAATTGATATGCTCTCTTATCTTGTTCCATAGCAATTTGAGCTATTTCTTTATTATTACGTAATCTGTAACTTGCATATTTTATTATTATCCCTTTATTTGCAACTGCTGCTTTTACTACATCTTCGTCATCTCTTAGTTCTTTACTTGCATAATATAGTGTTTGTCCACAATCTTTTGCACTTTTCATTATTAGTTCTTTGTCTGCTTTTAGACTTTCTGAAGCATAAAAGGCTGTCCATGGAGCTGTTTTTATTGCTAGCAATACTATATCTTTTTTTCCTTTTAATCTGTCACTTGCAAATTCTAATGCTTCTCCATCTTGTGTAAGCGCTGTTTTTACTACTTCTTCATCATCTTGTAATTCGCTACTTACAAATTCTAACATTTTTCCTTGCTCTTTTAATACTTGTAATGCATATTCCTTATTATCTGCATTTTTTATTACTTCTTCTATACTTATATCCATTTCTATTACTTCCTTTTTATTTGGTTTTATTTTTTTGCAAAAGCCTAAAAATAAAATATAAAAATATTTGACTTTTTATAAAAATCTATGTATAATATAGATAGAAAATGAGAGCCACAGACAATGTGTGCTACCACATAAAATGTAACAACACATTCCCACTGGTCAAAGCAGAATGTGTTGTTTTCTATTGTTTATTAGTCCACATTATGTATATAATACACAACAAGGCTACGTTTATAGTTATTGAAAATATAAGTTCTAAAATTAAAAATAGTATAAAATTTACCATAAACAACCACCTCCTTGCTCTCGATGTATCGAGTATTTGGTGGCAGCCCCAACATATCTGCTATCTCATTTTCTACATTAAATACTATATAACAATTTTTTATAAAAAACAAGCGAACAAACTAAATAATTGTAATTTTTTACCTTTCAAAAAAAGTTCATATGTCCTCATTTTTATCAATCAATTTTGCTATTACCGCTTTAGTCGTAATTCCTTGTTCTGTAAACATTTTTTCGTGTTCTGTTTCTATATTTTCAGGAAAAATCGGATTATTATGCAAATCTTCTGTTTTAGCAATTATTGTAAATCCACTTTCTTCAAAGTATCTTAAACTTGCTAAATACAAATCATCATCATCTGTTTTAAAAAATATCTCTCCATTTTTACTTAAAAAAGTTTTATATTTTTCTAACTGTCTTGTATGTGTTAGTCTTTTTTTATGATGTTTTCCTTTTGGCCATGGATTGCAAAAGTTTATATAAATTCTTTGTATGTTATCTTTTTCGTCTAATATAAGTGGTATTCTTTCTATATCAAATCTTGTTATTATTACATTCTCTGGCTCTTTTTGAATTTCTTTGTATTCTTTTTCTATATTTCTTTTGGCTAATCCTAGCATTGCATCAACTAAATCTATTGCTATGTAATTATTTTCTGGATGTTTTGATGCCATTTTTGCTATAAATTGTCCTTTTCCACATCCTAATTCTAAATATGTTGGTTGTTCTTGATTTTTAAATAGTGTTTTCCATTTTTCTTTATATTCTTCTGGATTGTCTATATAAAATTTTGATGCTTCTAATTCTGGTCTTGCCCATTTTTTGTATCTGATTCTCATTTTTGTCTTTTCCTCCTATTTTATATAAGAACAAAAGCGGACATTAATAACATTAGCACTTGTTAGAACATTTTAAAGTCCGCGTATTTGTTCGTGCGCGAAATTGCAAAGCAAATTTCTGTGCATTGTTATATTTTATATTATAAAAGAGCAAATCTGTAAGCCGGGTTCTGTCTTTTAAAATAGCCATTTATCTAGGATTATTATTGCTAATAATCTCAAGCCACGCAATTCAAGAAGGCACCGAGCAGGTTTAATCTTCTTTATTAGGTGTTGCTCCAGATGGGGTTTACACTGACCTGTTATGTCACCATAACAGCGGTGAGCTCTTACCTCGCCTTTTCATCCTTACCTCTTAAAGAGGCGGTTATTTTCTGTTGCACTTTCCTTAGGGTTGCCCCCACTAGACGTTATCTAGCATCATTGCTCTATGGAGCCCGGACTTTCCTCTCGTAGTATCTTTCGATTTCTACCAGCGACTATTCAATTTGCTCTGTTTGATATTATATCACATATTCTCTAATTCTTCTAGTGTATTTTTATATTTTATTAAAAAGATTTTTGTATCTTTTATATTTGCAGTTTTATATAATTCATTTATCATTATATATGATTTATTTGTTGAATATTGTTTTTGTTCTTTCATATTTGTTGATGTCATTAATTTTGAAAATTCTTCTGATGCTGATTTCATATATTTTGATACTTCTTCCCACTTTTCTTCATCTAAATTACTATATGCTTTAAAAATATTAAGTTTTGTTTTTGCTACTGTTTTTTCTTGTTCACTACTATCACTTTCTTCTACGAATTTAACATATATTTCATATATTTTGCATAATTGGTTTAATGTTCCTGTTTTATTTTCGGTTTGTACTATTTTTGTTAAATTATCAAATTCTGTATTAAAGTTTAAAATATTTTCGTCATTAATATTTGTTTGATAGAAGTCTAATGTTATTGTAGGTATAGATACATACATTTTTTCTATATTATTTTTGACAACTTGCCAATCAATATCTTCTTTTTGAGTTAGTATTCCTTCTTCTTGTAATTGATATTCTTTCTGTTCTGTTTCTGTACTATTTTCTCCCTCCGAATTAGATTTTCCTCCTGTTTCACTACTGTCTGCCGATTTTGAGTCACTTCCCTTTTCACTTTTCCCTGTGTTTTCACTTTCTTCTCCTGTTTGATTTTCTCCTTCTGAATTTTTACTATTTTGTTGATTTGTTTCTTCTTGAGTACTTGAGTTTACTGTATTTATTGAAATTTTGTAACTTTCATATTTTATGTTATTCATTTGGTTAAAGATTTCTGTTAACCTTTTATCTATATATTTTTTCTCTGTTGCTACTTTTTCTTCTATTTCTTTTTTGTTTCCTTCTTTATTTACTGATATTACTCTATATGCCCCAAAACTTACTACTAGTATCACAAATATTACTAAAAATATATAGGCTTTTATTTTATGTTTCTTTTCCATTTTTCTTCACTTTCCTTCTTTTATAAAATTTGGTTGGAAAAATCAATTTTTACTTTTGTTTTTCCAACCATTTATATTATTTCCTATATATTTCTTTTTATTCTTTTTATTAATTTTCTATTTCTACAGATATTCCTGATTTCAATGATACTATTGGACATATACTTATTGTGTTTCTATTATTATATAATTCACTTTCTAAATTTGCTGTATTACCATTTATTGTACACATAGCTAGTCTAAAAAAGCATGATGGTGAAGCTAAATACCATTTTCCTTTTTTGTTTCCATTGCTCCCTGCATACATACTTCCATATTCTTTATAATCTAATGGAGCATTTATAGTAATATAATCTTTATTAACTATATTTTGGTTTTCTGTATTAGTTAATGTATATGTGTATCCTTCATCTTTTTCTAAAAATTCCGTTCCTATAGTAAAATTTTTTGATAATTCATGTTGTACTTGATTATATGATGCCATATATAATTCTACACTTGGACTACCAATTACATAATTTGCCTTTTCACTATCACAAAAATCTTTCCATACACTTGGTGCACATAACCATGCTGATACTTTCTCATTTGTATTCCATTGGTCAATTGGTAGTTCTCCTCTTTTTTCTCTCCATAATGTATTCATGTTCTTGAATTTTTCTATATCGTTATCATTTAGTTTACTTATGTCTTCACTTAATTTTATATCGTCTTTTGCATCTGCTTTCAAGTATAACGTATTTTTTCCGTCTCCATATTTATTTTCTGTATCAACAAAAAATATTCTATAAGTTAGTCCTCCAATTGTATAATTTGTAACTTTTTTTCCATAATACTTTTCAGGTTCTTTTGCTATTTCTTCTGCTGTTATGCTTACCTTTTTATTTGATTCTTTTTTTGATTCTACTATCTCTGATTGAATATTCATTTCATTATTATTTTTAACATAGTAATTTTTATCTTGAGTTGATTTATTTTCTTTTGTTAACATAAATATTCTACATACTATAACTGCAAGAAGTAATAATATTATTATAATTATAGTCAATGTTATCTTTTTTTCTTTACTCATTTTTAATCTCCATTATTTTTTATTTTACTATATCAAATTTTATATTAATTTTCAAGTTTTTCTGTATCTGTAATACATTTATTATTTTATTGTAATATTTTTGTAATATGGTTATATTTTTTATTTTTTTGCACATATTAAATATATAGGAGTAAATTATGGTTACAGTGAATTTGTTTAGTGAAAAAGAAGGAGAAGTTAATAAATTTTTGAGTCATTTTTACAATACTAATTTGGATTTGGATTCTGCTTTAAAATGGAATAAAGAATATAATAATCCAATTGAAATGGTTGAAATTATTGGCACTTATGTAGATAATATTGAAAATTTTTCTTTGAATATGTGGATTTCTTTGGACAAAGACATTTATTTACATGTTACTGAGCAAAATGCTAACGACATTATTAAATATTTGTATGAAAGATTTCCATACTAAAGAACAAAAGCGGACATTAATAACATTTGCACTTATTTAAAATATTTTAAAGTCCGCGTATATATAAAAAAGCAAGAATCATTACTTTTTAATGTTTCCTGCTTTTTTTAAATTACTCCTCTACATCTGCTTCAATAGCAACAGTTTTTTCCAAATTATCTTGAGCTTGTTCTTTTTCTTCTTCAGTCAAATCAGCTTTACCAGGAGTTTCATTTACTTCTATTTTATTATCAACACCATTTGTAGTAACTTCTATATTTTCAGTTTCTTCTTTTTTATCTTCTTCAACTACTTCTACTGATTTAACCTCATCTTTTGGCTCTTCTTGGCTCTCTTGTTTTGCACCACATTCTGGGCAGAAATTCATATTTTTATCTATTTCTTTATAACAATTTTTACATACTTTTTTATCTTTTAAATCAATACATTCTTTTAGAATACTGTCTATTTCATCACTTATTACATCTAATTTTGTGCATTCTTCTTCTAAGTCTTTTTTTATATCTATATTTTCTTCTTTTACATGTTTTTCATATACTTTTTTGCCTATTTCTTCATAGATATCATTTGCTTGGCTTTTTAAGTCTGCCATTTTCATTTTTAATTTTGCCTCTTTTGCTATTTTTCCTGTCTTGTCTGCTGTAACTTTATATGCCTCACTTGCTTTTTTTCCTAGTTTATCAAAAAATTCCATTTTGACCACGATCCTTTCTTTATCATTAATACTATTAACTATATTTTTCTTTATATTAGTATTTATTATATTTTAATTTTTATACATTTTTTCATTTATCGCAAATAAATATGCATACTTTAAAATATTCTAACAAGTGTCAATGTTATTAAGATTCGCCTTTGTTCTATTTATTTTTTACATTTCCATCTTTTTTTCTCTTGTCATTAATTGATTTACTGCCTCTTTTGCATCAAGTTTATTATATATAACATCATAAGCTGTATTTATAATTGGAACTTCTATATTGTATTTTTTGCTTAATGCATATGCAACATCAATGTTGTCAATGCTTTCTATAACCATTCCAACTTCTTTTTTAGCTTCTTCAAGTGTTTTACCTTGACCTATTAATTTTCCTGCTCTTCTATTTCTGCTATGTTCACTTAGGCATGTTACTATTAAATCTCCTAAACCACTTAATCCAAAAAATGTATCTTTTTGTCCACCTAGTGCAACTCCTAATCTTGATATTTCTCCTAATCCTCTTGTTATAAGTGCTGCAAAAGTGTTATCTCCAAAACCTACACCTGCTGCTACTCCTGCACAAAATGCTATAATGTTTTTTAATGCTCCTCCTAGTTCTACTCCTTTTACATCTTCTGATGTGTATACTCTCATGTGTGGACACATAAATGCATCTTGTACTATTTCTCTTACTTCTTTGTCTTTTGATGCCATTACTAATACTGTTGGTATTGCTATTGATACTTCTTCTGCATGACTTGGTCCTGATAGTACTCCTACTCTGGCTTCTGGTAATTCATCTAATATGACTTCATCTAGTGTTTTCATTGTTTCTTTTTCAAATCCTTTTGAACATATTATTACAGGAGTTTTTCCTATATATTGTTTATATTGTTTGAATGTTTCTCTTGTGAATTTTGATGGTGTTACATGTAAAATAAAATCTGCTCCTTCTATAACTTCTTTAAAATCTGTTGAACATGTAATTTCTTCTGGCAAAGTTAAGTTTGGTAAAAATTTGCACTTTTTTTCATTATTTATCAAGTCTCTTTCTTCTTCTAAAAATGACCATATTTTCACATTATGCCCCATATTTGCTAAATGTGTTGCTAGAGCTACTCCCCAGCTACCACTTCCTATAATTGCTATATTATTCATCTTTTATACCATTCCTTCCTTATCTCAAGTTTAAAAATTTATAATTTCTTTTAGTTTTTCCATCTTAGGAAAGTTCTTTGAATTTCCTAAGATATAAAAATATTATTATCTTAATTTGACTATTGCACAAATAATAATTACTATTACTATTCCTATAATAATTTTCCACCATGATACACTTACTTTTTTGTAATCCTCATTTTTTAAAGTATCTTGTTTTGCATCATAAGTTAATCTGCACATTCCTTCTCCATCAAATTTAAAATCGTCTAAGTACATGATTGTGCTTTGTGTTTCTCCTGTTTTTAATATTTTAAATTTTATATCAAGTTTGCTATAATTTTTTAATACTTTAAATTGATAATGGTTTGTGCTATATGGTGTCATTGTAACTTCTACATATTGAACATTTTCTTGTGTGAATAGCTTAGGTTTTACTGAATTTTTATCTATATTTAATGTTGATATATCATTATTCACTAAGGTTTCTGGTCCAGTATATGTTACTTTGTTTTCTGAATTTTCTATAGCATATTGTATGTATTCAACTGGTAATAATAATGATAGTTCATAACTGCTTTCCATATCTTTTATCGTTAAGTCTAGTGTATTATACTCTGTTTCTGCTTTTACATTTGTCATACATATAAATGTTATTAATATTTGTAATAATATTATTACTACTGCTTTTTTCATTTTTTATTCCTTCCTACTGGTATGTTTCTTCCAGTTTTTACTTTTGTTTTTTGAATGATAATTTATTTTCTGTTCCGTTTAGCATTCTTTTTATATTACTTCTATGATTATATAAAACAATAACTGCTAATATTACACTATATATAAAATAGCTTCCTCCTTCTGCTACTATGTAATGGTCTTTTATAAATAATGTTAATACTGGAAATAGTACTGCTGCTGCACATGAACCTAATGATACCATTTGAGTTAATGCCATTAATACTAATGCAAATACTAAACATATTAATCCTATTTGCCAGTTTGTCATTAATAAAATTCCTAATGATGTTGCTACACCTTTTCCTCCTTTAAATCCAAAGAATATTGGAAATGTGTGCCCTATAACTACTGTTATTCCTGCTATTTGTACTAGTAATCCTTTATCTGCACTTTGTACTAGATTTCCTATTCCTATTGCTATTAAAATTGCTACTACACCTTTTAATACATCACATAATAATGTAAGTGCTGCTGCTCCTTTTCCTACTGAACGCAACATGTTTGTGCTTCCTGCATTTCCACTTCCTTTTTCTCTAACATCAAATCCTGCAAATTTTTTGCTAAATATTACTGAAAAATTTATACTTCCTATTAAATAGGCTATTATTGCCATAATTACATTTACTACCATATTATTTTTCGACCTTCTCTCTTACTATAATTCTAATTGGAGTACCTTGTAATCCAAATTCTTTTCTTATTTGATTTACTAAATATCTTTCATAAGAAAAATGAAATAAATCTTTGTTGTTTACAAATATTACAAATGTTGGTGGCTTAGTTGATGCTTGTGTTCCATACAAAATTTTAAGTCTTTTGCCTTTGTCTGTTGGTGGCTGTACTATTGCTATTGCTTCATTTATTACTTGATTTAATACTGATGTAGATATTCTCATTGCATTTTGTTTTGCTACATCATTTATCATGTCAAATAATTTGTCTACTCTTTGTCCTGTTTTTGCTGATATAAAAATGATTGGTGCATATGATAGGTATGCTAATTTTGCATATACTTCTTTTTTGTATTTTTCTAATGTGCCTGTTTCTTTTTCTATTTCGTCCCATTTGTTTACAACTATTATAACACCTTTTCCTGCTTCATGTGCTTCTCCTGCTATTTTGGTGTCTTGTTCTGTTACACCTTCGTTTGCATCAATCATCATTAAACATACATCTGCTCTTTCTATTGCAAGCATACTTCTTATTACACTGTATTTTTCTATTCTTTCATTTACTTTATTCTTTTTTCGGATTCCTGCTGTATCTATTAATACATATTTTCCTTTGTCATTTTCAAAATAACTGTCAATTGCATCTCTGGTTGTTCCTGCTATATTACTTACAATTGTTCTGTTTTCTCCTAAAATTTTGTTTATTAATGATGATTTTCCTACATTTGGTTTTCCTATTACTGCTACTTTTATAACTTCATCATTATCTTCACCTGCATCTTTTTCTGGAAAATGTTCATATATTGCATCTAGTACATCTCCTATTCCTAATGCGTTTGCTGCTGATATGGGATATGGGTCTCCTATTCCTAAATTGTAAAATTCGTATATGTCTTGTTTTGCTTTTTCATAATTGTCTGCTTTGTTACATACTAATACTATTGGCTTTCCTGATTTTTTTAACATCAATCCTATTTCTTGGTCTGCTGCTGTTACTCCTTGTTTTATATCTGTTAAAAATATTATTACATCTGCCATTTCTATTGCTAAATTTGCTTGTTCTCTCATTTGTGATAAAATTACATCTTCTGATTCTGGTTCTATTCCTCCTGTGTCTATTAATGTGAAGTTTCTTCCTCTCCAGTTTGTTTCTGCATATACTCTGTCTCTTGTTACTCCTGGTGTGTCTTCTACTATAGAAATTCTGCTTCCTGCTAAATAGTTGAAAAATGTTGATTTTCCTACATTTGGCTTTCCTATAATGGCTACTATTGGTTTTGACATTTTTATATTTTCCTTTCTCTTTTTTTATTTCTTTTATGTGCTTATTTTACTATATTTGATTTTAAAAATCAAGGTTAATTTTACTATTTATTATATTGCTTTTCTTTGCTTTTTATTTTATAATTGATTTATACAAATTTATTATTTTTTTAGGAAAGGAGGACTTGAAATGCAAAATTTTTATGATGATAATGTTCAAGATAATAATGTAATAATTGATAAAAGTACTGAAAATAAAATTTTTGGTAAGACTTTTTTCTGGATGTTTTTAGGACTTCTAGGTAGTGCTATTATTGCAGCTTATACTTATTATTCTGGCCTTATTGTAGATATTGTTGTTGGCGGTTCTTGGAGTGTTCTTTTAATTGTTGAACTTGCTGTTGTTATTATTTTTAGCTTATGTTTTAGAAAACTTTCTCCTACTGCTGTTGGCATATTGTATTTTCTGTATTCAATGATTAATGGTGTGACTTTATGTACAGTTTTTGCTGTTTATGAGTTGAATTCTATTGTTTCATTGTTTATAGTTTCTGCTTTAATTTTTGCTGCTTTAGGTTATATTGGATATAAAACTGATAAGGATTTGAGTAGTTGGGGAACATATATTTCTATTTTCCTAATTGCTGGTCTCGTTCTTAGTGTTTTAAATTTATTTATATTCAAAAGCTCTGGTCTTGATCTTATTTTGGATTGGATTATTCTTGCAGTTTTTTTAGGTGTTACTATTTATGATACTAATAAAATTAAGGCTCTAGAAAATGACCCTAGTATTGATACTAATAAAGTTCATATCTATTGTGCTATGCAGTTGTATTTGGATTTTATTAATATCTTTTTACGTATTCTTTCTATTTTTGGAAAGAGAAGAGACTAGGATTTATTGATTGAAAATAATCTAAGAATATGATAGGCAATGATTAGTTGTAGAGTAGGCTTTGTGGCCTACTCTATTTACTTTAACTTGTATTTTTATTACTATTTGTTTTTCTTCTATTCTTCCTTCTATCCATATTGTATCTTCTTTTTCTAATTCTTTATAACATTTGTCTGCTATTTTGTTATATCCTATTACTTTTACTTTTGATTTGTTATTTAGTTCTACTTCAAATGTTATTACTGCATTTGTGTTTTTTTGTTTAATTCTAACATTTTACTAAATCCCATTTTCTACCTCCTGCTTTATTTTGTTTTTTTGATTGTTTACATAAAACTGGTGTGGTTTGTTTTTTTGTCCTGAAAGCCCAAAAAAACGCTACCTCAAGGTAGCGCTACCACCAGGTGAAAAATTGTATTTCTGGATTTTCCATAAACAAGTTTATGATAAATCCTGTTTTTCAATTTTTCACCTGCCTCTAGCGTATTTCATTCGCTAGAGGGACTTATATTTAATTTACCGGTTATAAAATGACTCTCTCGCCTGTTTTATAATCACGGCTTTAGCTTTTAGTTTGCATAAAGTGCAGGGCGGAAGCCAATACGTTCGTTGGCATCGGTAGTGTAGTAGCTATCGCGGCGGGAGGCTGGATAGTTAGAGCCTGTATTGTCGTAATTGCCTCCCCTATTGGCACAAGGACTGTAGCTGTCGGAAGTCTTTTCTAGTGTCCATTCTCCTTCGTTACTAGCAAAGTTATATATATT
>ENA-ORUQ01003022-ORUQ01003022.1-human-gut-metagenome-genome-assembly--contig:-NODE-3022-length-12217-cov-5.323549_pt1 | contig 12217 bp, 16 predicted proteins | sample MGYA00242081_ERZ509211 | MGnify/ENA primary metagenome ERZ509211 (study PRJEB26280, sample SAMEA2338785) | human gut metagenome | biome: human gut; feature: human-associated habitat; material: faeces...
TACAAAAAACCCCAAAAATAAAAAGGATTTTTGAAAAAAAAGTAGAATAATATAGTTATATGATATTCTTGAGGAGGAATATACTGATGAAAAAGTTCAAAAAAATAGCTAAATTTATTATCTTAACAATACTTATTATTTATGTAAGTTTAACTTTTATTAATCAACAAAAAACATTAAATCAATATACAAAAAACTATGAAGATTTAACATCTCAAATAGAAAAGCAAAAAGAATATAATGAACAACTTTCAAAAAAGAAAGAAGATATAGAATCAAATGATTTCATAGAAGATATGGCTAGAGAAAAGTTAGATATGTACTTGCCAAATGAAAAAGTATATATGGACACTGGATACTAATTATTATATTAAAACAATTGATATACTGTTTTTTATTAATGTTATCTAATAATAGATACATATTTTTATTAAACTGTATATCTTTTTTTCAAAAAAACTGTTCCAATTTATTCATAAATATGCTATAATATTAGTCGTAAAGGAGGAAATTATGCTGGATTTAGAGAAAATGACATTATCGGATTTAAAAGTAATAGCTAAGGAAAATAATATAAAAAATATATCAAAATTAAAAAAAGAAGAATTGATAGAAATATTAAAAAAAGTATTAAAAACAGAGAATCAGTCAGAAGATTTGCAAGAAGATAAAAAGGTTGAAAAATTTGATAGTACAAATACAGAAAGAAACGCAGAACCTACTATTGATTATAAATTAACAAATGAAGGAGACGAAATAGTAGAAGGAATTTTAGACATTTTACCAGATGGATATGGTTTTTTGAGAGGCGAAAATTATTTATCTACATCAAAAGATGTTTATGTATCAGTTGTACAAATAAAAAGATTTAAATTAGATACAGGAGACATGATAAAAGGAATTTCAAGATTTAGAGAAGGAGAAAAGTTCCCATCATTAATATTTGTTGGAGAGGTAAATGGTGAACATCCTGAAAAAGCAGCAAAAAGAAAAAGATTTGATGAACTTACACCAATATATCCTGATCATAAATTAAAATTAGAAACCACAACAAATGAATATGCTATGAGAATTATAGATTTAATGTGTCCTATAGGAAAAGGACAAAGAGGGTTAATAGTTGCACCACCTAAAGTAGGAAAAACAACACTTTTAAAGAAAATAGCAAATAGTATAACAAAAAATAATCCAGATGTAGAATTAATAATGTTATTAATAGATGAAAGACCAGAAGAAGTAACAGATATGAAGCGTTCTATTAGTGGACAAGTTATTTATTCAACATTTGATGAATTACCTGAACATCACGTTAAAGTTGCGGAAATGGTACTAGAAAGGGCAAAAAGAGTAGTTGAACAAGGAAAAGATGTTGTTATATTACTTGATAGTATTACTAGACTTGCAAGAGCATATAACCTTGTAATACCATCATCAGGAAAAACATTATCTGGAGGTATTGATCCTGCAGCATTACATAAACCAAAAAAATTCTTCGGAGCAGCAAGGAATATTGAATTTGGAGGAAGTCTTACAATATTAGCAACAGCCTTAATAGAAACAGGAAGCAGAATGGATGATGTAATATTCGAAGAATTTAAAGGAACTGGCAATATGGAAGTTCATTTGGATAGAAAATTATCTGAAAAACGTATATTCCCTGCAATTGATATTAATAAATCTGGAACTAGACGAGAAGATTTATTATTAACTCAAAATGAAAAAGAAACAGTTTTTGCATTACGAAAAGCAATGAACAGTTTACCTGTTGCTGAAGTAACAGAACAAGTTATAAGAAGAATGACTCAAACTAAAAATAATACTGAATTTATTGATAAAATGGATATATATTTAAGAATGTTTAAATAATAAATAAAATATTTTAATAATAAGTAGCAAAAAATAAAATAACAACAATACAAGACCGTTCTTTAAAAAAACAGAAAAAGAACGGTATTTTTATTAATAAAACTAGTGCATAAGAAAAATATTATAAAAAGGAAAAAATTAAAATGAAACATGAAAAAACTAAAAAAGCAATAAAATTAATAGCAATAATATTATTAATAATTTTGAAAATATATTTAGTATCAGTACAACCTATAAATTATAAACCAGAAAAAAAATATGATGATGAACTGATGGTAAGACAAGCAGATAGTATTTTAAAACGGAGAATGGTTAGGAAGATATAATTGTTTAACTCTTATAAAAGGACCATTAACACCATTATTTATAGCAATAACCAACAAATTACATATTTCATTTTTATTAGGTCAAGAATTATTATATGATCTCTCTTGTGTGTTTATTATATACACATTTAGGGAAAAAATTAGAAATAAAAAAATTATATATTTAGTATTTGCAATTTTACTATTTAATCCAATAACTTTTTCAACAGAAATATGTAGAGTATATAGAGATGGAATATATACTAGTTTAACAATGTTTTTAATAGGATTCTCTTATAGTATTTTTTTAAACAAAGAAAAATCTCCTAAAAAACAATTAAAATATTTTATAGGATTAGGAACAACAATTTCTGCACTTTATTTATGTAGAGAAGAAAGCATTTGGATATTTCCATTTATTATTATAGCTACAATTATAACAATAATATCAATAATAAAAGATTTAAACATTAAAAACAAAAAACTATTAATCGGAATGTATGCAATTCCTATAGCAATATTCATAGTAAATAACTTAATAATTTGTACTATAAACTACAAAAATTATGGAATATTTGAGTTAAATCAATATTGGTCACAAGAATTTAAAGAAGCTTATGGAGCGATAACAAGAGTAATTCCCAAAGAAAAATATGAAAAAGTACCTGTAAGTCAGGAGACAATAAAAAGAATATGTGAAGTAAGTCCAAAATTTAAAAAAATAGAATATTTTATAACTGGAGAAAATGCAATTGATTGGTCAAATTGTGGAGATGGAAAAAAAGGTGAAATTCAAGGTGGTTGGTTACATTGGGCTATAATAAGTGGAGTAAATATGAGTGGATATTATAAAGATGCAAAAACAGCAAATCAATATTATAAAGATTTAGCAAATGAAATAAATAACGCAATAGATGAAGGAAAAATCGAAGGATATAAAAATAAAAGAATAACAAATGTTCCGATATTTAGTTTTAATGATATTATAAAATCTATAAAAGAATGTAAAAACACAATAAAAATGGAAGTTGAATTTGATTTAGTAAAAATAACTAATCAAAATATAGTAATTAATAATTTACAAGTAAATGAAAAATGGAAAAGAATAACATTAGGTGAAATAGATTCAAATATAGCATATTCGGGAGTTATAAATCAAAAAAAAATAAATATTTTGGAACAAATAAATATTATATACAAAAATATTAATCCAATATTATTTAAAATTTCTCTAATATGTGTAATAGGTCTAATAATATGTTCAATTATAAACCACAATAAAATATATAACGAAATTCTAATTTTATTAGGTATTGCTGGACTATATTTGTGTAGAATATTTATAATAACATTTACATATGTAACTATGTATACAGATGCTTTAAATACTATGTATTTAGCAAATACTTATGGATTACAAATTTTATTTAGTTTATTAGCAATAATATTTTTTATACAAAATGTAAAGAAAAAATCTAATAATAAACAAAATGCAAATAAAAAAGAAATAAAAATAACTCCTAAAAAAGAAATAACAATATTGATTCCTTGTTTAAATGAGGAAAAAACAATTAAAATTTGTCTAAAAAAAGCAAATCAAATAATTAGACAAGAAAATTTAGATGCAGAAGTATTAGTTATAGACAATGGTTGTGAAGATAATTCCATAAAAATAGCAAAAGAATATGGTGCAAAAGTTGTGAAAGTAGATAAAAAAGGATACGGAAATGCACTGAGATATGGAACGTTAGAAGCTTCTCGGAACATATGTAATAATGGTTGATGCAGATGATAGCTATAATATTTTAGAAATTATGCCAATAATCAAAGAACTTAGAAATAAAAACGATTTAGTAATTGGAAATAGATATAATGGAAAAATGGAAAAAGGTGCAATTAAATTTTCACACAAATATATAGGTACACCAATTATATCATGGCTTATACGAACAAAATTTGGAGCAAATATTTATGATGCTAATTGTGGATTAAGAGGATATGATAACGAAAAAATTATAAATTTGAATTGTGCATCTGAAGGTATGGAATATGCAACAGAAATGATTATTAAAGCTCAAAAAGAAAAGTTGAAAATAAAAGAAATTCCAATAAATTTTTATAAAGATAAGAGAAATGGAAAATCGCATTTAAAAACTTTAAGGGACGGATTTAGACATTTAAATATGATTAGAAAACAATAAAATGGAAGATTTGATGTTATATGCTCAGAATCCTTAATGTGTATAAATTATGAAGATTTAAATTCTAAATTCTTAGAACAAATACAAAAAGAAATAAGACATGGATTGCTGGTTTATTGTGAACTTGATACTTTGGCAATGGTAAAGTTGTGGAAGAAATTATGCAAATTATATAGTACCAAGTGTGGCAAACAAAATAATAAAAAGTAGTATTTATAATAATCATAAAATTAAATTTGAATATTGGAAATATGAAATAACAAATAAATTAGAAAAACAAATAGTAAGTACACCAACTGTTTCGCCATTTGCAATTGTATATAATAAATAAGAATTTTATTTTATAGGAATAAAGGATGGACAAGATAAGTTCTACCATTATAGACTAGATAGAATGAAAAATGTAAAAGAACTAAATGCAAGAATAATTATTAAAAAGACAAAAATAGACATATCTCAAAAAAAAGAGAAAAGTATAAGCTTTGGAGCATTCCAGAGCTTTATTTTTATTTCCTTAGAACAAAAATTGCAAAAGAACAAGAGTTACAAGAAAAGTTGCGAAAATTAGAAGAAATAAATGCTGAACTAAAAATAAATGAAGATGACCACGAAATGTTAGGAGATGAAAAAGAAGAAAAATAAGATAAATCTCCTGATAAAAATTCTACAGAAAGATGTTAAAATTATTTGATTTGTGCTATAATGATTTCAGCAAATAGTAATTTGTCGCTGAGATTGAATTTTAATTTTTAAACAAAATACAAGTAAAAAATAAAGGAGAGACATATATGATACATAAAATAAAATTAAATGAAAGCCCATTTGAAAGAATAAAAAATGGAACAAAAACAATTGAATTTAGATTATATGATGAAAAAATACAACAAATAAAAATTGGAGACCAGATAGAATTTTCAAAATTACCAGATTTACAGGAAAAGTTGTTAGTTGATGTTACTGAATTATATAGAGAAGATACTTTTGAAAATCTGTTTAGAGAACTATATACTGATAAATATGAAATAAATAGAAGAACTAAATCAATGGAAAAATACTATTCACACGAAAAAGAGAAAGAATATGGAGTTTTAGGCATTAAAATAAAAATTAATGTAGATAGTTTAAGGAATAATATTGAAAAATTTATTCCATATAATGAACAAGAAGAAGTTGATAAGAAAATAATGCTAAATTATATTAAAGATTTTGATGATGTATTAACTAGACAAAACGAATATGGACATTTCACTAGTTCAGCATTTGTACTTAATAAAGACAGATCAAAAATTCTAATGGCATATCATAGAATATATAATTCTTGGGCATGGGTAGGAGGACATAGTGATGGAGATAGTGATCTTTTATATGTTGCTATGAAAGAAGCAAAAGAAGAAACAGGAATAAAAAAGGTTGCCCCAATTTCTAAAGATATTTATTCGCTAGAATTAATTAATGTAAATGGTCATGAGAAAAGAGAAAAATATGTAGGTTCACATGTTCATCTTAATGTTACATATTTATTGGAAGCAGATGAAAATGAAGAAATACATATAAAAGAAGATGAAAATAGTGGAGTAAGGTGGATACCAATTAATAAAATATTGGAGTCATCATCTGAACCATGGGTACGAGATAGAGTTTATGCAAAAATAATTGATAAAATGAAAAAAGATGGAATTATTAAACATATCTAATAAAATAAGGGAGATAAAATTATGCGAAAATTTAATTTAATAGTTGTATTTAATGAAGATTTGACCAAAACTCTTTTTTGCATTAGAGCAAAAGAACCATATAAGGGATTATATAGTTTTGTGGGTGGTAAAGTAGAAAGAAATGAGTCTAATGATGATGCAGCATATAGAGAATTATATGAGGAAACAGGAATATCAACAAAAGATATAAAACTAGATCATTTTATGGATTTAAATTATTTTAAATATGAAAATAATTTACAAGTTTACTATGGAATTTTAAAGCATGAAGTAACTTTGGTAGAAGAAAAAAATAAATTAGAATGGGTAACTATAAACGAAGAATTATTGGATAATTCTAAATTTGCAGGAAACTATAATATACCACATATAATAAGACAGATAAAAGTTTATTTGAGAAGTGGAACAGATATTGATAAATATTAGAATGTATGGAGGTATTGATGTGAAAATAGTAACATTATGTGGAAGTTTAAAATTTCAAAAAGAGATGATGAGAGTTGCAGAAAAATTGGCATTAGAAGGTTATTGTATTCTTACCCCAGTATATTCTGTATCAGAGAAAATTGAGATAACTAAAGAGCAATTAATAAAATTGAAAGATGCACATTTTAAAAGAATAGAATTATCAGATGCTATATTAGTAGTAAATATAAATAATTATATTGGGGATAGTACAAAAGTAGAAATAGATTATGCAAAAAAACTAGGAAAAGAAATTATATATTATACCAATTTAATTGAAAACAAATAGAGCGACAACTTATGATTTGGGCATTTTGCTAACTGTTTTCGTAAAAATTAAATTGATACAACAGAAAGTTTTTTAGACAATGACCAAAGAATAAAATTAAAATAAATACTTACAGAAATATGCTTAAATTATCAAATTGAAATAATAGAACAAACCCAAAAGCAAGAAACACAAAAGAACAATACAGATATTTTAAATAAGTTTATATCATCCAAAGAAATTAAAGGTTGCTCAACAAGAACTTTAAATTACTATAAAGATAATATAACCAAAATGTTAGATACAATAAATCTTCCAATAGGTGAAATTACTACTGAAATATTAAGAAACTATTTAGCCGATTATAAAAGCAATTCAAAAGCTGGTATGAGAGTTGGAAAAATCACAAGAATAAATATATTAGATATGAATTTTCAAGAAAGAAGTTGTATTGTTTTAGGTAAAGGCAATAGTGAAAGAGAGGTTTATTTTAGTGCAAAAATTATTGGGACATATTAAAATAGGTACAACAATGGAATATGCAATGGTTAATCAAACTAATGTTAAAAATTCACATAGAAAATATATTACATAGGATAGAATAATAATTAAAAATTAATAAATTAATAAGGAATACGAAAAAAGAGTTTGAAGAATAATTGTAATATTATAGATAAAATGGTATAATTATACATATATTAGTAGAAAGGAACGAAATTTTATATGGATAAATTTAAAGAAATTAGACCTATAGTGCTTGGATTAGTTAGAAATGGTAATAAACTGTTAGTTAGTAAGGGATATGATAAATTAAAAGAACAGGAATTTTATCGATGCTTGGGCGGTGGAATAGAATTTTTAGAGAAAAGCGAAGATGCATTAAAAAGGGAATTTAAAGAAGAACTCAACATAGATATAAAAGTTGGAAAATTTTTAGGCATTTCTGAAAATATATTTAATTATAAAGGTAAAAATGCACATGAATTAGTATTGTTTTATGATGCTTATATTGATGATAAAGATTATCAAGAAAAATATTCTGTAATAGATGATGATTCAGAAACAGAAGCAATGTGGATAGATATTAATAGATTTAAAGATAAAGAGTTAACTTTATATCCAGAACAAATTTTTAAATATTTATTTTAATATAGTTTATTATACAAAATCAAATTTATGAATATCAATTCCGTGAAGCATAAGTTTGTCTGATAAACCTTGATGTGAATAATTATTTAATTCACGATAATATCTAATCTTATGTTCTAGTTACATGAGATACAGGAGGAATATTTAGACAAGCTTATGACTTTGAAGAAAATAAAAGAATGCCTTTTGTAATTGAGTCATTAAATCCAATCCAATTACCGAATATGGATATAGAAGGTCTATTTGAAGGAAGAAAGCACTTTACTAAAGATGAATGGATGGATATTTTAATTAGATCAATTGGAATAGAACCATCTCAACTAAAACAAAATCAAAAATGGCACTTCTTAGAAAGAATAGTACCATTAGTAGAAAACAATTACAATATGTGTGAATTAGGTCCAAGAGGAACAGGAAAATCACATATATATAAAGAAATATCTCCAAATAGCATATTAGTATCAGGTGGACAAACAACTGTAGCAAACTTATTTTACAATATGGGTGCAAAGAAAATTGGACTTGTTGGAATGTGGGATTGCGTAGCTTTTGATGAAGTAGCAGGAATACATTTCAAAGATAAAGATGGTATTCAAATAATGAAAGACTATATGGCTTCTGGATCTTTTGCAAGAGGAAAAGAAGAAAAGAATGCAAATGCTTCAATGGTATTTGTAGGAAATATAAATCAAAGTGTAGAAGTGTTACTAAAAACATCACATTTATTTGAACCATTCCCACCAGAAATGGCAAATGATTCAGCATTTTTTGATAGAATGCACTATTATTTACCAGGTTGGGAAATTCCAAAAATGAGACCAGAACTAATAACAGATGAATACGGATTTATAACAGACTATATATCAGAATTCTTTAGAGAAATGAGAAAACGTACATTCTCAGACTCAATCGACAAATATTTTAGATTAGGAAATAATCTAAACCAAAGAGATGTTATCGCTGTTAGAAAGACTGTCTCTGGGCTTGTAAAAGTATTATATCCAGATGGAGAATTTACAAAAGAAGAACTTGAAGAAATATTAGAATATGCTTTAGTTGGAAGAAGAAGAGTAAAAGAACAATTAAAGAAAATTGGCGGAATGGAATTTTATGATGTACATTTTTCATACATAGATAATGAAACAATGGAAGAAAAATTTGTATCAGTGCCAGAAATCGGTGGAGGAAAACTAATACCTGAAGGTATGCTAAAAGCAGGACAAACTTATTATGTAGGACTAGGAAACTCTGGAAGAATAGGAACATATAAAATAGAAGTTGAATCTCCAGTAGGACATGGAAAATTTGAAACAACAGGTGTTGGCTCAGATAGAGAAACAAGAGAAGCATTAAGTACATCATTCAATTATTTTAAAGCAAATAAAAAAAGCATAAGTTCAAACATAAATACAGAAACAATAGATTACTTACTACACATACAAGACCTACAAGGTACAGGTCCATCAAAAGATATTTCACTTGCTTCTTATGTTGCAATGTGTAGCAGTGCCTTAAAGAAACCAATGCAAGGAAGCCTTGTTATATTAGGTAGTATGAGCATTGGTGGAACTATAAGTAAAGTAGATGAATTAGCAAATACTTTACAAGTATGCTTTGACTCTGGAGCAAAAAAGATATTATTACCAATGTCATCAGCAAGTGATATTTCACAAGTACCAAGTGAACTATTTTCAAAATTTAATATTGCATTTTACAATACACCAGAAGATGCAGTATATAAAGCACTTGGAATAGAATAATAAATAAGATTATATAAGTAATTGAATAACATTAAATAATATTAAATATGCAAAGTAAAATAATTATATAATAAGTAAATACATTAAAGCCAGAGGCTTGAAAGTACTGAAATGACTGGGGTAGAACTATAATCATAGTCTATATATTTTACTCCTATCTCTTATTACACAAAACTTTGATGCCGCGACACTTTCGAATAAAAATAATTAATAATTTTATTTTAAACTATAGACAAATATTTGTTCTTATTATAAAATATGTACAATAGTTCAAAAATACTAAAAATTGTAATATATAAGTACTAACAAATATACTAAGAATTAAATTTTATATAATAAAGGATGTGTTCGTATGGACGAAAAAAAGAATGAAATTATTTTATTTGAAAATCAAGGAGTAAGATTAGAAGTAAACCTAAAAGATGAAACTGTGTGGCTTACACAAAAACAAATGGCAGAATTATTTGGGAAGGATAGAAGAACAATCACTCGCCATATTCAAAATATTTATAAAGATGAAGAATTATCTGAAAGTTCAGTATGCTCATTTTTTGAGCATACTGCTGAAGATGGTAAAAAATATAATGTACAATATTACAATCTTGATATGATAATTTCTGTTGGGTATCGTGTAAAATCACAAAATGGTATTTTGTTTAGAAAGTGGGCTACTAGTGTATTAAAAGATTATATGCTAAAAGGTTATGCAATAAATCAAAAAAGATTAGAATACTTGGAAAAAACTATAAAATTAATAGATATTGCAAACCGCATTGATGAAAAACTAGAAGGAAATGATGCAAAAGAAATATTGAAGGTAATTGGAGGATATTCAAAAGCATTAGACTTATTAGATGATTATGATCATAGAACTTTAAAGAAATTTGAAGGAAATATAGACGATAGGAAAATTGAATACCAAGAATGCATAAATATAATTAATAAGTTAAGATTTAATGAAGAAAGTTCGCTTTTTGCAGTTGAAAGAGATAAAGGATTGGAATCAATTATTGGTAACATTTATCAAAGTTTTGCACGGACATGATATCTACAAAAGTATAGAAGAAAAAGGAGCAAATTTTTTATATTTAATAGTAAAAAATCATGTATTTGCCGATGGAAACAAAAGGATTGCAGCAACCTTATTTATATATTTTTTGAATTTTTATGGAATATTATATAAAAACGGAAAACAAGTAATTGATAATAATACATTAACAGCTCTTACTTTGCTAATTGCTGAATCAAATCCAAAAGAAAAAGATATAATTATAGATTTAGTGTTGAATTTTTTGAATGATGAATAAAATTGGAGGTAAATAATATGTTAGATTATGAGAGTGCTCCAGAAAGTATAATAATTAAAGATAAGGAAGATTTGAAAAATAAATTACAACAGGGTTTAGATGATATAAAATTAAACAAAACATATTCTTTAGATGAAGTTTTTAAACATATTGATAATTTATAAAGATGAGTGGGGTAGGGGGAAGAGCCTTTTAAAGATTTTAAATTTATATAATTTTTTAAAACGAACATTTGTTAATTGCAAATTTCAATGTTTGTTTTTTTATTTATATTGTATTTTAATTATTATAATTTAAACTTGCGAAAATCAATTTTAAGCCATTTTAATATTGGAGAAAGATAGAAAAAATAGTTTATTGTATCCCTTACTAACCAGTGTTTCGTGTCTATTAATTTTTTAGTTACTATAATAAATGGTAAAACTAATTAGTAAAATACCAGATAATACAAATTTGATATTACATTCAGACCAAGGATGGCAATACCAAATGAAACAATATCAATACTTATTAAAAGAAAAAGGCATTCGACAAAGTATGTCTAGAAAAGGAAATTGTTTAGATAATTCGTTAGCAGAAAATTTCTTTGGGTTATTAAAATCAGAATTATTTTATATGAAAGAATATAAAACAATAGAAGAATTAGAAACAGATATAATAGAATATATAGATTATTATAATAATAAAAGGATAAAGGGTAAGTTAAAAGGAATGAGCCTTGTACAATACAGAGTTCATTCCCAAGTTGCCTAGTACCTAATCAAAAAATGTCCAATTTTTTGGGTTCAGTACAATGTGACCATATCTTTGTTTATCTTCTGTATACTTAATTTATCTAATGTTTCCTTACCATAGAAGAATTCAAATGCTTCATAAGGTGTTTTTCCACCTAATGATTTTCTTGGCACTGAATTGATATGAGAAAACATTAAATTGATTTTTTCTTGTGTTAAATCTTTCATGCTTTTTTTCTTATAAATGATGTTTCTTATGAATTCATGATTGTTTTCTACATGAGGTTTCTGACTAGGAGTCTGTGCATCACAATAGAAAATATTAGTCCTTATTTCACCAGTTTCATGATTAATTTCAAAAAGCTGAGGTCTGGCAAATTCAGTGCCTCTATCAGTCAATATTAATCCAAATAGTTTATGATACATGTCATCAGATAAAATATCTTG
>ENA-ORUQ01003025-ORUQ01003025.1-human-gut-metagenome-genome-assembly--contig:-NODE-3025-length-12213-cov-3.574766_pt1 | contig 12213 bp, 8 predicted proteins | sample MGYA00242081_ERZ509211 | MGnify/ENA primary metagenome ERZ509211 (study PRJEB26280, sample SAMEA2338785) | human gut metagenome | biome: human gut; feature: human-associated habitat; material: faeces...
TGTCGGACAGGCGTCCGACAGGGGGGTGGTTGTTAAAAAAGTCAAAGTTTTACACCGTAGAGTGTAAATCGGCTGCCTGCGCTGATGCTGCTGCCGTCTTCGGCGATAAAGTTGAGTGTCTGAATTGCCTGGGAAGTGGCAATATGCGGTTTTACAATGGAATGTAAGGTGTCTGAAGTGCTGGAAAGGTTGCTGCTATAACCAACATAGCTGCAGGAACAGGCGATGACCGTGGCATATAATTCCAACCGGCAATATGTGTAGCTTGCGACTTCGTTGGAGGGACTGCAGGAGGGGAAAAAGGCCAGATATGGCCGGTCGATTTTGTCGACATAATATCCGTCCTCCCCCAGACTGTTGACCCGGAGATAGACCCGCTCTGCCGAGGTAATGACCTGGGGAATCAAAATCAGGAAGGCCATGTTCCGGTAGCTGGAATCCCGCATATCCAGGTCAACCTGTGTGGCTGCCTGCGAGGTCACAATGCTCTGAAGCTTTACGATGGGACAGGCGGATGATATTGCTGCGTCGGCTGCGGCAAAATCCTTCCGGATGGATGCGTCCGCAGCGGCAAATTCTCCGCGGACAGCGGCATCGCCGGAAGCGCGGGCGGATTGCTCGGAAGCAATGGCGTTGAGCAATTCCTCCCGGGCGGAAGCGGTTGCCTGATTGGCGGCGGTATCACCGGAAGCCCGGGCCTGCCGTTCGGTCTCCAGGGCGGCTTCCAGGGTAGAAGTGGCTTGGGAAAGTGCGGTGGCATTTTTCTCCAGTGCGGCATCAATTTTTGCGTTGTCGCTGTTGAAATCGACCCGCATGATCCGGTCCTCACCATCCCATTGATTGAGCTGATAATTTGCTGTTTGCTGCATAAAAACCTCCTTGAATCATCTGTATACGCAGAAGCCTCATAAATAGGAGGAATAGAGCGGAATATGGCACATTTCCATGCAAAAAAATCAAAAGTCCCGGCTTTTTTTAAAAAGCCGGGACTTTTTGACTGGTTATTCACTTAGAAGGGAAGCAAGTACTCCCTGAGCGGCTTCGCCGGGAACGTCCTGGAGTGTACGTGCACATGCAAGCAGGGCGGCATTGCCCTCATCCAACGTAATGGGTGCCATCAAAATTTCATTGGTTTCATCCATCAATGCGCCGGTAGATACAATTCCGGCGATATAAGCTTCCATATCGTCAGCGTCCAGTGCGTCAAAGATATTCTGGAAGAGATGGAAGGCACTGTTCCAGGCATCGGGATTGGAACGCTCCTGAAGCAGTCCGGTCTGAATGGCGTCGTAGAAACCGGTGAAGTCCCGCAGAGGCAGATAATAGTAATTGGCGACCTGATAGCATGCGTCATACTCTTCCGTTGCCAGCAGCTGCTGGGCATATTTTTCTGCCATGCCCCGTCCGACAGCGGTATCAAAACGCAGATAGTTGGCCATCAGATTGACCTTGTAGTCGGAGTCGTCATAGACATCCAGGCGATCCATGGTTTCCAGGGAAGAGAGAAATTCCTCGGAAGAAATGTTGTTCGGATCCAGCTTTTCCAGCTGATCTGCAGCCAGCAGATGGCCGGCCAGGAGCAGAGCGAAGACACCGATCAGGCCCCATGCTGCTCCGGCGGCAATCCGGCCCTTTGCGGGACCGGAGACCGGCGCTGCGTCCGGTGCGCTGTTCCAGAGAATCAGCACGGCAAAGAGAACGAAAACGGCGGATTGATAAATCTGGGTGGACCAGACGACCTCCGTCATGGAGTGGGCCACCATCATGGTCAGGCACGCTGCCAGCATGGCCAGCAGCGGGTCAGCATCCTTGCGGCGGCGGGTCAGCATCCAGACGGCGCTGCCCAGCAGCCCCACAAAGGCGGCCAGGCCCAGCACGCCGGCCTCGTCCATAATCTGAATGAACTGGTTATGGATATACTTGGATTCATAGTAAAAACTCTGTACGGAGGTAAGCTGACCCTCTACGCCGCCGACGCCCCATCCGATCAGGGGACTTTCCTGCCACAGCTTCAGACCGTCCCGGAAAAAGACCAGACGCTGGATGAAGTTCTGGTTGGCCCACAGACCCTGGAGACGGTTCGCGGCAAATTCGGGCAGCAGGGTATAGCCCAGGGGCAGCTGCGTCCCGTCGGACAGGGTGACGCTGTGCAGGGTGCCGGTTCCGCTGAGCTGGAACCAAACGACCCGGCTGCCCTCCGGTACGGTGAAGGCAGCGTCAGAAAGAGAACCCTCATAGAGAACGGTGTTGGTGTGCATCATGAGTTCTGCTTCCGTCTGGCTGTAGATGACTGCCTGCACGTCATCGCCGTCGCAGGTAACCGTATACTCACCTGCGGCGGGGTAAATTGCCCGGGAAATGGGAACATCGCTTTCCAGCGTCAGATCCCCGGTGAGATTGTATGCCAACACACCGTAACAAACAGTCACAGCCACCAATGCCACGGCGGTGATGGCTACCGCCTTGTCCCGCCCCTTCAGAACGGCCAGGAGCGGCTGCCCTGCAAAGCGATCCAAAACCCAGATGGCCGGACCGCAGAGAACGCTGAGCAGAATGGGAATCAAAGCCGCAGCGCCGCTGATGCCCAGGAAGGGCGTGGCGGCAAAAGAGCAGATCACGGTTGCCAGCACAGACTCCAGCATTAAGATCAGCAGGGACAGGCGGTTGCCCTTCCCGGAGCAAAGCAGGTAGATCAGGCATGTCAGACCAAAGGAGGCCATGGCACCCATGGAGAAGGAGAGGAAGAAGGCCAAGGCCTCCATGCCGAGGCCCACAAACAGAACAAACCGCGTGCGGGGAGTTTCCTCTGTACGAATCAGGTACAAAGAGAGAATCAGACCGAAGGCCAGCAGACCGGCGGAAACGTTGGCATTGCTGAAAATACCGGTAATCCGCACACCGGTTTCATATCCCATGGTTTCCAGGGGATACCCGGCTTTGAACAGTGCCATAACCCAGGAAAAGCCCCGGGAAAGAAGCTGCAGGGACGATGCGTCAATACACAAAAGGGCAATGACGGCCAGCACGCCGTCCAGTGTTTTCAAAAGACCGCGCAGATGCTCCCGCTTCACACGGGTCAAAACCAGAGTGAAAATCGAAAATGCTGCCAGGGTTTTGGCACTTTCCCGGGCAGCATAGAGGCCAAAATGGCACCAGAGGCCGGAGGCAAGGCAGACCAGAGAATAGAAAAAGACTGCCGCAGTCAAAGGGGAGAGGCGATTGCGCAGGTTGGCCACAGGCACACGGCCGATGGAAAAGAGAATGGCTACCACCGCCAGCACCACAGCGGCAAAACGGCTGGTGCCGGTAATGGAGAAGAACAGCAGCACGGGGAAAAGCCAGGGGAAGATCCGACCCAGAATGTCGGTTCGGGAAGCGGGGACGGGCTGAGGGGTACGAGCCAAAATCAATCACTCCTTGTCAGTTGTGGAAAATGCGGGGGCCCGGAGCGGCTGTGCGGCGGGCACCAGGGAAAGATACTGCTCCATCACCTGGGGCAGGACGGTGTCCAAGGCATAGGGCTGTACTGCGTCGTGCGCGGCGGTGCCCAGGGCGGCGGAAAGATCCGGCTCCTGGAGCAGCCGCTTTACGGCAGAGGTGAACGCGGCGGTATCATCGAAGGGATACAAAAGACCGGTACGTCCTTCTTCCAGCAGGTCGGTGTGGCCTTTGACGCGGCTGGCAATCACAGGAAGGCCGGCATACATGGATTCCATCACGTTGAACGGCAGTCCCTCGGAACGGCTGGAGGTAACCGCGGCGTCAGCCAGAGCATACAGAAGCGCCATGGGAGAGACGAAGCCCGGGAAGATGACCCGGTCTGCTACTCCCAGGGCGGCGGCCAGACGGCGGCACTCCTCCAGCAGGACGCCCTGGCCGGGCAGCAGCAGTTTTACCTGCTGCGGAAGAGACGGCAGGGCGCGGATCAGCATGGACTGATTTTTGCGTGAGGAAAATTCGGCGGCATAAAGCAGAACAAAATCTTCCGGATCAAGACCGTATGTACTCCGGGAGCATCCCCCCGGGGGAGCATCCAGCTTGGAGAAATCCACTCCGATGCCGGGGACCCATGCGATCCGGCGCCCCAGATGCAGCCGCTGGGCGGTGTGATAGTCCCACTGATTCATGGCCAGCAGCAGGTCGGTCTGGCCGGCGGTCAGCCGTTCGGCACTCTCCAGAATGGTCCGCTTCCAGGCGGGCGTTTCATCATCAAACAGGTATCCGTGGACCATGTTGATCACGGGCGGCCGTGGGTGCACGCCCGCTGCTGCCCGGCGGGTAAAAAAGGCGGCCAGGGAGGTATGGGTGATGACCAGGGTGTAGGCCTGCTGGCGCATCAGGCGCCGCAGCCGGGTCTGGGCCCGGAAATTGGCGGGGGAAGACATGCGTTTTTCAAAGGGCAGGGCAATCACCCGGTCCGCGTCCGGCAGATCCGGCGGCGTGCCGCCGCAAGCTACATCGACTTCCCACCCCAAAGCACGGAAAGCGCGCAGATAGGGAAGGTGAAAGGTGCGGATATGGGAAAAGGTAGAGGCGGTGAATAAAATGCGGTGCATCATGGCAGACCTTTCTTAACGGAAGTCGGGAACACCGACTATTATATTTGACACGGTATACGATTTCAAGTAGAATAAAGCTGGATTTTTGTTGAAACAGGTGGAAAAACACCATGATAAAAGAAAATCAAAGACTTTTGAACCAGCTCAATGTGCTCTCCGACGGGGCGTTGGTTTTTTTGTCCGTTTTCCCCGCTTACTGGATTCGATTCTGCCTGTTTGACGGCACACCGTCGTTTCCGCTGCGCAGTTATCTCTGGCTGGGAGCCATCGCCATGGTCTTGTTTTTGGCAACCTATGCCATTGCGGGCCTGTATGCGTCCTATCGGGCGGTTCGCTTCCACCGGGAGGCGCAGACGCTGTTTTTGGCGACCATCCTGGATATGCTCATTCTCATTACGGCTTTGTTTGTGTTCCGCCTCAATGAGATGTCCCGGTGGCTGCTGGTGTTCTATTGCGGCATTGTCTACTGCGTATTGGTATGCAAGCGGGCGGCACTGCGGCTGACTCTGCGTCACTACCGCCGCCTGGGCTACAACCAAAAGCATGTCTTGGTCGTGGGGGACGGCGAGATGGCGGCGGCCTATGTCCGCCGGGTTCGGGAGGACCGGGATCTGGGCTTTTTGGTAGATGGATATGTAGCCAGCCGGACCCGTCTGCCCAATGTCCGCCGGTTGGGGGGCTACGATCAGCTGGAAGAGATCCTCACGGAGCGCAATCCCGACGAGGTGATTGTGGCCATGGCGCCGGAGGAGTATGCCCTGACGGGAAAGGTCATCAACATCTGCGAAAAAACCGGTAACAAGATTTCCCTGGTGCCGTTTTACGCCAAGTATATGCCCTCCAACCCCCAGGTGGACAACATCAATGGCCTGCCCATGATCAATCTGCGCCGGATTCCGCTGGACAACATGGCCAATGCCTTTATAAAGCGGGCCATGGATGTGGTGGGGGCACTGGTGCTGATTGTGCTGACCTCCCCGCTGATGCTGATCGCGGCGGTGGGCGTGAAGCTGTCTTCTCCGGGACCGGTGCTGTTCAAGCAGGAGCGGGTGGGGCGGAATAAGAAGCCTTTTTATATGTACAAATTCCGTTCCATGCGGGTCAATGCTTCGGAAAAAACCGGATGGAGCCGCAACGAGGATCCCCGCAAGACTCCTTTCGGCTCGTTTATCCGCAAATTCTCCATTGATGAGCTGCCGCAGTTTTTCAACGTGCTCAAGGGAGATATGAGCTTGGTGGGCCCCCGGCCGGAAGTGCCGTTTTATGTTGAACAGTTCAAGGAGGAGATTCCCCGCTATATGGTCAAGCACCAGGTCCGCCCGGGCATCACCGGCTGGGCGCAGGTCAATGGCTATCGGGGGGATACCTCCATTAAAAAGCGGATTGAGTATGACATTTACTATATTGAAAACTGGAATGTGTTTTTTGATCTCAAAATCCTCCTCATGACGCTGACCCGCAGCATGAACAGCGAAAAGATTGTCCATTAAACAGACGGCGGAACCCATCCATTGGTTGGGTTCCGCTGCTTTTTTGTATAATCCGGTTCCGGCGGCACACACTGAATGTACCATCAAAAAAGAGGAAGTGTGACCATGCCGGAGAGAATTGTTATCGCACTGGGCGGCAACGCCCTGCAGTCTGGAAACAGCGCGCCTACTGCTGAGGCGCAGCTGGAAGTGGTGAAAAAGACCAGTGAACGCATCGCCGAGATCAGCCGGCGGGGATATGAAATGGCGGTAGTCCATGGAAACGGTCCCCAGGTGGGCCGGATCGTGCTGGCTGGAGAAGCGGCCCGGGATGTGGTGCCGCCCATGCCCTTTGACGTGTGCGGCGCCATGAGCCAGGGCTATATCGGCTACCACATTCAGCAATCGCTCAAGTATGCCCTGAGCAGCCGGGGACGGAATTACCCGGTGGTGACACTGGCGACGCAGGTGGTGGTGGATCGGAACGACCCCGCGTTTCAAAATCCCACCAAACCCATTGGCGCGTTCTATTCCCAGGAAGAAGCCAGAAAGCTGGAGCAGGAAAAGGGCTATGTCATGCGGGAAGACGCCGGCCGGGGCTGGCGGCGGGTGGTGGCTTCGCCCATGCCCCGTCGGATTGTGGAGATCGGCGCCATTCGCCTGCTGTGGGATCACGCGGTGGTGATTGCCTGCGGCGGAGGCGGCATTCCCGTGGTGGAGAATCCCGATGGAACCCTGGAAGGTGTGGCGGCGGTGATTGACAAGGATTTCGCCGCTGAGCTGCTGGCCGAAGAGGTGGGGGCAGACGCACTGCTGATCCTTACCGAGGTGGAAAAGGTGGCCATTCGGTTCGGAAAACCGGACCAGGAGAATCTGTCGCACCTGAATCTGGCGCAGGCGGCGCAGTATGTCCGGGAGGGACAGTTTGGCGTGGGCAGTATGCTGCCCAAGGTGGAGGCGGCCATGAAATTTGTCCGGGCGAATCCGGACAAACGGGCCATCATCACCAGTCTGGACCGCTGTCTGGATGCTCTGGATGGAAAGACCGGAACCGTACTGACCTTTGCCTGAGAACGACTGAAAATTCCCGGACCGCTCAAGCGGTCCGGGAATTTTGGCATATGGAAACACGCAGCTGTGAAACGTCAGCTGTGGACGTATTTGGATACCTTTCGGGCGGCGGTGGGCTGGGAAATTCCCAGCTCCTTGGCAACCCCCACGGTAGTGCCCCAGCGGCGGTACGCGTCCCGGATAATTTCACCCTCGTAGGCATCCATTCTCTGCGCCAGGGTGCCGGATTGGGCCTGAAGGACGGCGGGGGCCTGGCTGGCGTATTCCGGCGGGAGGGCGGTGACGTCAATAATGGGGTCCTGCACGGTGATGACACTGCGCTCGATCAAATTCTCCAGCTGACGGACATTGCCCGGCCAGTCGTATTGCTCCAAAAAACCCAGAAACTGAGGAGAAAAGTTCAAATCCTTGCCGTATTCCCGGCAGAATCGGGCCAAGAACTGGTGAGCCAAAGGAAGAATATCTTCCTTGCGCAGCCGCAGGGGCGGAATGTGAATCCGGATGACATTGAGCCGGTAAAAAAGATCGGAGCGAAACAGGCCGCGCTGCACTTCTTCCTCCAGATTGCGGTTGGTAGCGACAATCAGCCGGAAATCCAGCGCAACCCGCCGGCCGTCGGAAAGACGCTCAACGGTTTTTTCCTGAATCAGCTGCAGCAGCTTGGACTGAATATGCAGAGGCAGCTCTCCGATCTCATCCAAAAACAAGGTGCCGTGGTTGGCCAGTTCGATTTTGCCGATTTTCCTGCCGGAGGTGCCGGCTCGGGCGTCCTTCTCGTAGCCGAAGAGCTCGGACTCCATCAAATTTTCGTGGAGCACTGCGCAGTTGACTTCGATAAAGGGACCGGATGCCCGGTCGCTCATGGAATGAATGGCTTTGGCGATGGCGGTCTTGCCCACGCCGGTCTCGCCTGTAATGAGGATATTGGCTTTGGTGTTGGCCGTATTCTGCATCAGGGTCCAAAGTCTTTGCATGGGGCTGCTTTTGAAGACCAAGCTGGTGGCGGTGGCCCGGGTGCGCAGCTCGGCAATTTCCTGGGTGTACTGCTGAATGGAGTCCCGCAGATTACGGTAATTGCTCTGCATGGAGCTGATCTGCTCCATGGAGACGGTATTAAAGCACACGGCGTACTTGAGCGCTCCGCCGTCGTCAAAAAGCGGAATGCCGATGGTGGTCACGTTTTTGTGAATGTGATTGATGGTCTGCGTGGCGGTGATCTTTTCCTTGCGGCGGATGACCTCGGCAGTAATGCAGGGGGAGAACGTTCCGTCAGCCTCCAGATCAAAAGCGGATCGGCCGACAATGGAGTGGGGAGCAAATCCAAAATTGCGTTCGTAGGTTTCGCTGACCCAGAGGATGGTGCCGCCTGCATCGGAGAGCATCATTTCGTCTGCCAGTACCAAATTGTTCTCCGGACGAATGATTTCGAAAAGCTCCTTGAGCGGAAGTTCGGCGTCCGGAAGGTCAAATGAATTTGTGAATGGTGCCAAATTTTTCACCTCTCAATTGGAAGCGAATGGGATTTCCATGTACTATTCGTTTTTGAGTATAGCATATTCAAATGTGAATAGAAAGAGCGGCGGCAAAAAAAGAAATGGTCGGAATACATAGAAAAGAAGAAGAAAAACTGTTCTGTTCGCACAAAAAAACACGTCATTTCGCAGAACGGAATTAAATTCCGATGTATTCAACAATGAATACACAGCGCGGAAAACCCTCGAAAATACAGTAAAAAATTGTTGTAAATCCATAAAAAAGAATGCACAAATTTGGTTATTTTATATGCAAAAAGGGGAGAAGTGGGCAAAAATTCCCCTTGCAAAGCAGGTGCGCTTTTTGTTATAAATATAAGCAGAGGATTTGTGTAGGCGCTGCCGGCTGCCGTCCCAGCGCAGAGGGCACCAGCCTGAATCAAGGAGGATCATAAGGAATGAAGACAGCACAGGAGTATATTGAGAGCCTGCGTCAGCTGAAGACCCGGGTGTACATGTTCGGGGAAAAGATCGACAACTGGGTGGATCATCCGATGATCCGTCCGTCCATCAACTGCGTGGCGATGACGTACGCAGTGGCGGAGGATCCGCAGTATGCGGAGCTGATGACGGTGACGTCCAGCCTGACGGGCCACAAGATCAACCGGTTCACGCACCTGCATCAGTCCACGGAGGACCTGATCAACAAGGTGAAGATGCAGCGTCTGCTGGGCCAGAAGACGGCCAGCTGCTTCCAGCGGTGCGTGGGTATGGACTCGTTCAACGCGGTGTTCTCCACGACGTACGAAGTGGACGAGAAGTACGGTACGCACTATCATGAGAACTTCAAGAAGTTCCTGACCTATATCCAGGACGAGGACCTGGTGGTGGACGGCGCCATGACGGACCCGAAGGGTGACCGTTCCAAGGCTCCCCACGAGCAGGCGGATCCGGACATGTACGTGCATGTGGTGGAGCGCCGTCCGGACGGCATCGTGGTGTGCGGCGCCAAGTGCCACCAGACGGGATCCGTCAACAGCCACTGGCACATCTTCATGCCCACCATCTCCATGGGCGAGGCGGACAAGGACTGGGCGGTGAGCTTCGCCTGCCCGACGGACGCTGAGGGCATGTACATGATCTACGGCCGTCAGTCCTGCGATACGCGGAAGATGGAAGAGGACGCCAGCATCGACGTGGGCAACGCCAAGTTCGGCGGCCAGGAGGCGCTGGTGGTGCTGGACCATGTGTTCATCCCCAACGAGTACATCTTCCTCAACGGCGAGTATGAGTTCGCGGGCATGATGGTGGAGCGGTTTGCCGGCTATCACCGTCAGAGCTACGGCGGCTGCAAGGTGGGCGTGGGCGACGTGGTGATCGGCGCGACGGCCCTGGCAGCGGAGTACAACGGCGTGGAGAAGGCCAGCGCGGTGAAGGATAAGCTCATCGAGATGACGCACCTGAACGAGACCCTGTACTGCTGCGGCATCGCGTGCTCTTCCCAGGGCTTCAAGACGAAGGCGGGCAACTACCAGATCGATCTGCTGCTGGCCAACGTGTGCAAGCAGAACGTGACGCGGTTCCCGTATGAGATCGTGCGTCTGGCCGAGGACGTGGCAGGCGGCCTGATGGTGACGATGCCGTCCCAGAAGGACTTCCACTCCGAGACGGTGGTGGGCCGCAGCGGCGAGACCATCGGCGAGATCTGCAACAAGTACTTCAAGACGAAAGAGGACGTGTCCACGGAGGACCGTCAGCGCGTGCTGCGGTTCCTGGAGAACATGTGCCTGGGCGCGGCAGCCGTGGGCTACCGGACGGAGTCCATGCATGGCGCAGGCTCTCCGCAGGCCCAGCGGATCATGATTGCCCGTCAGGGCAACATTCAGGCCAAGAAGCAGCTGGCCAAGGACATCGCAGGCATTCAATAAGGACGATGACCGTGCTGCGGGGGGAGATCCCCCGCAGGCGGTCTTGCCGCGATATGAAAACTTATTCCGCTGTTCGGAATAAGGAAAGAAAAAGACAACGAAGGAACTCCAGCCGAACCGGCGTTCAAAAATCTGATATAAGGAGAAAACAACATGGATTTCAATCTGAGCCGTGAGCACCAGCTGATCCGGAAGATGATGGCGGAATTCACTGAGAATGAAGTGAAGCCCATCGCAGCGGAGACGGACAAGACCAGCCAGTACCCCCGGGAGAACATCGAGAAGCTGTTCAACCTGGGCGTGATGGGCATGTGCATTCCCAAGGAGTACGGCGGCACGGGCGCGGACCCTCTGGCCGCGGCGATCTGCGTGGAGGAGCTCTCTAAGCAGTGCGCATCCACGGGCGACATTGTGGCGACCCACAACGGCCTGTGCTGCGATCCCATTCTGACCCACGGCACCGAGGAGCAGAAGAAGAAGTATCTGCCTATGCTGACCACCGGCCATAAGGTGGGCGCCTTCGCGCTGACGGAGCCCAACGCCGGTTCCGACGCTTCCAAGAGCCAGACGGAGGCCAAGCTGGAAGGCGATCACTATGTGATGAACGGCAGCAAGATCTTCATCACCAACGGCTATGTTGCCGACGTGTTCGTGGTGTTTGCCATGACCGACAAGTCCAAGGGCACCAAGGGCATCTCCGCGTTCATCGTGGAGAGCAGCTTCCCCGGCTTCTCCGTGGGCAAGCACGAGGAGAAGATGGGCCTGCACGGCTCTCCCACGGCGGAGATCGTGTTCACGGACATGATCGTACCGAAGGAGAACCTGCTGGGCAAGGAAGGCAAGGGCTTCAACATTGCCATGCAGACTCTGGACGGCGGCCGGATCGGCATTGCTGCCCAGGCACTGGGCATTGCGGAGGGCGCCCTGGCGGAGGCCAAGGAGTATACCAAGGGCCGTGTGCAGTTCGGCAAGCCCATCAGCAAGTTCCAGAACACCCAGTTCACCTTCGCGGACATGGAGATGGGCTGCGAGGCCGGCCGTCTGCTGACCTATCAGGCGGCTGTGATGAAGGGTGCCGGCGTACGGTACACCAAGGAGGCCGCCATGGCGAAGCTGTTCTGCTCCGAGCATGCCATGAAGACGACCACGAAGGCGCTGCAGATGTTCGGCGGCTACGGCTACACGAAGGACTATCCCATGGAGCGCATGATGCGGGACGCCAAGATCACTGAGATCTACGAGGGCACCTCCGAGGTCCAGCGCATCGTCATCTCCGCCAACATGGGTCTGTAAGAGGAGGAAGAAACAACATGAAGATCATTGTTTGTGTCAAGCAGGTTCCCGATACCTCCGGCAAGGTGGCGGTGAATCCGGACGGCACTCTGAACCGTGCGTCCATGCAGACGATCACCAACCCGGACGACATGAACGCCGTGGAGGCCGCCCTGAAGCTCAAGGACGCCACGGGCTGCAAGGTCATCGTCATCACCATGGGTCCCCCGCCGGCCGCGGGCATGCTGCGTGAGCTGATGGCCATGGGCGCGGACGAGGGTGTGCTGGTGTCTGCCCGTGAGTTCGGCGGCTCCGATACATATGCCACCTCTCAGATTCTGGCTGCTGCCATCTCCACCATCGGTGTGGAGGATGACGACATCGTCATGTGCGGCCGTCAGGCCATCGACGGCGATACGGCCCAGGTTGGCCCCCAGATCGC
>ENA-ORUQ01003037-ORUQ01003037.1-human-gut-metagenome-genome-assembly--contig:-NODE-3037-length-12144-cov-3.071553_pt1 | contig 12144 bp, 9 predicted proteins | sample MGYA00242081_ERZ509211 | MGnify/ENA primary metagenome ERZ509211 (study PRJEB26280, sample SAMEA2338785) | human gut metagenome | biome: human gut; feature: human-associated habitat; material: faeces...
TTCTCACTTTTTTTGGCATTTAATTTCTCTATGCCACTTTCTAAGTTATGGACACTCTATTCTTTAGAAGGATTACTTGCTCCTCTTGGTGAGAAAATGAATCAAATACTTATTTTTGTGATTATTTTTTTTATTACAAAATTTTTATTTCAATTATTAGGAACGCTTTTAAAACCTTTTTTAAAGAAGATTGTTTCTTTATTAAAAATGACACGTTTTTTTGATGGATTACTAGGAAGTATTCTTTCAATTATTCAAGGGGTAATCCTTGTGTATCTGGCTTTATCAATGATTTTTGTTCCTTTTATTAAAGATAGTAAGAAAACAATTCAAGAAAGTAGGGTTGCTTCTTTTATTATGGAAACCATGCCGGATTATTATTCATCGTTTATTGAATACGATCAACTTGACCAATTAACTTCTTTTGATTTATCATTACCAAATGAAAAACAAGCAGAAATTGTGACGGATTTTATCGAACAAGCAGATCAAAATCAATGGTTAGAAAAAGAAACGATTAAACAATTTATTCAAGATTATTATAGTGAATTAGCTAAAGATGATTTAAGTGAAGAAGATTATCAAAAATTACAAGATCTTTGTCAAAACTATCAAATAGATATTAAAAGTATATTAAAGGGGGAATAGCTTTGAAAAAATATTATGAAACATTAGAATTTTCCATGATACAAAAAGCAATCAAAAACTATTGTTTTAGTGAAATGGCTAAAAATCAAGTAGATGCTTTAAAACCTTATCATGATTTAGATGATTTAAAACTTTATCAAGATGATGTTTTCCATGCTATGACAATTATTTATGCTTATGGAAGAATTCCTCTTGCACCTTATGAAGATATTGAAGAAATCATTCAAAAGGCACAAAAGGGAGGCGTTTGTTATCCTCAAGATTTTTTAAAAATTATTCAAATATTAAAAAATGTTTTAGAAATACAAAATTATTTAGAAAATGATATTGAAAAAAGTCATTTAGTAGAAACAATGGAACTTTTCTATTTACCTAAGGATTTATATAATGAAATTCAAAAATGTATTGATCCTTCTGGAAATATCTATGATCATGCAAGTCCAGAACTTTATCGTTTAAGAAGACAAATCAATGCGATTGAAGTCAATATGCGAAAGAAAATAGAAGCATTGAAACTACAAAATAAAGATTATCTTTCGCATGATGTCATTTCAACTAGAAATGATCATTTTGTTTTACCAGTCAATGTTTCTTATAAAAATCAAGTTAAAGGAATTCAACATGGACATTCTTCTTCAGGAAGAACAACCTATGTTGAACCAGAAGCCATTGTGGCTTATAACAATCAATTAGCGCAAGTTAAACAAGATGAACAAACCGAAATTCATCGTATTTTATTAGAACTTACGAAGAAAGTAAAAAGCTATGATCGAGTTTTAAAAGAAAATTTAGAAATCATGATTGATGTCGATGTTATTTTTGCAATTGGTGAATATGGTAAGAAGTTAGACATGGTTTTACCAATTGTTGATGAAGATTTTCAAGGAATTGAAATGTTGAAAGCAAGACATCCTTTGATTGATCAAAATAAAATTATCGCTAATGATATTGTTTTAAAGAAACCACAGGACATTCTGCTTATTAGTGGAAGTAATACCGGTGGGAAAACAGTAGCGTTAAAAACGGCAGGATTACTTTCTTTAATGGCAATTTGTGGTTTACCTATTCCTGTTAAAGAAGCGAAAGTACCTTTATTTGATGAAATCTTTGTGGATGTTGGAGATGAACAATCTATTGAACAATCTCTTTCAACTTTTTCATCTCATATGAAACGTCTTGTCGCAATTACTCAAGAGGCATCTAAAAAAAGTTTAGTCATTATTGATGAAATTTGTTCAGGAACAGATCCTCATGAAGGTGAAAGCCTTGCTCAAGCTATCTTAACATATTTACATGAAAAAGGAGCTTATGTATTAGCGTCAACACACTATAGTGCTTTAAAAGAATATGCGAAAGAATCGGATTATATTAAGATTGCATCGGTTGAATTTGACCAAGAAAAAATGAAACCAACCTATCGATTAATTGATGGAAGTGTTGGGAATTCTTATGCGATTGAAATCTCTAAACATCTAGGTTTGAATCAACAAATTATCGATCATGCAGCATTTTTAAAAAGTGAAAGCATGACAACATCACAAAAATTATTAGAAAAACTACAAACAGAAATGGAAACTCTTCGCCAACAAAAAGAAGAATTAGATAAGTTACAAATAGAAGTCCAAAATAAAGAAAAACATTATCAACAACTTTTAGATAATTATCAATCAAGAAAAGAAAGAATGATTGAAAAAGCACAAGATGAAGCAAATGATTTACTAAAACAAGCACAAGATAAAGCGGATGTTATTCTAAAAGAACTTCAGGGACAAATGAAACCCCATCAAGTCATTCAAGCTAAAAAACAATTAGATGATTTAAAATATCAAAAGAAAACACAAGAAAATCATGAAGATCATGATTATAAAATAGGTGATATTGTTAAAGTCTTAGCGGTCAATCGTCAAGGAGAAATTATTGATATTAATAAAAAAGGACTATTGACAATTTCTATGGGTGGCTTAAAATTAAATGCTAAAAAACCAGAAGTTCAATTTATGCATGAAAAAGTACCCGAAAAGAAAGAAACATCGAATATTCGATCTTTACGTAAAGCAACAAAGCAAAGTTTTGAACTTAATATTATAGGAATGCGTTATGAAGAAGCAATGATTGCTGTTGATAAATTTATTGATAATGCGCTTGTTTCTAATTATTCTATGGTGCGTATTATTCATGGTATGGGAACGGGTGTTTTAAGAAAAGGTGTACGTAAACTACTGGATAAAAATAAATATGTAAAATCTTATCAAGATGGAGGACCAAATGAAGGTGGTCTAGGGGCTACTTTGGTATATTTTGAATAATGGATATTAAATATGATGTTAAATATATAAAAGATAAATTATCGCTTTTACCTATGCAACCAGGTTGTTATTTAATGAAAGATAAAGAGGGTACGGTTATTTATGTAGGAAAAGCAAAAAAATTAAAGAATCGAGTTTCTTCTTATTTTGCGGGAAGTCATAATTACAAGACAACAAAACTTGTTCAAGAAATTGTTGATTTTGAATATATTGTGACAGATAGTGAAAAAGAAGCGCTTTTATTAGAAATTAATCTGATTAAAGATTATGCACCTAAATACAATATTAGTTTTATGGATAATAAATATTATCCATATATCCAACTCACAAAAGAAAGACATCCACGATTAAAAATAGTAAGAAACGCTAAAGAAAAAAAACATAAACACTTTGGACCTTTTCCAGATGGCACAGCTGCCAGAGAAACGTATAAACTTTTAAATCGATTATATCCTCTTAGAAAATGTAATCATATTCCTAAAAAAACATGTCTTTATTATCAATTGAATCAATGTTTAGGACCTTGTGTAAATGAATTAAGTGAAGAAGAATATAAAAAAATCACCAAACAAATTACACAATTTATTCAAGGAGATACCAAAGAAATCATTGATGATTTGCAAGATAAAATGATGCAAGCTTCAGAAACATTAAACTTTGAATTAGCAAAAGAATATCGTGATTTAATTCATTATATTCACCATGTAGCCAGCAAACAACATGTTCAATTTTCAGATCAAATCGATCGTGATATTTTTGGCTATTATCAAGATAAAGGCTATCTTTCTTTACAGCTTTTCTTTATGCGAAATGGAAAGTTATTAGCAAGAGACTTAAATCTTGTCCCTTTACAAGATGCAAATGAACAAATTACGCAATTTATTGTTGGTTTTTATCAAGAAAATACGTATCCTAAAGAAATTCTTTTACCGGAGGATTTAGATACAACGTTATTAGAAGAAATTTTAGAATGTAAGATTGTGAAACCACAAAAAGGACAAAAAGCTAAACTTATTGAAATGGCAACCAATAATGCAAAAGAAGCGCTTGAAAAGAAATTTTTATTGATTGAAAAAAATCAAAAGGCAACCATTGGTGCCATTCATCAACTAGGTGAAAAATTAAATATGGTGACACCACGAAGAATTGAACTTTTCGATAACTCTAACATTCAAGGAGCCTATGCTGTAGCGGGTATGGTGTGCTTTGTTGACGGAGTCCCTTCTAAAAAGGATTATCGTAAATTTAAAATAAAAACGGTGGAAGGTCCTGATGATTATGGCAGCATGAAAGAGGTTATTTATCGTCGATATTATCGCGTTTTGGTAGAAGGACTAAAGAAACCTGATTTGATTATTGTCGATGGTGGTAAAGGACAAATTAAAGTTGCTAAAGAAGTAATTGATAGCTTAAATATTGGTATTAAAGTTTGTGGTCTAGCTAAAGATGATCATCATTCTACCGCAGTTTTAATAGATAGTGATTTTAATGAAATTAATATTGATAAAAAAAGTGAACTCTTTTTCTTGCTTACACGAATGCAAGACGAAGTTCATCGCTATGCGATTTCTTTTCATAAAAATGTACGTTCAAAATCTTTATTCCAATCTATTTTAGATGATGTGGAAGGAATTGGACCAAAACGTAAAAAAGAACTTTTAAAACATTTTGGTTCGGTAAAAAAATTAAAAGAAGCTACAATTGAACAATTAGAAGAAGTGCTTCCTAAAGAAGTGGCAAAAAATTTATTTACAGTTTTACAAAACACCAAATAGAAGAGATTTCATATACTACTATTAAGGAAGTGGAATATGAATATTATTTTAACACCAAGAGAAAAAGAGATTTTTCATTTATTAGTTCAAAATTATTCAACAAGAGATATTGCTAAGAAGTTAAATATTAGTGAAAAAACAGTTAGAAATCATATTTCAAATGTGATTCAAAAATTAGGTGTTGAATCACGAATACAAGCTGTTTTTGAATTGATTAAGTTAAAGGAATTGCAGCTTTAGCGAATTCCTTTATTTTTTTTCTATAATTCTATATAATAGGGATGGTGATTGAGATGAAATTAAGAAGATGGCATCTTTATGCTTATGCGAGTTTATGTTTTATACTTGCGTTTACAACCTTAAATTTAAAATATGATCGCTTTTATCGAGTTAATGGTATTAATAATGATAATCGAGCTTTGATAGAACAATATTTAGATGATGAAGAACAAGATTATTTAATTGATCATGGAATTGCGGTTGATGAATTTATTGACTATATTACCTATGATCAGTTTCATCTACAATATTTTCAATATTATAATGAATTAAAAGAAGCTAAAAAATATGCATCTGTGACAGATCTTTTAAATGATGTTAATAGTGTTGTTGATCGTTTAACGGTTGAATTTGGTTCACAAGCGGGGAACTATTTTCGTACATTGATTAAAAATGATTTGTTTTATGCATATCAAAAAAGTACGTATTTTGATTTTGATAATGTGCGTTATTATCAATTATTAAGAACGCTTTATAATGATGATGACTATAGTTATATTGTTTTAACAAATAATTATGTAACGACTTTAGATACTGAAAAAGAAGATACATATAAACTTTTTAAGGAAATGGTTTCGAATTATGATAGTCAAGGACTTTATATTTTGATGAATACAGAATTAAAGCCAAATGCTTCAAGACTTTATAAGATAGATGCATTAAGTCAAGTTATTAATGATCAAACATTTATTGGTGGTTATGAATCAAAACATATGAAGATGATCGAAAATGTTTCACGTCTTTCTTATTCAATGTATTTAAATGAAGATGCTTGTAATGCTTTAAAGGAAATGTATGATGCTCTTTATAAAGATTTAAAGAAAAGATTTTTAGTAACAAAGGCTTATACAAGTTATGATGTACTTAATTTAGAAGAAGAGGCTTCAAAAGCGGGATATAGTGAATATCAATTAGGAACGGTTGTTTCTTTAAAAGTGAATGGGCTTAAAGATGAAGAATTTGAAACAACAGATGTTTATCAATGGCTATTAGGACATAGTTATGAATATGGCTATATTCTTCGCTATCCTCATGACAAAGTAGCGCTTACACAAAATGATAGTTGTAATATTTTTAGATATGTAGGCAAAGAAAATGCGTTAAAAATGCATAATCAAAATATATGTCTAGAAGAACTTACAAATTCGTATTGACATTTTAAACAAAATAAATATACTGAAAGAGAATTAAATAGATATCGGTAGGTGAGGTTACCGCAGGGATTGGGAAATCCTAAGATTACTGCCGCAAAATTGTGGAGACACAATGCGCTGGTTAGCAGATGAAGTCGCGAAGGCTTTGTTTAATGTAATTGATATGCCCTGTGATACTAAAGCTTGAACGGATGGAAGAAGTTAGAACATCACTCAAGCAGTGATGTTTTTTTATTAAAAGGAGGTGAGCTATATGGACGAGGGTCATGAACGTAATAAAGAAAAAGGAGGACAAGAAGATGAAAAAAGAATTATTACGCGAATTATTAGAAACAAAACAATACAAACAATTACATGCTTTGCTCATGAAAGAAAGCGAAGTCGATATAGCTTATCTTTTACAACAATTAGAATTAGAAGAATGTGCGATTGCCTTTCGTTTACTTTCTAAAAAACAGGCAGCACGTGTTTTTTCTAATATGGATATTCAAAGACAAAAACAACTTGTAGAACTTTTTAGCGAAACAGAGCTTATTGCCTTAGTTGAAAATCAATATATGGATGATCTTGTTGACTTAGTCGAAGATTTACCAGCAAATCTTGTAACACGTATTTTAAATCATGCAAGTGCCAGTCAACGACAAACGATCAATCAACTTTTAAGCTATCCAAGTGAAAGTGCAGGAGCCTTAATGACAACTGAATTTCTTTCTTTGGAAAAAGAAATGACAATATTAGAAGCATTAAATTTTATAAAAGAAAAAGGAAATCATTCTAAAACAGTTTATACAAGTTATGTGTGTGATAATAAAAAACTTATTGGTGTTGTTTCCACAAAAGATCTTTTATTAAATGACGAAAAGACTAAAATTGAAGAAGTGATGAAAGAAAATTTCACCTATGTTTATACACATACGGATCAAGAAGAAGTTGCCCAAGTTTTTAGAAAATATGATTTGATGGTTTTACCAGTCGTTGATGATGAAAAAATGTTGGTAGGAATCGTTACGGGTGATGATGTGATGGATGTTATGGTTGATGAAACAAATGAAGATATTTCTAAAATGGCGGCTTTAGAACCCAATGATAAAAGTTATTTTCAAATGTCTGTTTTTGAACATGCAAAACACCGTATTGTTTGGCTTCTTGTTTTAATGTTCTCAGCAACACTTACAGGAAGCATTATTACAAAATATGAAAATGCTTTTCAAACGGTCCCTTTACTTGTTTCATTTATTCCAATGTTAATGGATACAGGAGGGAATTGTGGGTCACAAAGCTCAACTTTGATTATTCGAGGAATTGCCTTAGATGAAATACGCTTTAAAGAAATTTTTAAAGTGATGTTTAAAGAATTTCGTATTGCTTTATTAGTAGGAAGTATTTTAGCACTGGCAAATGGAATAAGAATTTTCTTGATGTATCAAGATGTAAATATTGCTTTTGTCGTTGCGTTATCTTTAATTGTGACAGTTATTCTTTCTAAATTAATTGGTTGTATTTTGCCACTTTTAGCGAATCGTGTTGGTTTAGATCCAGCAATTATGGCTTCACCATTAATTACAACAATTGTGGATACCTGTTCCATTCTTGTTTACTTTAATGTTGCAATGCATATTTTTAATTTGTAAAGAAAAAGTGTGTTACAATAAAACCCGAGGTGAGATAAATGAAAATAAACTCAGTAGCAATTTTAGGGGCAGGAGCAGTAGGCTCTTATATGATTTGGGGCTTAAGTTCTAAAAAAGATCTTCGTTTAGGTGTTATCGGAGAAGGTAAAAGGGCAAAGCGTTTAAAGCAAGGTTGTTTCATTAATGATCAAATGTATTATCCTGAAGTATGGACATCCCAAGAAGCACATAATGTCGATTTATTGATTGTTTCTTTAAAATATGGTGCTTTAAAACCAGCGCTTGATTCTATTAAAACAATTGTTGGTAAAAATACGACAGTTATGTCATTGATGAATGGGGTAGACAGTGAAGAAATCATTGGTGAAGTTGTTGGAAATGAACATGTTTTGCCTGCTTTGATTAAAGTGGCTTCACGTAAAGAAAATGGCTATCGTTTTGATTCTGAAACCACAATTGGAATTGTTTTTGGAGAAAAACAAGCTCCTTTTCAAAGTGAACGTGTTCAAACGATTGAAAACTTATTTGAAAATACCGGTTTACACTATCGTACAAGTGAATTTATTCAAGAGGAAATTTGGAGTAAGTTTCGTTTAAATGTTTGTAATAATTTACCACAAGCTATTTTAGGAGTAGGTGTAGGATGTTATCAAGATAGTAAACATATGAAATTCATTCAAGAAGGTTTACGACAAGAACTAGAAGCGATTGCTTGTGCAAAGGGAATTGATTTAAGTAAAGTGGCTTCTTCAACTCGGGGAAGTGCTGTTCCAGCGTGGGCACATTATTCAACTTTACAAGACTTAGATGCGAAGCGTCCGACAGAAATAGATATGTTTTCAGGAACTTTGATTAAAATGGGAAAAGATTTGGGTATACCAACACCTTATAATAAATATACATATCATCTCATTAAAGCATTAGAAGAAAAAAATGAAGGTTTATTTGACTATGACCAAAATGATTCAAGAGAAACCTGTGCTAAATAGAAGAAAGTAATGAAAAATTTACTTTCTTTTTTTATAAAGATTAATGCTTCCTTAAGAGAAGGTTATAGTTTGATAAAAAAATGATTTTTTTCTTTAAAAGTTGATACATTATGATAAAATGAACAAGGTGGAGGTGGTAAAAATGATAGTAGACCCGTTATCCGGTGGAAATAATGATAATAGTGAGGATCATTTACCACCGTCGGTAAAGTTCCTCTTTAAATAAGAGAGGGGAAAATACATGATAAAACAAATGACACCTGAAGAATTAAAAAATTTGATTCTTCATGGCAATAAAGAAATTATCAAAGAAGTTTTAGAAAATATTCATCCCGCTGATATTTTGGATATCTTACATGAGGATGAAGATTCATCAAAAGAAATCTTAGAACATTTACCAAATGAAGTTATTGGGGATATCTTAGATGAAGAAGATGATGAAGAACTTATACTTGAATGGTTAAATTTGTTTTCAAAATATAAACAAAAACAAATTTTAGATGAAGTAAGTCATGACGTTATTACCGATATTATTGGTTCGTTAGAAGATGAAGATGAAAAAAATGCTTTTTTAGAGTTATTGGAAGATGACGATAAAGAAGATGTCAAACAGTTATTAAAATATAACCCAGAAACTGCTGGGGGGATTATGACAACTGAATATCTTGATATTCATGCAAAAAATACCGTTAAAGAAACCTTGCTTTTCTTGCAAACAACAGATGAAGAACCAAGACATTATCTCTATGTTGTTGATAAAGATAATATCTTAAAAGGGGTTGTCTCTTTAGGAGATATCGTAACAAGTTCTTTTGATACACCAATGATGGATATTACCAATCAAAATGTAAAGGCTGTTTATTACTATCAAGATCAAGAAGAAGTTGCTAAGGTTTTTAGTAAGTATGGTTATATTTTAATGCCTGTTATTGATGAACAACATCATTTGCTTGGCGTTATTGATATCGATGATGTTATGGATGTCATTGAAGAAGAAACAACAGAAGATATGAACTTATTAGGAGGGGTTGGTTCAGAAGAACGTTTAGATTCAACTCTTACAGAATCATTTAAAAACCGTATTCCTTGGTTGATTGTTAATCTTTTTACCGCAATCATGGCTTCTAGTGTTGTTAGCGTATTTGAAGGAACTATTGCTAAAGTAGTTGCACTTGCAACCATTAGTCCAATTATTACGGGAATGGGTGGTAATGCAGGAACACAAACTCTGACAATTGTTGTTCGAGGATTATCACTTGGTGAATTAGATAAAGAAAATGCACGAAAAGTTTTATTAAAGGAAATAGGACTTGGAATTTTAAATGGTGTTATTATTGGTGCACTTGTATCACTAGGAGCATGGTTCTTTGTTGGAAATCCATGGTTTGGTGTTGTAGCTGGACTTGCGATGATTTGTAATATGGTTGTAGCGACATTGGCAGGGTATTTTGTTCCAGTAATTTTAGATCGTTTACATGTAGATCCTGCACTTGCAAGTGGTGTGTTTGTAACAACATTTACAGATATGTTTGGTTTTTTTGCGTTTTTAGGATTGGCAACAATTTTAATGACACATTTAATTTAGAGGTAACCGAGAGGTTATCTTTTTTATTGGACTAAACGTCCATTGAAGAAAGAAAAGAAGAAAGATAAAATAATGGTAGAAAAAGAACAAATATTTTATAAAAGTCAAGTTGTTTTGGTTAGGAAACTCGCAAATTTGACACAAACTTGAGACAAAATGAAAGAAGAACCATGATACAATTTACTTGTAACAGATCTAGATAAGTTACCTCAAATAAAAAGAAAGTAGGTAATAATAAATTGATAGTGACAAATAACTTAACACCTGATAGTGCCTGTCGTACCTTCTTCAGTAATGATGTTCATTTTGCATCTTTTTCTAATGCCATCTTATTTGATGGGAAACAGGTCATTCATCCTGAAAGACTTGTTCGCTACGAAAACGATACTTCATTTATTATCAATGATACAAAAAGCGTAGAGGATGAAAAAAGAAGAAGGGATATTGTCGTCAAAATCGATATCAATGGGATCTATTGTCTTTTTGGTATCGAACATCAAAGCAGTATTGATCAAGAAATGGTGATTCGCTGTGGTAATTATGAAATGGTGGAGTATCTAAAACAGTTAAAAAACAAAAGACTCGTTCCACAGCTTATGGTTGTTTTCTATACAGGATCAAGGAAATGGGAAGGACCTTTAAAATTAAGTGATTATTTAGAAATACCCAAAGAATTAAAACCTTATTTTAATGATTGGAAAATCTATTTGGTAGATGTTAAAGACATCGATACGAGTAAAATCAAAGATAAACAAACACGTTACTTTATCGAAGCGATACAGAACATGTATAAGGGGAACTATGATAAGTTGCATCGAAGAATAAAGATGAATAGAAATAACTTTATTTATGCAGCAATTATTACAGGAAGTTTAGATTTAATCAAAGACTTACCAGAAGGAGATGAAATCGATATGTGTGAAGGAATGGAAAGAATGGCAGAAGGATTTAGAAGTGAAGGCCGTAAACAAGGTGTTCTTGTAGGAAGAAATGAAGGAAAACTAGAAGAAAAGAGAAATACGCTATTATCTTTATTGAATGTTAAATTAGGAAATGTATCTAGAGAAACGGAAAGTACAATAAGAAGTTGTACAATAGAAAAGCTTAATAAACTTACTTTATCCATTTTTGATATTCAAAATGAAAATGATATTTTAAGTATTATTCATTAAAATGAAAAAAGATCTCAACTGTTAGAAATAATGGTTGAATTTTTTTAATTATTTTTTCTAATTGTGTAAGAGCTTTCAATAGTTCGCACTATTGTGTTAAAATAATGATAAAGGTGGGATTGAAATGGATGATTTTTTAAGAGAAATACAAACCTCTCTATTTAGAGAATGGATCAATAATCAAAAAAGAGATTATTATCATCTTCATCAAAGTGAAACAGATCCAGATGCAATTATTATAGAAAATGAATATTGTTATAGTTATGTAACATTTAATCCACAATGTATTATTGAATTATGTGTAATGAATAAAAGAACAGATGAAATGGCTTTTTATCTCCATTTTCAATTCAAAACACTTAAACATGCCATTTCTTTGTTTGAAGAAATGGATCAATGTATTAAAAAAATGATAGATCAACCGATCTGTCGACTTTTACTATGTTGTAGTGGTGGAATGACAACAGCCTTTTTTGCAGATAATAATATTGGTAAAAATTTCAGTTGTAAAATGGAGCTCAACTCGCTATAATATACTTAACCTGAGATGTACGATAACTCTTACCAGTTTTGAACCTACATTTACTTTAAACGGGATTCCTATA